>Ga0265297_10006455_pt1 | contig 17015 bp, 11 predicted proteins | sample Munlanlwell13791_FD_192502 | JGI IMG/M metagenome (GOLD analysis project Ga0265297, IMG submission 192502) | Leachate microbial communities from a municipal landfill in Southern Ontario, Canada - Leachate well 137-91 | ecosystem: Engineered > Solid waste > Landfill > Unclassified | place...
AATGATTCAAAAGAACATTACTTTTGCAAATGCATTACAAACAGGAAAAATGAAAAGATTCATCCTTTTTACTTTATTTGCCTTAACTGTTTATAGTTTTAACAGCTATTCCCAAACTGCCGATCAGTTTTTCAGCAAAGGAATGGAAAAACTTAAAGCAATGGAACTTGATTCGGCTAACTATTATTTTAACAAAGCATTGGAAAGTGATCCAAAATACAGCGATGCAGCTTTCAGAAGAGGTTTTGTCAAAGACAAACAAGGCGATCTTCAAGGTGCCTATGAAGATTATACCTTGGCAATTTCCATTGCAGCCAAGCCGGTGTACCTGAACAACAGGGGTATGATTAAATTTGTCACGGGCGACTTTAATGAAGCCATTATTGATTTCGACAACGCTATAGCATTGGACTCCAATTATTTAATTGCACTCTTTAATAAAGGACGTGCGTTCGTAGAATTGAAAGAAACCGACAAGGGATGTGTCTTTATGCGTGAAGCGTTTGACAAAGGCTTGACTATCGTTGAAGATGCGCTTGATTTTTATTGTAACTAATTAAATCTTAAATATTTGTTTATTAACCTTTTAAATTTTATTAACATGAAAAAAGTAGTTTTAACAGCAGTACTTGGTTTGATCTTAGGAACTTTTGCTTACGCACAGGTAAAACCATTGACCGATCAGATCGGTAGTACGAAAGTAACCGCCTCAAGAGGCGCTGATGAAAACATTATTGCAGACAAAAAAGCCAACAGTACAAAGGCAGAAACAATTGTTGTTCAACCCCCCACAAAAGGTGGTGCTCCATCAAGGGGTGGTTATTGCTATGTCACTTTTGACAACTGGACAGGTTATTACATTGATTGCTATATCAATGGAACCTACCAGGGTTATGTTGCTCCTTATGGTAAAGGATCTATTACCGTTAGCGGTGGTGACAACAAAGTCTATGCAGTTGCAACATTTGATGATGGAAGCAAACTGACTTGGGGCCCGGAAACCAAATCTTGCAATAATCAGGAATGGACAGTATCTTTGTACTAAATCATTCTGAAAAAAAGCACTCAAAGGTGATCTGCCTGAGAGTGCTTTTTTTATAACGTAAATTAACATTAAGACATATGAAAAAGCTCTTGTTGCTCTCACTTTCAATACTTGTCATTTTACAAATACAGGCTCAATCCGTATCGGATATGCTTGAAAATGCAATTAGCTCCGTGGTAACAGTTGCAGTTTATAAAACTGGAATTGCTCAAAAAACTCTCGGTTTCAGAGGAGGCGATAATGCTTCCGACATTGCCTATGAAAAAGCCTTAAAACTATCCGGGGCCATCGGCTCAGGTTCGGGCTTTGTCATACTTAGAAATGGAAAAAAATATGTAGTCACCAACGCTCATGTGGTTCAGGATGCTTCAGATGAAGCAGGAAGTATTTATATTTTCAGTATTAATGGAAAAAAATATGAAGTACGTATTATTGGTGGTGACTCCTTCTATGATATAGCACTTCTTGAATTTAAAGACACTCCGGGTTCCGAAATCACTGTTATTGATTTTAAAAAAACAGAACCCCGAATTGGTGAAACTGTTTATGCCATCGGAAATCCTTTGGGTGAATATCCTTATTCTATTTCAAACGGCATTATCAGTGCTAAAAACAGAGTAAGGGATGGCTTTACTGGAAAATTTGGATTCCTTCAGACCACTGCCACCATCATATGGGGAAACAGTGGCGGACCTTTATTGGACGCCTTTGGAAAAGTGGCCGGTGTCAATACAAAAATTGCTTTTGCAACATCTCCCACAGGCGAACAGGTAATCCAATCACAAATAAACTTTGCCATTGAAGCAAAATATGTTGAGAAAATCGTAAATGATATACTTGCCACCAACGGGAGAGTGCGTAGGGCTTATATCGGCATTGAAGTATCTCAAAAATCCGAATACCGTTATATCTCAAAAGACAAATTCGATTATGTTCAAATTGATACTCAACCTGTATTATCGGGTATTATTCCAGGTTCTCCCGCATATTCACTTTTGTCTCCATATGTCGGCTATGTAATAACCCATATTAATAAAGAAAGCGTCAGAAATCTCGAAGAGGTGTTGGGTGAATTTGAAAAAATGGCTCCGAACACGACTTTTGAAATCACGCTCGTGAAAGGCCCTGAGGTAAAAAAAGTCACGATATCCTCTGCAGAATTATTTGGCGAACAATTGGAAAATATTGCCACCTATGTACTCGATCAGGTTAGCAAAATCCAATTGATTCAAAAAACACCACAGGTGGTTGTTCAACTTGCAAAAGAAAATTTTTACAGTTATCAAAACAACAAATTCAGCGGAGGCCCAATTAATAAAAGCCCGCAAAGTCAGGGAGGTAACACCTCCTATGGTGAAAAATATAATGTCCTGGCTGCCGGTGTTGTTGCTGATGATTGGCAAAGTATGTGGAAATCTGATGATCTGAAAAACCTGGGGGCAGCTTTTCGCCTGTGCGGAATTGCCGGTGTTATTGATTTCTATCTCCTGAAACCTTATGATAATATGGATAATATTGAAGTTATGAGACATTATTTGTCCGGTAACGAAAATATATTTAAATCCACTTTGTGGTATTAAAAGTAAAAACAGAACATTATGAAAAAGTTGTCGTTTTTTGTTTTTCTTGCTCTCTTTTGCCTCCTGAATGTCAGCCAACTCCTCGCACAAGGGAAAAAACTGGCACTCATTGTAGCAGTTGCCAATTATCCGAAAGAAGGAGGTTGGTCATCCATCAGTTCTGATAAAGATATTCCTTTGATTGTAAATGCTTTGGAAAGCCAGGGATTCAAAGATATCAAAATCATTACTGACAAGGAAGCTGAGAAAGCAGGTATTATTGCTGCTATTGAAGATCTGACAAAACGGGCAGGAAAGGATGATATTGTCGTTTTCCACTATAGCGGTCATGGTCAGCAGATAAAAGACGACAATGGTGATGAATATGACGGGTATGACGAGGCTTTAGTCCCTTATGATGCCCGACTGCGTTATGAACCTGGTGTTTATGAAGGCCAAAATCATCTCAGGGATGATGAACTGGATGTACTATTTAACCGGATACGTGAAAAATTAGGCGAAAACGGCAATTTATTGGTCATTTTGGACGCTTGCCATTCAGGAACAGCAACAAGGGGAATGGCGAAATCACGTGGTACTATGGAAAAAATGGCTCCTAATGAATACAAACCCGATTCAAAGGAGGACGAATCAGGAATGCTGGCAAAATCTCCATCAACATCCTCTCGAGGTGTGGCATCTCTTGCCAGTATGATGGTATTAAGCGGAGCAAGTCCTGAACAGTTGAATTACGAAACCCGGGATGAATCAGGCAATTCGGTGGGATCACTTTCTTATGCTTTCAGCAGGGCGGTCAAAAAAGCCGGGAAGGAATCTACCTACAGAGGCTTATTCAATGCCATTAAAGTGGACATGAAAGTGCTTGCCCCCAATCAGGAACCTCAGGCTGAAGGAAACATGGATATCGCTATTTTCGGAGGCCAAGCCGTTGATCAAAAAGCCTATTTTGCTGTTGACAAGTGGATGGATGAAAACAATATCATTATTCAAGCAGGCTCAATTATGGGACTCTACGAAAATTCTACGGTCGAATTTCATAAACTGGGCACCACAGATCCTTCCAAGTCAACTCCTCTGGCTACCGGTACGGTTGTCGGTTCAACTACCTTTACATCTACCATAAAACCCTCTGTGCCATTGGATAAAGAAACTGCAATGGGAACCTGGATTTTTATTAAAGAGCAAAACTTCGGGGATATGCGTGTAGCTGTTAGTTTTGATGTAAAAAATACCGACCTGAACAAATTGCTTGCTGATAATTTCTCAAAAGTGGGTATCGTCAAAATTGTAGATCAGAATCCGGATATTGTCATAGAATACAACAATAAATACACCCGGGGTAACAATATACAGGTAAGTACGGTGACAGATCTGATGTTGTACGACAAACCTTATGCAAATGATAAATCCGAAGAGATTATTGCCGAGATTACCAATACCGTAAAAGCTTATGCTCAGGGAAAAATATTAAGAAATCTTGAACTTGAGGCCTCCAAATATGATGTTCGCTTTGAATTTATTCCTATCAAAGTTGATAATGATGAAAAAGAGAAGGAACGTTATTCTGTTGATACAAAAAAAGATGCAAACGGAAATATCATTTTTAATGAAGGAGATTATTTCAAACTTAAAATCACCAATTACGGTGAAAGGCGTGCCTTTTACAACATTATTGACATCCAGCCAGACAATGTCGTCAATTTACTTGTACCTGTTTATGATGAAAAAAGGCAAATACGCATTCCTGCCACAGAGTTTAAAATTGATCCAGGTCAAAGCATTGAGCTCGAATACACCTTCAGTTTTTGGCCCCCTTTCGGTAATGAGGTCTTTAAACTGATCGCCAGTGCCGAACCTCTTAATCTTGAACCCATCATTATGTCGTCAGGTACAGGAACAAGGGGCAACATGAATCCCCTGGAACTGCTTATTTCTGAAAGCTATGGTAACTCAGGCGTTTCCAGCAGGGGAGGGAAAAGTGGATATACTCCGAATATCCCTCAGGGAAATGCAAACACCTACACACTGGTTTTTAAAATTCAAAAATAGAAGGCATTTTTTTCGATTTTGCCTTTTCTAAATATTTGAAGCTATGAAAAAGTTGCTAATAATTCTATTTGTGTGTTCCAATATACACTTGCATGCGCAGACATATCAGGAACTATCTGATAAAACTTGGTCATTTTTTGAAGCCGGAGATCTAAAGAATGCTTTACTTTTTGCCGAAAAAGCCTTAAAACAAGCTGAAAAAGAATTTGGCATCAATAGCACCGAATACCCCGGAGCCATGCTCGAACTCGCTTATTTGTATGAAGTGAATGATATGAAAGATAAGGCAGAATCAAATTATCTGGAATCATTGACACTTAGTGAAAAATATAATGGTGTTAAAAGCGAAAACTATGTTTTTGGTCTTGAGATGACCGGACATTTTTACAACCAAAAAGGAGATTATGCTAAAGCGGAGAAATACTACCGGATGAACCTCGATGCAGTGTATAACTTTTTTGGTGAAAATAGTGCTGAATTTGCATACGCGTTGGCAAATCTGGGGTCCTTCCTTGCTTTGAACGGCAATTATAAAGATGCTGTTCCCTTGCACCGGCAATCTCTCGCTATATATGAAAAAATAGTAGGGAAAAATGATGTCGAATATGCGAAAGAACAGATTCAGCTTGCTCTTTCACTCCAGTGGTGCGGAAAACTCAGCGAAGCTGAACAACTTTTTCTTTACGCTTACCCGGTAATTGAAAAGAAAGGAGGTAATCCAAATAAAGAATTGGCAAATCTGACTAATTATATTGGTAACCTTTATACCGATATGGCATTATTTACAAAAGCCGAAACCTATTATATAAAATCTTTGGATCTCAGAAAAAAAATGTATTCCGAAAATGACGGAAGTATTGGTCAGGTTTACAATAACCTGGCTGTTCTATATGAAAACAAAGCAGACTATGCAAAAGCTGAAGACTACTATAACAAAGCACTTGCAATAAGTAAAGATAATTATGGAGAAAACTCGTCACCTTATTTATCCATGTTGAACAATGTGGCTGGGCTGTATGCCGATATGGGCAGATACGAACAGGCCATAAATACCTATGAGGATATCCTGAAAAAAGAAAAAGCCTTAAGTGGTGATCAAACTGACGATTATGCCACCACGCTTAACGACCTCGCTTATGTTTATCAGGAGGTGGAAAATTTTGAAAAAGCACTCGAATTTTACCAATTAAGCATGACCATCAGGGAAAATACGGGAGGAAAAAACTCGCTATCCTATGCCACAACCTTGGGAAATCTTGCCGTTCTATATCATGAAATGGGACTTTATGAAAAATCCGAACCCCTGCATACGGCCAATATTGAGCTGAAACGTCAGATATACGGTGAACAACATCCTGATGTCGCGCGCGCGATGAACAACCTTGCATCTCTTTATGACGACCTTGGTCAGTACAATGAAGCCCTCGCCTTACTGAACCAATCGCTGGATATTCTCAAAAATACGGTTGGCGAAAAAAACACGGTTTATACTTCCACTATTTTTAATTTGGGCAGCATTTACTCTGAAAAAAAAGATTTCGTTAAAGCTGAAGAAAATTTCCAGGCCTGCCTGCGTATCAGAAAAGAAATATACGGTGAAAAGCATTTGGACTATGCCTCAGTGCTTAATCGCCTCGGTTTATTGTATGATGATATGATTCAACCGGGAAAAGCCATTGATATGTATAAACAATCACTGGCAATCCAAGCTTCAATAGGAAATAAAAATTCCAACGTGTATGCAGGAACTCTCAACAACCTTGCAGTGCTCTATGAAAATTCCGGAGATTTTAAAACATCAGAAAAATATTATACTGAAGCATTGGCAATTTATAAAGGGAAAAATATGCAAAATACTCCACTCTACCTGACAACACTTAATAATTATGCTCTTGCTCTTTATGAATCAGGTCAGGTGAAAAAAGCAGAACCCGTTTATGAGGAAGCAAATGCATTGACTATAGCAATGATTGAGCGCAATTTTACTATACTTTCCGAAAAAGAAAAAGAAGCATTTATATTGACTGTTTCCAACGATCTGGCTGCATACAACTCATTCTATTACCTGAATTATCCGGCTAATGAAAAATATGCAGGAAGCATTTTCAACAACCAATTGCTGATGAAGGGGATGCTGCTGGGAGCAGAACGTAAAATGCGACAAAACATCCTTGAATCCGGAGATAACGAATTAATCGGTCTTTATAATGAGTGGCTTACCTTGAAACACGAATTGTCCAATGCATACACGCAAGGGAATACGACTGTTACCGATCTGACTGTCAAAGTACAAAACATTGAAAAAGAATTGAACAGAAGATCAGCAGCATTTCAGGATGTAAGCAGTATTACCAAATTAAGTTGGAAAGATGTTCAGGACAAACTCACTGCTGATGATGCCGTGGTGGAATTCTTTAATTTTGAACTTTACGAAAAAGGTCTTACCGACAGCATCCTATACTGCGCCATGGTACTGGATAAAAACAATCCTTACCCACAGCTCTTTTACCTTACCGATGAAGCGACATTGAATGCGCTGCTTAAGAAAGGATTTACCACCAGTGACGATTATGTCAACAGCCTTTATCTTGCCCAGCGCGGAGCAAAAACAGCTACTATAAACACAAACTATGTTAAAGGAGATTCGCTTTTCTCGCTGATATGGAAGCCTCTGGAAAATGTATTGGCTAATAAAAAAACCATTTATTATTCACCGGTCGGGACATTAAACCAGATTTCGTTCGCTGCGATTCCTGTTCAGGATGATAAGCTGCTGTCTGACAATTATTCTCTTGTTAATCTGAGCAGCAGCCGGGTTCTGACGAATCAGGAGAGTGGCTCCTTCACCGGGAAGGAAGTATCCAAAATTCTGGTATTCGGAGGTATTGAATATGATTTGGACGAAAATGAAATGAACCGCATTGCTGCCAAATATGGGAAAGACAATGACAACATTGCCTCCCGGTCTTTGCTGCCTGAAGGCGAAAACAGGGGAAGCAAATGGGGATATCTGCCGGGCACTCTGGACGAAGTAAACAAATTGAAAACCTTGTTTTCAACCCAGAAAAAAGAGGTCAAAACGATCACCGGAAAAGAAGCCGTTGAAGAATCATTTAAAAATGCTGGCCAGCTAACTGCTGCTCCCGACCTCATTCATATTGCAAGTCACGGATTCTTTTTCCCCGATCCGCAAACACTGGGGGCAAAGAAGGAACAGCAAAACAGCGAAGAGCCTGTTTTCAAAAGTGCCGACAATCCGCTTTTCCGGTCAGGTTTGCTTTTTGCGGGCGCAAACTATACCTGGCAGGGAGGTAAAAATCCGGGGAATGCTGATGATGGCATTCTGACTGCCTATGAAGTTGCGAATATGGACCTGTCGAAAACACGCCTGGTAGTCCTTTCTGCTTGCGAAACAGGTTTGGGTGACATAAAGGGTAGTGAGGGAGTTTACGGCTTGCAGCGGGCCTTTAAAATGGCCGGAGTCGAATACATCATCATGAGTTTATGGCAAGTACCCGATAAAGAAACCGCTGAGTTTATGGAATATTTTTACACCCAATGGCTGAAAGGAACAAACATTACACAATCTTTTAACGAAACGCAAAATTATATGAAGCAAAAATACCCACCTTATTATTGGGCTGCTTTTGTTTTGGTTCGCTAAAGAATTCTGCGCAAAATCACCTACCTGTATTACTTCCATGCTCTTTTTGGAAGATTCTTTTTATCCTGTTTTTTCCGAAAATGGACGCAACTTAACGAAGGAGACAAACATCTTTGTTAAAAATCACCGACAAAAAATACATGATGAAAAGTATAAACATCCTCATCACCTTGCTGATGATCGGCTGTATTAATTGCTCAAAAGATAACGATCAGAACCCTGTTCCTGTTAAACCTCTAAACATGGACACCATTTCGTTTGCCCATTCCATGAAAGGATGGGAATTATACAGCTGGCCAAACGGAAATGATTGGAATTACTCCATACTTTTAGGAATGAACAGGTCGAAAACATACGATGAAATTATTACGAACAACATCATTGTTTGCGGAAAAGATACCCTTAAAATGCTGCTGGACAAATTCCCTGGAAACGAGCAAATAACCTGGATAGGAGAGGGTTGCCTTGACAACGTCTGGGGAGGTACCGGCAGCCCCCTTTCCCTTCCCGGTAAAAGCATCATCGGGGATATCAATAATTATTGCATCCAGAAAAAACTGGTGTTGAATATCTGTGAATGACATACCATATTCCGTTTCCCGTGGTCCCGCAAGGCTCTGCCTTGTGGTCTCCATTTATCATTCTTCATTGTACATAATTCATTATTCATTCTTCGTCCCCGCTAAGCTCCGGCTTAGTGGGTATCTGTCATTCATCAGCAAAATTAACAAATTATTTTCCATTCTTCAATCCGATATCCATTAAAGAAGAAAAAAAAAGCAGCACTCGTTGCAAACGAGCACTAACGGGGGAATGTCTCCTGTCTTTTACAAATGCAACTTCATGATTTTGAAATACCTTTGACAAACTTATCTGTTTCCTGTTTTCAATTCATGTCAATTCTCCATACTTTTTTTATCTTTGAACATATCCTAAAAAACGCATACAACGAAAGAAAATGAAAAAACTGAATATAAAACGATTAATGATAAGGGCAGTGCTTCCAACTATCATCTGTTTACTTATGCTCATTGTCATCAGTTCACTCGACAGGAAGATTGGCAATCCCTATTATCAGGACAGAAACACACGCGAAGGAGGAATCATCGTTAATGGCATTCCGATTCCTCTGGTTAAAAAACGCAATAAAATTTCAAGCTATAATAAAGCACAAATCAATGCTATAAAAGAACGTTTCGGTGACGATGTAAACGTAAATAACATTTTGAGAAATAAACGATGGATAAAATTTCCGGCTGCACGATCAATAATGAACCTTATTGCAAGTGTTGCCGGACTCTTAGCCTTTTTTGAATTTCAAAATGCATTCAAGGATATTGGTAAAAAATCAAAAGGTTGAAATGAATAGAATTGATGAGTATATTCTTTCATTTCCCGAGAATGTTGCTGAAATTCTTCATAAATTAAGGACGATTATAAAAGTAACCGTTCCTGCTTCAGAGGAAGATTTTGCTTACAAAATGCCTGCTTTTAAACTCATGGGACGGCCTTTAGCCTATTTTGCAGCTTTTCAAAAACACATTGGATTTTATGCCACTCCCTTAAGCCATAGTGAATTCGATAATGAACTCTCTGTGTATAAAAGAGGTAAAGGATCGGTTCAATTTCCATTAGACAAAGATATTCCATTCGATCTGATTGCACGAATGGTGAGGTTCAAAGCATTGGAAATACAAGGAAGGGGCAGCAAAGTCAAATCACGAAAAATACCATCCGGAAATCAAATCCCCCGAAAAGAGGCTAAAACTAAAAGAATGAATCGGTGATACGATAAAAAAACCAGGATTACCTGCCAATAACCGCTTTCTTTCTGTATATATTCCCTTCACTCTTTACTTCAACAAAATAGACACCTTCAGGTAAAGTATTAACATCTATCAATTCATTTTGCCCTTTCCGAATAGTTCCCAATGATGATACATAGACTAAATGTCCACTTAAATCATAAACAGATATTTCCACATTGCCTGAAATATTTCCCGAAAAGAACACATTCAGGTAATCGGAGGCGGGTAGGGGAAAGAGCTGAAAAGCAGTAGCACCGGGATTTTCTTCGATAGAGGTTCCCATACGCAAATTAACATTATTGCATGCAGTATTATTTGTCCCATCAGGATCAGCAATGGGACTTGTTGCATTTTGCAAACTATGAATGATTACACAAAATGGGATGTTGTCGCCACTGGTTGAAAAACTCATGGAAAAGCTATTCCATGTATAGATATACTCTTCACCGGATGCAATGCTGTCCCAAATTCGCAAATATTCCGGTCCCAACAGATTTTGTCCGTAAAGTTTATATTCATATACCATGGTGTCGTACCTCCGGATATTATCCGGTCCGTTATTGGTGATCTTCAGGTCAATATAAAAGGGAACGTTCTTATATAAAATACTTCCCGCAGCCGGATACATCAACTCTGTCTTAATATCAGTACTGCGTTGTGCAAAGGCTATGTTTACAAGGAGCATTACACCAACCATCAACAGTAAACTTTTCTTCATAATCATTGTTTTAAAGGTTCTTAATTTTTTTCGAAATTAGATATTTTTCATTGACCATCAAAATTCTTTCATTTTTTAAATGATTTGGATACGCTCCGTACAAATATATATAGATGAAAATCTAAAATTGGTTTAAATTTCCGGGGTTTCAATATCTTTGTTTTAAAATGCAGCGCTTTCATGAAACGGTTTTTTGCCATCATACTACTTTTATTGATCGTTGGAATCGTCATTTTCTTATTGAATTCATTAGTTAAAGGCAAAGCACAGGCAACAAATCAAAAAGCACAATCTCATCAGGTTGATTTGAAGTATAATTCAATAAATGATGCATATCCATTACTGCTAAATAACAATTGGCAAACAGTTCATTATACCGGTTTCGACCTGTCCTACAACGAGACGCACGAACAGGCAAATTGGGTGATATACCTTTTAACACGTCAAAAATGCTCAGGCACCTATAAAAGAAAAAATAATTTTCGTACAGATACCAATATCGTAAGTGGTTCAGCTACTGTTGAGGACTATGCGGGAAGTGGTTTTGATAGAGGTCATCTGGCACCTGCAGCAGATATGAAATGGTCTTCTGTCGCTATGGATGAATCTTTTCTTATGAGCAATATAAGTCCTCAAAATGCTTCCTTCAACCGTGGCATATGGAAAAAAATGGAGGAATTGGTTCGATCCTGGACAATGGAACATGATAGTATTATTGTTGTTACCGGCCCTGTTTTTAAAGATAATCTTCCCGCTATAGGTTTTAATCAGGTGAGCATTCCTGAATATTATTACAAAGTCTTGCTTAATATTTCATACAATAACTATAAAGCTATTGCCTTTTTAATACCCCAAAATGCCACGCAAAACCCACTTTCCTCTTTTACCCTGAGCATTGATAAACTTGAAGCTTATACCGGTATTAATTTCTTTTATAAACTTAATCCTGAGATTATGAATCCACTTGAACAAAAATGTGAGTTTTTTCAATGGTAATTAATCCAGGAACCTTGATTTTATTTCTTCATCAGGAAGCATGCAGCTATCCCTTTTCCCAAACCAGCGATATCTTCTCCTGGCCACGAAATCGTATAGTGTATCCCGAAAGGAGCGTGGTAAAATGCGAAAGATTGAGGCCATTGCCCACATTCCACCAATGATCTCCGCTACCTTTAACATCGCTTCCGAGCGATCATATATCTCTCCTCTGTAAAGTAACAGAATTGAATAGAGGTTATTCTCCGTCTGCAGGTTGCTTCCTGTAATTGCCTGTCCTGTGTCACTTTGAATAGCACTGAACACAAATGCTTTCTTGCGATCATGTTTGATAATGAAACGAATGCTATTGTTACATAAATTGCAAAGCCCGTCAAATAGTATGACAGGCTTTGCATAAGAAAGTTCAATTATTTTATTTTTGTCAGAATACATGTTGTGTTTCCGGCTTCCGAACAAATTCTAAGCAAGTACATTGCCGGATCCAAATCTCCCATATTGATGGAAATGACATCTACTGTATTCAATCCATTGTACATATATTCATCAATTAAAACCCCAAGTGAATTGTAAATGCTTATGGTGAATATCCCCTGAATTCGATTTTCAGAGCGAAAATTTACATTTTGGCTTACAGGATTGGGGTAAATGTAAAATCCATTCTCTTTGATTTCTTCCGAAATATCGCTATAATTCTCCACATTGATGTATCTCGTCTTTTTAGTCGCTTTATTACCGGACGAATCGGTGGCATTGTACTCAATAGTGTAAAATCCAAGTTTGAAATCTGACAGATATTTTGTAAAATAATCTCCGGTAAGAATTACTTTAACATTCTCATCATAGTTGTCTGATACACCAAAAGAATCGGTATCAAAAGTCTTCGGGCTGTCAAGATTAATGACGGTAGGTCCGTAAAGAGTGATTACGGGTTTTTCTCTATCTTTTACGATAACAATAAGATGAAAGACAGCACTATTTCCGGAACTGTCAGTGTAAATGTAATTGGCTGCAAATACACCCAAATAATCCGCAATTTTATCAGGAAAAGCAGAAAAGAATGAACCTGAAATGCTTTTATCAAGCTTGCCGGAATAATTATCTGTCGCATTCAGTACAGGGTCAACGTAGGTGTCGTAAACATCAATTACAATAGTATCTCCGTCATTCAATGTGGTCGAAGTAACTACCGGTGCAAATGTGTCCACAACGTGAACCGTGCGTTGCACAACGGAAGGTCCGTTACCTGAAATGTCGGTAGCAGAATATGAAATTACATAATCGCCTACCCAGGAAGTATATACTTTACCCGTCACCACAGGAATAACATTTTTGTCGTAGTTATCATTGACTGTAACACCGGGATCAACAAAAGAGGATTTTACATCAATGTAAATGTCGGAGTAGCCCAGCAGACTTATAAACGGAGGAGTGGAATCCACAACCCTGACATATTTAATTACAGTGTCTTTTCCACCAAGAACCCCGTCAAGTATATATAAAATTTGATATTCACCCAGCTTGTTTGTATCCACATTACCAACGGAAGTAATGCTTTTTATCACATTGCAATTCAAATTATAATTGTATCCGGCAGGGGTATAGCCTGTGTACACTTCAACGGAATCAATGTGTGAACCGATAAATTCAAACTGCGTAGAGAGATCCGTCAAAGGAAGAACATTGATTGTCCTTTCAATGATGGCTTGAAATCCCGAGGAATCTGTAACGGAATACCAAATATAATATTTCCCGGTATCTGCAGTGTTTAAATTAGTAACCGTATCAATTTTTGCAATCGGATTCAATGCCCTTTTTATGATATATCCCGAATCAATATAATTTTGTTCACATTGCACAATGTTTAACGATTTTGAATTTTTAAGTTCGAGTATCACAGGGGGACTTGAATAAATATTGACCCGATAGTCTTCAAATTCCCCATAGGAATTGGGGCCGCAAGGTTGATTAGACATATTCATAAGTGATGTTCCCACTCTTAAAATACTTTTACCTACAGTTGCATTTCCCGGAACGATGATTTTCCCCTTGTATAAGACTGTTGAAGCCGATGGTTCATAGGCAACAAGCTCACCTGCATCATTAAAATCACCGTCAATATTCCAGTCAATCCATATCTTCCTGTTCATCAGATTGTGGGTGGTATTTCTTGCCAATTCAAAATCCAAAGTGTCATACCAGGATAAATTTGCAAAATGAGAATAAGAGTAATCGGTATATTTTGACATTCCTATGGCAGTAGCATTATTTATTGTACCCATTTTAAAAAGACTGATTCCAACATCCTGATTAATATTGGTTACTGAAGGAGTACAGTATTCAATAACTTTAATATAATACTTTTTGCTGACAGTCTGGATATTTGAGCCAAGTTTTGTTTCAAGAGTAACATCATAAAAGCCGGTGTCGTGGAAAATCAGCTTAATATCACGGCCAAGTGTGGAAATTATACTGTAGGTTGATGGAGAGACAGTCCATTTTCTGGTCCATTTGGCATCATAGATATCGGATATGATAATGGTATCCTTATCTTTCCTGGGAATTACATTATTAGCTGTAAAGTCCGGAACCGGTGGGGGAGTGACCAGGATATAAGAAGTTTTAATCACGGAGTCCATGGATAATCCAAAATCATAAACCAGTTTTATGGAGTAATATCCAGCGGAATTAAAACTGACACTTAATTCGGGGAAATCGTGATTTGGGCTAAGTAAAATATAATCATTGGGAGTTATTTCCCAGTGCCAGGAATTGACGCATTTATCTGCAGTATCGTAAAAGGTGACAACATCGTAACCTGCAATAGCAGTTGTTTTATTTGCATAAAATCCAAGCACAGGATTCGCTTTCACATATATGTAATCTTTAATAACATAAGTATCTGTATCGTTATAATTGCATCCGGATGTTGTATCCCAAACACTAAGGGATACCGTATAATATCCTGACTTTTTATAAATGTGGGAAGGATTTACTATACTGCTGGTTTCACCGTCCCCGAATTTCCACAAATAATTTGTTGCACTTGAACTTCTGTTCTGAAAAACCACCTCCGCTGGGGTACGGCAAAGTAACTGCAAATTGGAGGTGAAATCAGCAATCAGACTATCTGCCTGGTATTTTGAACCCACACCAACACCATACCAGGCATTGGTAGTTGAAATAACCTCGGGAGAACAACTGCCATACATATCCAATGCTGATTGTATGGAATAAAAACGAGCATCATTGAAATTGGCAGTTGGATGCAAATAGTTGGTCAGGCTTCTGTATGCTATTTTAACAGCTTTTTCAATACCAATCCCGGTTACATTGAAGGTATCCCCTTTGTCATTGATACCGTTATCTCCTGAAGCCAGTAGAAAAAACCATTTGTTCTGAACCCCTGAATTGATCCACTCTTCACCCATTTTATTTGACCAATAAGTGCCTTTATAGGTGTCGGGCTGTAATTTTGTCTTGGGCGAAGCGAGGTTTCTTAAAGGTTGCAGATTCAATGTTATTTTCTCACCTATCATGAAATTGGCAAGAGTAGGATTTTTGTAATAATCTGTTCCCACCGCCAGAATATCGCAGAAGGATTCCAGCAAAGCCCCGGCTTCGTATAGATATGTTAAAGAGGCAGCATTGTCATTGATCGCGTGGCCAAACTCATGAGCTACGATATCCAATGAGCCATAAGCATTTGTTGAGGTGCCATCGCCATCCCCATAGGAAAAAGCCAATCCATCCCAGAAAGACATGGCTAGCCATTTATCCCAATGAACATAATTAACAATCTTGCTTCCAAGTCCGTCAAAGGAATTTCGGTTGTGAACATTTAAGTAATAATCATAGGCTACTTCGGAGCAATAATGAATATCAGTGGCAACATTATCCTGATTAGCAGTATCCGTCCAAATGTTATTGTCATCTGTAAAATCAACAGCCAGCAAATAATCCATCTTTTTTTGCATATTGAAAGTCTCTATTCCGTTTCCTCGACCACCGTCACGCAACCTGAATACAGTAGATGAAACTGAATCTGTTACAATTTTTTGTGTTCCGCTATATTTTGTATTTGCAGTACCGGTGGCATTGGCAAAATCAATAGTTCTGATCTTTTCAACAAACCTTCCACTACGTGCATCAATATAATAATCCGACCGATCCAGAGGTTGCAGGGAATACAAATCGAACCTATAGCACAACAGAGGCTTATTATTTAACAAAAGAACAACCAGATCCCCTTTGGCAAAATCCATCGGTGAAAGATCGTTCCAAAAAAACTGTTCAGATTGGGCTGATGCTTTGGCAGTTTCAAAAGCATTCATTTTGTCAATAAGGGGAAGTTCCTCCAAATTATTAATTCGGTAAAACTGCCCATTGGCAGAATGTAATTTTCCATTCTTCAGGTGTAAATAATAAACACCAAATTGAACAGGAATTCCTTTAAAAATTTGCTGATAGCGGTAATGACTAAATCCATATTCGTCATCTTCAACACCCATTAATTTAAAATCATCATTCGCTGAACATTTCAAAGCATTTTTAAGCCAAATAATCAGTTCCTCATGTCCTGTAATCCTTTCATCTCCCCAAAGTCGAATGTAATTTATTTCATTCGAATTTTCACTAAACCATATCAAATCACTTCCTTTAACAATATCATCAGCTTCAGGACTTTTTATAATTCGCTGGCCATTTACTACATTTTGAGTAAAAAGTAAGGTTAAAAGAATTAAATAAAAAAATGCAATGTTCTTCATATCAAATAACTTTAAAAGTTGATCAATGTAATATTAAGCTTCAAACATACTAAATTAATCAATAAAATCATAGAAATGAAAATGCATCATTTTTTATTTGCATGCATTTTGCAAATTTGCTTTAAATAAAATATAATCGAAATGAAGAAAATCCTATTATTTGTCACATTTATGGTGATCGTAACTACCATATTTGCTCAAAAAATTAACAAACCCTTGCCCTCCTGCAAGCTCAAAACTATGGATGGGAAAACAGTTGATCTGAAAGATCAGATTAAAAGCGGACGATTAACCGTTGTTGTTTTCTGGGCTACCTGGTGTTCTCCATGCAAAAAGGAACTGATAAATATGGATGAAATGCTTGATGACTGGTCGGATGAATACAA
>Ga0265297_10006456_pt1 | contig 17014 bp, 21 predicted proteins | sample Munlanlwell13791_FD_192502 | JGI IMG/M metagenome (GOLD analysis project Ga0265297, IMG submission 192502) | Leachate microbial communities from a municipal landfill in Southern Ontario, Canada - Leachate well 137-91 | ecosystem: Engineered > Solid waste > Landfill > Unclassified | place...
AATTTCAGCTCGATTGACTAGCAAGACGATTTGAACCAGTCGGCATTCTCTGATAAAATCATTAATTATGAGACCAAAGATCACGATCATCGGCGCCGGTAACGTGGGAGCGCAATGCGCTTACAAGCTCGCTCAACGCGATTTCGCCGACCTGGTCCTCCTCGACATCGTTGAAGGAGTCCCCCAGGGGAAAGCGCTCGACATGACCCAGTCCGGGTCGATCGAAAGGTTCACCACCAAGATCACCGGTACCAACAATTACTCCGACATCAAAGATTCCCAGGTCGTGGTCATGACTGCCGGTCTCGCCAGGAAACCGGGGATGTCGCGCGACGACCTGATCCACAAGAATGCCGAGATCGTCGCCGGCGTGGTCAAGCAAATAGTTGAACACGCCCCGCAAGCGGTCCTGCTGATGGTCACCAATCCGCTTGATGTCATGACCTATCAGGCCCTGAAGGTTTCCGGCTTTCCCGCCAACCGGGTCTTGGGCATGGCGCCGCTGCTGGATGCCGCCCGAATGCAGTCTTTCATCGCCGAGCTGGCCAAAGCCCCGGTCACCGAGGTCTACGCTGAAGTTATGGGGAGCCACGGCGACCTGATGGTCCCGGTCCCCCGCCTCTCCACCGTCAAAGGCAAACCGATCACCGAACTCTTCACCCCAGAACAGGTCGCGGGGCTCGTTAAACGGACAACCGACGGTGGAGCGGAGATCGTCGCGCTACTTAAGACCGGTTCCGCCTACTACGCCCCAGGGACCGCCGCCGCCCGAATGGCGGAAGCGATTGTCCGCGACACCAAAGAGATCGTCAACAGCTGCTGTCTCCTCTCTGGAGAATACGGGCTTAACGACGTCTGCCTCGGCGTTCCAACCAGGCTGGGCAAGAGCGGAATTGAAGAGATCGTGACCCTCAAGCTGACTCCCGAAGAACTGGCCGCGCTCCAAAAAGCCGGGGCGGCGGTCAAGAATCTCTGCGGAATTCTGAAGTAATTTTCCCCTTGGCGGCATAAATTTATAGTATAATTACCTCATGCGCGAGCTATCGGTCAAAAAGATCTCCACGGCGGTCCGGGACCTCTGCATTGAGGCCAATACCAACCTCTCCGAAGATGTTGAAGCCGCTTTAAATAAAGCGCTTAAGGACGAAGAGTCGGCCAACGGCCGCGAGATCCTCCGCCAATTGGTCCACAACGCCGAGATCGCCCGGAAAGAAAAACGCCCGATCTGCCAGGATACCGGCTCGGTCGTCGTCTTGATCGAGCTCGGCCAAGAAATCCAACTGACTGACGGCTCGCTGGAAGAAGCGGTCAATGAAGGGGTTAGCCGGGGTTACAAGGAAGGCTACCTCCGCAAATCGATCGTCTCCGACCCGCTCCGCCGCCAAAACACCGGCGATAACGCCCCAGCTTTCATCCATACCCGGGTCGTCCCGGGAGACAAGCTCACCCTCAACCTGATGTGCAAAGGCGGGGGAGCCGAGAACTGCAGCGCCCTTAAGTTTTTCAAGCCGACCTCCAGTCGCGATGAGATCGGCCAATTTATAATTGAAACCGTTTCTAAAGCCGGACCGAACGCCTGCCCACCGGTGATCGTTGGGGTTGGGATCGGCGGCAACTTTGAGACCGCCCCTTTAACGGCCAAAAAAGCCCTCCTGCGGGAGATCGGCCATCATAACAGCGACAGCGACTTAGCCAAGTGGGAAAAAGAACTTTTAATTAAGATCAACAACCTGGGGATCGGCCCGATGGGACTGGGCGGCCGCACAACCGCTCTGGCGGTCAGCATCGAGACCACCCCCTGCCATATCTCCCAACTGCCGGTCGCCGTTAACATCGAATGCCACGCCCACCGGGCGCGCAAGGTGACGCTATGATTAAGCTAACTACTCCGTTAACCGAAGAAATGATCGCGGGCTTAAAAGCGGGAGATGAAGTCCTGATCAGCGGGAAGATCTACACCGCCCGGGATGCCGCCCATAAAAAGTTCGGTTCCCAGCCCCCCTTCGACCTAAAAGGCCAGATCATTTACTACGCTTCTCCCACTCCGACCAAGCCAGGGGAAGTGATCGGTTCGATCGGCCCGACAACCAGCTCCCGGATGGATGCCTTTGCTCCGGACCTAATGGCCGCCGGTTTGAAAGGAATGATCGGCAAAGGATCTCGCTCCCCGGAAGTCATTGAAGCGATCAAGAAAAATAAAGCGGTCTACTTTACCGTTCCCGGCGGCGCCGCCGCGCTCTACGCTAAACAAGTAAAAAGCGCCAAAGTTGTCGCCTATCCGGAACTCCTCTCCGAAGCGGTTTACGAACTGGAAATCGTGGACTTCCCAGCGACCGTTACGATCGATTCGACCGGCAGCAATTTGTTTGAAATAGGCAGGCAAAAATATGCGAAGTAAACTTTTCTTTTCCCTTTTATCCCTGCTCCTCCTTGTCTCTCCCTGCCTCTCCATGGGTTATGACGGGATCTGGTTTCTCGGCTTTAATCTCGAGAAAGAGCCGTTCAACAACGTCTACGTCCGCCAGGCGGTCGCCCACGCCGTCAATAAGCAAACGATCCTCCGGCTGGCCAGTGAAGAGGTCGCGCCGGGGAGCGTTATCCCGCCGGGAATGTCCGGTTATCGGACCGACCTGGCGCCGTACTCCTTCGATCTGAAACAAGCCAAGGTCCTGATGCGCCGGGGGAAATACCTCCCGGTCCATCCCAAACTGAAAAAGATCTCCCTTCTCCACACCGATGGGATCCGGACGGTCGCGATCGCCAAAGAAATTAAAAAAGAATTGAAAGAGCTGGGAATGAACGTCACTCTTGTCCAGGTCAAATATGACGACAAAGCCTGGAACGACGAACTGAATTCTAGGCGGCACCATCTTTATCTCCTCGGCTACAAAGCCGACTTCACCCAGAGCTTGACCAGTGAAGCGGCCCCCGACGTCGCCGATACCTACAAGCTCCTCGAACCGCTCTTTCACACCGGCGGCGCGGCCAACGTCAACAGCTTCAGCAATTCGACCGTCGACATGCTCCTCGACCAGGTCTCGGTCATCAGCGTCGCTTACCAAATAGAGCGGGAGATCAAGCTCAAGGAAGTGAACAAGGTCCTCTACCAGGAGCTCCCCGCCCTGGTCTTGTTCTACATCCCAAAACTATGAAAGATTCGATCGACGTTTTCCTGCGGATAAAAAAAACCGACATATATATCATCTGCCCGTACTTCGAGGCGTTTCAGGGGATGGTCGCGATCCGGACGCCAAAACCTGAAGTCGGCGACAAAGCGACCCTCCACCTGATGGTCTCGCCCGACTTTACCGCTGATTTCGACCAGGTCATCGCCAACCTGGGAAAAAAACTGGAGATCGAAAGGATCAATGCTTAGAAAGCTTTTTTATCCACGGGAGATCGTCCCCGATATTTTCCTGACCGACACGCGCGCCCTGCGCGAAAAAGGGATCAAAGGACTGATCCTGGATATCGACGACACCCTGATCCCGCGCGAGGACAAAGAGGTCTCCCCTAAAGTTTTTGCCTGGATCCATTCCCGGAAAGAAGAAGGCTTCAAGATCTGCCTGACCTCGAACAGCCGCCACCCGATCAGAGTAAAGTATTTTAGCGACACGCTTGGCGTCCCCTCCATGCACTTCAGCCTCAAACCCCTCCCCTTCGCTTTCTGGCGGTCGCTGGAAATCCTGGGGACCAAGGCGGAAGAAACGGCCATGATCGGCGACCAGCTCTTCATGGATATTTGGGGAGCGAATTGGACCAATATCTATTCGATCTACATCGACCACCGGAAAGAAGAATGGTTCCCGCCCCGCCGCTTAATGCGCTGGGCGGAGCGCTGGCTGATCGACAACTGGAGCTAAACGAGGTTTTTGAGGGCGGTCTTGATGACCCCTTCGACCGTAGTGACCGTTTCCAAATCGACTTTCATCACCGCGTCGCGCGCCTCTCTGGGTGAGTACCCGAGCGAGATCAGCGCGGAGATCGAATCGGACCCGAGCGAACTCTCCCCCCCCTTGATCCCCGCTCCCATCTCCTGAGGCGTCACAGCGTATTGCTTGGCGATCTTTTCTTTCAGTTCAACGACTACTCGTTCGGCGGTCTTTTTGCCAACCCCGGAAACGGAAGAGAGCAACGCTACGTCGCCCTTAGCAACGGCGGAGACCAGCTTGTCGAGCGGGAAAGAAGAGATCAGGGCCATTGCCATCTTGGGACCGACGCCGGAAACCGAAAGAAAAAGGGAAAACAGCGACCGTTCTTCGGTCGAGAGAAAACCGTAGAGGGAAATATCGTCCTCACGGACGATCTGAATGGTATAGAGCTTAAGCGGTTCGCCAACCACCGGTAAACGGGAAATGACCGCGGTCGGGACTTTTACCAGGTAACCGATATGACCGACTTCAATGACGACCGTATTCTGGCCAACGCTCTCCAGGGTCCCTTTTAAATGCGCAATCATGCCAGCACCCCCTCCTTCAGCCGATAGGAATGAAGATGGCAGATCGCGATCGCCAAAGCGTCGGCGGCGTCATCCGGCTTGGGGATCTGCGGTAACTTCAGCAAAGTTTTGACCATCATTTGGATCTGCTTTTTGTCCGCCCGGCCATAGCCGGTCAGGGCCATTTTTACTTCGAGCGGCGTGTACTCCGCCATGGGAAGTTTTTGTTCGGCCACCGCCAGAAGAATGATCCCCCGCGCCTGGCCGACCGCCATGGCAGTCGTCGTGTTCCGGCCGAAAAAAAGCCGCTCCACGGCGACCGAATCAGGGCGGTAGCGGCTGATCAAGCCTTTGACCTGGCGATAGATCTGCGACAAACGGCTTTGCGGGTTATCTTTAGGCGAGGTTTTGATGCAGCCGCACTCAATATGCAGCAGCTTGTCCCCGTCTTGCCTGACCAGTCCGAAGCCGGTGGTCGCTGTCCCTGGATCGATCCCTAACGTTAGCATTGCCGCCATTTTAACACACTATTTTAGCTGCTTCACGCCGGAGCCATCCGAATTGCAAACATAGATCCGGGCTGAATTAGCATCAGTATAGGCGACCTTTAAACCGTCGCCGGAAACAGTCGGGTTAGCACCCTCAAACGGATAGATCATGGTCCCGCCATATTTCGGACTGCCGGAGATATCGATCCGGGTCAATTTTTGCGGGATGGAACCGTAGATAATCTCCCCGGTCCCTTTGGAACGGGAGGGAGAACTAACGGTTAGGGTCGAATCGATATCGACCCGGCCGCTCCCGTCCGGACCGATCAAACCGAGACGGCTTTGACTCCCATCATTAAAAGCAAAAACGATCTTGCTCCCGGAGTTCCAGATAACCGCTTCGGCATCGGCCGCCAGAAAGCAGTCGCCGGTATTATCTTTGGTAACATAGCGGAGGCGCCCCGAACCGGTCACGTAAGCGAAGCCGTCTTCTGCCGGGTTCCAATCGAGAGCGGCAATCGTTTCGCCGGTCGGATCAAAAGTTTTATAGACCAGCCGCTCCGATCCCTGGTAGATAGTAACGGTTGCGCCTTTAATGGTAGCGATATATTTGGCCCCGGGAGAAAAATAAGGATAATAGCTATAATTGAGGCGTTGTTCCCCGCTCCCGTCGGCGGCAATCGCGTAGAATTCGGAATCACTCCCGCTCAAGGTCTCGCCGGAGTAATGGTTAACGGCTTTTTGGAACAGGAGCCGCCCGTCATTAAGCCAGACCAGCTTTTCGTATTTAACCTCGTCACGGGTGGCGGCACAACCAAACAATAAAGCGGTAGCTATTAGCAGGGCGAATAACCTCATGAAAGATACTTTAGCGTGGGGGGATTACGATGTCAAATGCCGGCGGTTTCGGAGACGCTCTTGAAAAAGAAACTGATCGGCGGGGTCTCTTCTTCGGTCACGACAATTCCTTTGGTCTCGGCGACCGCGATGATCTTGCCGGCCGAGTTTTTGGCTGAAGCGATCAAGTCATAGCTGGCGCCGTAAACGACTTCCAGGGTAGCGACCGCTTGGGGGTAAACCATTTCGGTGAGGACCGGGTCTTTACCGGCAGTTACCGCCGTGATGTCGATCTTGACGATTTTATCGGGCGACGGCGAGGCGCCGACCGGAGCGCTTTCCGGCCAATGGATGCCGATCGTAACGTAACCGAAATTTTCGACAATAATATTAGAGGCGGCGGGCTTCGAGGAACCGCAACCCACCATAATAAAGCTAGTTAATATCAAGACCGCGATCAACAGGTTTCTCATGCAATATTATCGACAGATCGGCGGAAAAATTTCAGATTATAAATTAATTTCGACGTTCCCCGACAGCTCGGTCGTTTTGTAATCTGGCTGGCGGCTGGCCTCCCGTTCCCAGCGGAGAGTGGCGTTAACGTAATCGCTGATCGAATAGCGGGCTTTCAGGGCATAATTATACCGTTCAGTTTCCAGCCCCTGGGACGATTTGGCGTAAAGCCAGTCAAAATCGACCCGCAAGCGGTCGAGATAGCGGTAGATCACCCCAAAGCCGGGGGTCACGGTATAAGAGACCGGCTCGGCCGCTAAATTATTAACGTTCTTACTGTAGCCGCCGGATAGACTGAAACTCCACTCCGACGAATAGTTATACAATCCCTTGAGCGAGGCGGTCTGGCTGACGCTATTGACCACGTTCTCGCGCCCGCCGTCCGTCCCCTGGGTGGTCCGTTGGTAAGCGTAGCGGCTGTCGATCGAGAACCGCTCCGAAACCGAGGTCCTGATGATCGCCTCGAACTGCCGGCCAAAATTCTCCCCCGGTTGGTAAACCTGGGCGTCAAGGCTGGTCAGGGTGGTGGTCGCCCCATTCTCTACTTGGTAATTAAATTCAGTTGAGAGGTAAGGAAGCGGCGCCAGTTTCAAGCTATAGAGGGTCGAGATTGAATCAGCGGTATTATCTTTGATCGCGTAATCGGGGTCTTGTTTGGAAACGGTGTAAGCATGGCGGTATTTTTGCAGGAGACTGACCAACGCCGTATTGCTGGGAATAAAGTTAACTTCCGCCTGCGACTGTTCATTAAAGTAGGTCAACCGATCGAACCGGAGAAGCTTGGTGAAGTTTGGTTTGAAGGTATACTTCAAACGGAGCAAGCGGTTTGGCCGGAGGTCAAAAGCGAACGACCCGCTTTGTTTGGAAACCGCTTCGGTCGTGGCGAAATCTTCGGTCACCGACGAGATCGAGTATTTGCCATCGGTCCGGAAAAGCTCGGAGGATTCCGCCCGGTACGCCAGGTCGGCGACATCGGTCACGCCAAGGGCCGAATCGTCGCTATGGTCTAGATTGAGGGAAGTAAAAAAAGCCCGACTCGGGGTCGCGGCCAGGTTCAACGTATAGCGTTTCTTGTTCGGCCGCTCGCCGGTCGGCTCTTCCCGGTCTTCCAGCTCGACATTGGAAGTCATGGAGAAGCGATCGTTCCCCAAGGTCGCCAGACCGAAGTTTGCCTTGTTATAATTGGTCGCCTCAAGCGACGGTGAACTCTTTACCCACTCTTCCCGCGCCGCTTTGACGCTGGTCGACAGCGGTCCGATCCGCCAATTGCTCTCCCCCGCTTTGCGGGTAATGACCCGGCTGATCGGATCGCCGCTGACCGGATCGTTGCTGTCACTGGTTTGCGAATACTCGTATTCCAGCGAGGGCCAGTGATCGGGAGTCAGACCGGCCCCGGCGCTGTTCAGTTCAGTCTGGTAACTAGTTCCCGCCTGGAGATAACGCTGGTAGTCGGTCTTGTACCGGGCGCCAAAAAGAGAGTTCGGCCGGTAGCTAATACCGCCGCCATATTGCCAGAGATCTTGTTTGGGGGAAGGATCGGAGATGGCCGTAAACTCCGGATCGATTTTCTTGAGGGCGCCGGTCAAACCGATCGTCCCTAACTGTTGGCTAGCCACCAGTTTATAGGCCTTCCCCCGTTGGCCAGGAAGCGTCCCGGAATAGAGATCGGGATTAAGGTCGGAATAAGCCAGCTCGCCGCTATAGGCGCCGGAGTCGGTGATGAGCGAACCGTCAACCCCGACCACATAATGGCTTTGCGGCAAGGTTTCCGCCGTCGTCACCGACGTTACCCCTTGCAGGCCGTCAGCATCATTGATCAAGGTCGCGCCGAGCTTGGCGTTGGGACCCAAGTTCAAGGTCGGCCGCAGAGCGGAAGTCACGTGCTGGTAATTCGACTCGGCATCGTCAAAATCAACTTCCACGACCGTGGTCGGCAAAATTGTCCGCCGTTTAAAGGTCACCGTCCCAGCATCGTAGTCGATCGTGTAATCGTCCCCCCGCCTTTGCGGCTCATTATCGACAATGATCCGCTCCGAGTTGACCACCACTTTTTGGCCAGCCCCCAGCCGGTACGGCCCCTGGGTCCCGTCGCCGTAAAAACGGATCAACCGCGATTGTCCTTTGGGAGAGGAATAAAGAGCGTTCACATTCCATAAGCCGTATTCTCCCTTGAGCCGGACTCCGGACAAGACCTTGTTCAACCGGGCAAATTCAGTCTCGTTCAGCTCGGCGGTAAAATCGCCGAAGTAAGCTTCGGTACTGGCTCTTTTGACCAGGATCGAAACTTTATCGTCCCGCTGGTAGTTCTGGTTGCTCCCGGCGACGCTGGTACTGATAAGATTAGCTTCGATCTCGGTCTCGTTAGCCCGGCCCGCGACGCTTAAGCGAAGCGATTCTTCCCGAGACAAACCGGTCGCGTATCCTTCCCGGCTCCCTTCTAAACTACGGGAAGTAAAGCTTAAACTCTTCGCTCCTTTAACGATCAAGGGGATCGTTTCCTGGCGCAGGCTAGCGAGCTCTACCGCTTCCCCGGTCACGACCAGAGAGAATGGTTCGTTCGCCCAAGCCGCTTCCGGCGGGATCGATTCTTTAGCGATCGGCGATCGTTTTTGCTGGCCTAAGGGAGATGGCTCCATCAAGCGATACCAAACCCGGGAACGAGTCCAGGTCGGAGAGCTTCGAGCCGGCCAGCCCTTCTGTTGCCTGACCCAAACGTAAAAAAAGTGCCATCCCAGTTGATAATCGGCCGGCGGCTGGAATTTCCCCCACCAATAACCATCCCGGTAAGTCAGCGGGATCTCCACGCTCCGGTCGGAGTAGAGGGTCACTTTAGAAGCAAAGGAAAAGGTCCGTAAACGGACCGTAACTTTTTCGCCGACAGTTAAAGGATAGGTCGGATAAAAACTAACATAGTAATCGTTGGTATAGATCGCCTCTTCCAGCGGGACAAGCGCGCTCGCGCTCCCAACCAGCAATAAGGAAAAAAGAACAACCTTTATAATTCTGCCCATATAACACTACTTTATCGTCTTTTTCTAGAAATTATTTCACGGCAACTTCGACGGGAAAACTACCACAAGCCGCTTAAAGAGACCCGGTGGACGTTATTAGAGGTCCCTCCCATTGAATGAGCAATAACAATATATTTTTTGGGCACCTCATTATCTGGGCCATTAGTATCTATGGGATCTCTCTTTGTTGGGTTATTTTTATTTCTTTTTGGATCTTTAAACCATGCAATAAAATCAATTTTCGCTTGTTCCATCCAACTATTAACTGTTCCATCTGATCGCCTAGTTAACTTCCAAAAATGCTTATTGTAATCAATGTTTTTCGATTCTTGATTAATAACGTCACTTTTTTTATCATCAGGCCTATTGCTACATATTTCGGGCCTCCTTTTATAATTTCTATCTCCAAATTCCCATCCCTCTTTATCAATGTTTAAAAATGGGTCGGAAAACTGATACGTATGGACATATCCATCTAAGCCATTTGAGATTAGGGAATCCCTTACCTTTGTTAAACATTTGTAGTCATCGCCAACACCATGCACAAGGATTATTAGATAGTTTTTTGCATATGAGACATTTTGTTGTTCGATTGCTTTTGCCGAGCCATAAAATGCTATTAATAAATATATAAACGAAAATATAAATATTTTTTGCTTCATTCAAGTTGCTTCAAATTTGTTCCGTCAATGTTAATAACCCATATCCCGCCATTCCCTGTAGTGTCATATCCTTTGCCACCCACAACAAGCAGCTTATTAGGGGATAATTTAGGTTCACTTTTTTTGTATGAAGAAAACAGCAACAAATCATTTGTGCCATCTAAATTTATGACTTTAATATCTTCACTATAATTATAAAATATTTGATCTTCTGAATATTTCTGTAAGCTATAACCAATCCTTAATTTCTTAAAGCTTGTGCCATTTTCATTAATAACAGCGACAGAAACTCCCTCAATGCTTGAGTAATACTCAAAGGCAATAGTATTTGTATTTATCCAAACAGAGTTTAATGAATTATTATATATATAAAGATTGCTTGTCCCGTCATTTCTTATTGAATACATATTATTTTTAGCAGTTACATAAACCAATTTATCCTCATCTGGCCCCCAATCTAATTGGGAAATATTTTCCGAAATCGGTGAAAACTGATATATTTGCTGATTGTCCGAGCGCCTGACTATTTTTATAGTCTCTCCACTGATCAGGGCTACATATGTCCCTTTAGGAGAATAATATGGATAGCTTGTATAAGGAGTCGCAACTTCATTGTTTCCATTCGTATCTATGGTTACGTAGTAAGTATCTTCTCCCAAATACTCATTCGTCCCCATTCCATATTCCCTGTGGTGATAGACCGTTTTGGTTGCATAAATCAAACCTTCTGGCGTCCAATTTGGTTTTGTATAGAGGACTTCATCCCAATATCTATCCCCACAACCACCCATCACCATCGCCAACCCAAAAAGAACCCCAGCCAACAACATTAATCCAACAACTTTATTCGTTTTCATTTTTCATCCTTCCTTTCGTTACTTAAAAGCAATCAAAATGTCACTTTATATTATCGCTCTTTCTCTCGATAAATTGCAATCGATTTTTCTTGTAAGGTGGCGATTTTTCGTCAGCTTGTCAGATAAATTACATTTTATAGCAAAGACTCATCCCTAGCTGTGACGAACTATATAAATGCGTTCCAGCCATTGAGTTTGAATTACTAGTGTACTCAAGCAAAACCGAGCCGTTGTCCGTTAATTTATAAGCGGTACCAAGAGTAATTCCCAATTGATTCGTGGAAATTCCTTGGCCTATGGAGATAGTACGATAATCAACCCCAACATACGGCGTAAAGTAGTTGATTTTTTTACTAAGCTCGACCCCAGCGAGATATTGCGAACCGGTCGCACTGCCGGCCAGCGAAGAAGAAACCGCTAAAAATCGATAGCCAAGATTACCGGAAAGAGAAACCGGGAAGCTGGCCCCCTCTTCAAGCAACGCGTATTTGGTCATCAAACCTAGGTTAACCAAAGAATAGTCCATTCCCGCGGGCAAACCACTCTTAGCGGAATAATCGACCGCAAAAAATAGATCTAATTTCTCGTCGATCGCATAGCCGTACGAAGCCCCCCAGGAATTTAAGTCGCCAAAACCGGTGCCATTGGCCTGTGAATCTTTATAGTATCTCACCGCGAGAGAACAGCCGTCCTTACCAAGCGGATCAGCCGTCATCAGAACTTCCCCCCAAGCGGCCGAAGAAACTAAAACTATAAGCAATAACATCATTTTAACTTTCATTGTCTTTCTCCTTATTCTAAGATTATGTGAAATTTCGAATGGAAGGTGTCGCATTTTGCGATACCCCCTACTTCCCCTCTCCCGTCACCAACTCATTGAACCAATCCGGTTGACTCGCGGGGGCCGTTAGCGCTGGCGCTTCATTAGTTGTCGTCGGCCTACTTTCCCCAATAAACGATTTCTTTTCCTCCTGATACTCTTCGGCCGCTTTTTCGATTTCGCTTTTGGTAAAATAGCTCATCGCCGCCGCCCCAATGAAAACCGCTCCATAAAGCGGCGAGGCGGTAAACCCAACCAGTCCGGCGCCACCCAGGATCAAGGCGCCATTCTTTCGTCCCTCGGCCGCTTTCTCGGCCCCCTTGACCAATACTTTTTCCGCCACCCCTTCGCGCTCTCCCCGCTCCGCCAGGCTTGCGGCCGGCATCGCTTTCAGGTTATGGTAGTCGCTCTCCAGCTCGGTCGGCACAACCAGGTCCTTGATCCCTAAAAGGGCTAAGCCACCGCCAAGAAGGTAGTAAATAGCCGAATAACTGGAAGCCCCCGAATAATATGAACTTTGGCTATATGTCGCGCCTAAACCAATATACAAAGCACCTAAGCCAACGTTAGATAAGCCCGAATTGATCCGCGCCTCTTCCGATTTTTTGGCCAAGACCTTGATCCGACTCTCAGCCGATGTAAACTGCTTTTGCGCCGGGACGACCACAAAACTATCCTCTCCCCACACGCCGGGGACAACAGAACTTAGAAAACAAACAACTAAAAACCAAATACAATATTTCTTCAACATTTTTAAATCCTCCTTTATATAATCGTAAAATGAACGCCGGTCGCAATAGTAACCATGCCGCTGGAGTAGCCGGATTTAGAGGTCTTATTTCCATATCCAAACTCAAAAGTGAAATAATCATTTGGTTTGATTCCGAAAAAGACACCGGTAATGAATTCATCATAGCTATACGAGTAAGTCTCATAACCACTGCCAGCCCAGTATCTAAACGACCTTGTATCCGTATAGCTTCCAGCCCCAATCGAGAAGTAAACATCATTCCTTATCAAGTAATAATATTTAAATGATAAATGAGTAATTTGACTGCTGTCGGAACTGGTTGACTGGTAATAATTTACGCCAATTCCATGCGCTCCCGGCCAATAAGTCAGGTTTAACCCGTAAAAAGGCCAACCAATTTCAATTCCAGCGCTTAACGATCCTTTTTGGGCTTGCGCCGATCCAGTGGAAAGTTTTTCCAGTTTCGGCGAATCATTAATGTTGCCATCTGACATAACTTCAACTGACTTGTCGATAAATACTTCGGCTAGGTCCCCCTCTTTTACTCCTTCGGCTTCAGACAGGGAGACTTCCTTGCCAACTTTAAGAATTACCGACTCGGCAAGCTTCTCTTTCTCAAGGTTGGAGTAAAAAGTAACCGTTTGCCCCTCTCTTACGCCATCCTTTTCTCCCAGGCCGATCGCGACTTTGGTTTCCCTAGCTTTAATCACCGCTCCTTTTTTGTATGGATAATCGTACTTCAGCAACAGGTCGGCCAAAGCCTTCTTGAGGTTATTTTTGTTTTTTACCGAAACCGATAATTCCTTCGGCTCGCCGCCATGAGCCAGATCAATCGTCCTGATCATGATGGTATTGGGATTCCGTTCGTCAAATAAATCTTCCAAGGCAGCCTCAATTTCATTCTTCCCTTTGATCTCAACCGTAATTAATAAATCAACTCCGGCTTCCTTGGCCGCCTCAAGCAGTTCGGCATTGTTATCAGTTATTTCGGCCAAGGGGCTTTTCTGGGTTTTCAAAGCAATCAGATTAAAATTGGGATTAGACCGAAAATAAGCAATTACTCCTTTTTGGATCTTGGCAGACGCTTCGCCAGAAACCCCGGCAACATCAATTTTCACCTCATTAACACACACATTGTATTTCTCCAGACCAAAGACTGCCCCACAGCAAAACAAGCAAACCAGTAGACATACGATCTTTCTTAACATTTTATTACCTCCTATTTGACTCTGCCAACTAGAAAGCAATTTTATTGCCATCATCACAAATATGTAATATTAGTCATATATACGGTAAATATACTGATTCCAACCAAATACATGACGACTATTCGTCACCAGTTTTAAGTTAATTATGTGCCGACTTTTCGTCAGTTGTGGTAATTATGGCTACATTAAATAATGGGAGAAGGAGCGGTTAGTAGGAGTAAACCCAACCTAAAGTCGCGGTCAATTCTGAAGTATCGTTGGTCGGCCATTTAGCGGTATTAGTTCCAGAAGTGGTCCAGGGGGAACCATCATAATGCAGCCAGCGGTACCCCAGGCTCGCCTCAAAAATCCATTCGGTTGCCAGGGAATAATAAAGCGAGCCGCGGCCATAGAGCGAATAACCGGGCGAGGTAAAGTTAAAACTGGTCAGGAGGGTATTGGTCGTCGCGACATTGACCGGGTAAATGACCCCGGCCGTATAGCCGAACCAGAGCGGAGCAGTCCCTTCCTTTCCCCGCGCTTCAACAAAGAGGTTCTGGGTCATGATCGTCTCGATCGAGCGGCCGGTGCTCTGACGAACGCCGTTAGCGTAAAAATTTTCCCGGGTCTGTTCCGCCTTGGAAAGGGAAAGCCCGGACAAGAGCTCGAACTGGCGAGAAAATGAGTAGCCGCCGTAAAAATCAAAGACGGAAAAGACGTAGGCCAAGTCGTTGGTCTGAAAAAGAGCCCCGTTAAATGCCCAGCTCTCGGTCACGACCGAAGCGTAAACCGGAAAAAGAGAGCGGAGCCCGACGATCGAATTATTCCAGTACATTTCGATCCGACCGCGCAAGGCGCAGGTTATGGGGGAAGCGTCGGAATCGATCCGGCCGATCGTCCCGGTCGACGGATTGTTATAGTCGGGGACATGCTCCTGGTAATTGAGCAGGCTGGCCCCAAGATCAAAACTGCCGAAAAAGCGGGGGCCATCACCCGACGGTTGGGGTACAACGGGAATATTCGCAACCCGGTGGGTCGGGTAAAGCGGCGCTTTCACGACGTCGGCGGCCCCACTGACGGTCGCGAACAACGCGCAGCAAACAACGATAATTATTTTTCTCATGCCTTGATCTCAACGACTTTCGTCCGGCTGGTCTCGCCCCGGACGATCCGGACGGCGCTCCGCCGCACCTTATAATGCTCGGCTAGAAATTCGATCAGCGCGTCATTGGCCTTCCCGTCGACCGGCGGCGCGTTCAGGTAGACCTTAACGATCCCGCCCTCCGCCAACAATCGCTCCTTCTTGGCATTGGGGACAACCCGGACGGTTAGGAGCATCTTACATTCCCGGCAGTGGGAGTCCGCCGGTCATTTTGGACATTCTTTTCGCCATGTCCTGCTTGGCGGTATGCATCGTCTTATTGACCGCCTCTTTGACCGCGTGCTCGATCTTGTTGACCGGCAGGTCGGGTTGGATCTTAACTTCCAGCAGGTCCATTTCACCGTTAACGACCACTTTCACGCCGCCAGCTTCCCCTTCGTAGCGGGCCCGCTGCATCTCTTTCTTGATCTGATTGGCCTGTTTGATCATTTCCGCCATTTTACCCAAGTTACCAAAAACCATAATCGCGCCTCCGTTAATTTGATTTCCCAATTTTAGCACAAGCCGGCGGCGAAACCAGACCTTGACATACCACCGGGATAATTTATCATTGACGAGGAGGGATATGATCTCCGTGAAAAAGCTGATCGCTTTACTACTGCTAATGACCTTTGTTCTGGCTTGCGCCGAGCCGGCGTCGGCCGCGAAAAAGAAAAAGGTCAAAAAACGCCGCTATTACAGCCGGATCAAGTTCAATGGTCCGGCCAGCATGCGGCGCACGACCGTCAACCCGGTCTTTCCAACCGACAGTAAAAAGCCAAAGCCTTCTCCCTCGATAAAAAAGACCAAACCAAAAGCTTCTCTAAAAAACCGGCCAATTATCGAGGTCCTGAAAAAAGCGCCTCCGCCCCCCCGCCGTTTTTTAATCCCGGCGGCTTGCGCTGGAAACGAAACCTTTTTGCTCGGCCTCAATTATCAACAACTGCTCGCGGGAAAGATAAACTTCCTGATCGGCGGCGGCTTCGGCCTGCGGCGCAATGACACCTCTTTTACCTTCAAGGCCGGCGGCCTGATCGACCTGGCCAACGACTTTTTTGCCGGAGCGGCCCTTGACGTCGCCAATTACGACGACAAAGACGCGAGCGGGCTCGGGCTTTTTGCCGGAAAAAATTGGGACCAGCTCCGTTTCTCGATCGGTTACAGTTCCGCCCTTGGCTTTAACGCCCTGGGCGGATATTCCCTGGTTATCTAAGGAGGAAAAAAATGAAAAAGAGTCTCCAGTTTTCGCTTATTGCCCTGATCCTGTTAGGCCTGATCGTTCCGGCCTTCGCCATTGATACCAAAAAGATCAACGCTATTAAAAAAGAACTGACCAGGCTGAACAAGTCTTACAGCAAAGCGAAAAGCGCCAAGCAAAAGAAGCAGATCGCCGGCAAGATGCTGCAATACAAGGCCCAACTAAAAGCGCTGCAAACTCCGCCTGCCAAGCCGGCTGAACCGGTCGCTATCCCAACCGCGCCAATTGAGCAGCTCACCACCCAACCAACGTTCACCTCCTTCAGCGCGACGCCGGAAACCAGGCCAAGCCCGGAAGCGGTCGCGCCAACCATAGCGGCCAAAGGTTTTAACGCGGTCACCCCACCACCACCAAAGAAAAGACTGATCATGCCGCAGTTCGGTTTTGTCGCCTCGACCATTTACCTCGGCGGCGAGTACTTGCTCTTCCCAACCCCGGCCTTCGACCTGATGATGAACATCGGTTACGGGTATGGCGGCAGCTACTCCCTGACCGCGCTGGGAATCAGCGCCTTGTTCGATACCGGGGCCGATACGTTTGTGGAGACGACGGCAACCATGGCCAATTACTCCAAGAGGATCGACAATGTCCCCGGCATTCAGGGGGCAGTCGAAGGGAACGTGACCGGTTTTGGTCTTTATGGTGGAGAAAACATCGGCAACTGGCGGATCAAAGTCGGCTTTTCGACCGCCATGGGGATCGGGATCTCGGCCGGATATCTCTTCTAGATCACTTCAGCCGCAGGAGCAGGCCGTCAATATTACCGGTAGACCCCTGACCAAACCCGGCCAGGATCAACCGTCCCTGGTTGTCAATCGCCTGGCTAAGCACCAAATTGTTGCCGGTTCCGCCAGCGGTATTAACGCTGGTAAAAACTCCGTTATTTCCGAAGCTGGTATCCTTGGTCCCATCGCTGTTTAAGCGAAGGGCGACAATGGCTTGATCCCCAGCCGCTATTTTCCCAAACCCGGAAACCACGTACTTCCCTGCTTGATCCTGACCGATACCATAAGCAACATTATCGCCAGTTCCGCCAGCCAGATTGCTGTAA
>Ga0265297_10006457_pt1 | contig 17013 bp, 17 predicted proteins | sample Munlanlwell13791_FD_192502 | JGI IMG/M metagenome (GOLD analysis project Ga0265297, IMG submission 192502) | Leachate microbial communities from a municipal landfill in Southern Ontario, Canada - Leachate well 137-91 | ecosystem: Engineered > Solid waste > Landfill > Unclassified | place...
GCGCTAAAGACAGAAGAATCCGCGCATGGATTTGGCCTGAGTTTTGATCAAAAGGTCAATGATGTTGTCAGTGCATTTTTGCGCTACGGCTGGCAGGATCCGAGGGCCTATAATCCTGAACTTAGCACTACTGCCGGCGGCCTGGCTTATTCGCTTGAACAATCCTGGAGCGCGGGTTTTCAGATCGAAGGTAAACCCTGGAAAAGAGAAAAAGATGTGTTCGGCCTTGCCGTCGGGCAGATATTCTCGTCAAATGACTACAAGGAGGCAGGGCAATTCCTTGATCCTATACGCAGGGCAAACGCTGAAGGGCACCTTGAGGCCTATTACAAGATACACCTTAATAAACATTTATCTCTAAGCCCCGATTTCCAGTATATCTGGAATCCATTTGGCAAAGATGTCGCGGAGGATACAGCTTCTATTTTTGTCGGCGGGATGAGGGCGCAGGTGGATTTCTGACATGCATATACCCGACGGTTATTTAGGGCCGGCAACTTGCGGGGTTTTTTACGCGGTCATGCTGCCGATATGGGCGCTGGCTTCAAGGATTGTGAAGAAAACGCTGAAAGCGCGGCAGGTCCCGATGCTGGCAATAGGCGCGGCATTCAGTTTTGTGATTATGATGTTTAATGTTCCGATTCCCGGAGGGACCACCGGGCATGCGGTAGGCGGAGTGCTCGTGGCAATACTTTTGGGCCCTTGGGCTGCCTGCATTGCCATAACAGTAGCATTGGTTATCCAGGCATTGTTATTTGGAGACGGCGGTATCACTGCTATTGGCGCTAATTGTTTTAATATGGCGTTTGTGTTGCCGTTTGCCGGGTATTATATTTATAAGGCAATTAGTTATAATGCCCCGAGAGGATCAAACAGAAGGGTTATTGCCGCGGGTATTGCCGGTTATATCGCCCTGAATATTGCAGCCGGGCTGACCGGGTTTGAATTTGGTATTCAGCCTCTATTACATAAAACCGCAAGCGGCCAGGCATTGTATTGCCCTTATGGATTAAATGTCGCGTTGCCTGTGATGTTGGGCGAGCATTTAATAGTTTTTGGATGGGTCGAGGCAATAGTTACGGGGTTGGTCGTAAAATATTTACAGAAGCATGAAAATTATTACTAAATTTTGGATTGGCATAGCAGCGTTGATATTACTTGCTCCGCTTGGGCTTATCCTGCCGGAATATTTTAAGGCTGGCAGCGCCTGGGGGGAATGGGGAGCGGATGAGATGAAGGAACTTGTGGGATATATTCCGCAGGGCCTGGAAAAATTATCCAGCCTCTGGAGCGCGCCCATTCCTGATTACGCGTTTAAAGGGTGGGGGGAAAAAGGATTGGCCCATCTTAGTTTTGCATATATAGTATCGGCGGCCCTGGGTATTTTGCTTATTGTATTAATTGTTTTATTGCTCGGGAAAGCCCTGGTCAGAAAAGAAAAAAAGTGAAAAATAATTTTATTGAGCGTTCTATTATAGGAGCTTTGTCTTTCCTGAAAGAATCTATTTTCGCCGAGGAGTATGCGGCAAGAAAAGGTTTTTTGCAGTCCCTGGACCCCAGGGTAAAGACAGTAACCTTTCTTTTGTTTATCGTCCAGGTGCTCTTTATAAAAAATATCCTTATTTTATTCTGCCTCTATGCATTATGCCTGTTTCTGGCGTGGCTTTCCAAGATTGATTTAATATTCTTTTTAAAGCGGACCTGGATATTCATCCCGTTATTTTCGTTGTTTATTGCCCTTCCTGCGATATTCAGTATTTTTACTCCGGGAGAAGCGCTCTTTGCTTTTAAAATAGCCGGGTTAAAATTTATCATTACCCGCCAGGGGCTATCCGGCGCAACTTTATTTATAACGCGGGTCGTAACCTCGCTATCTTTTGTTATCCTCTTGAGCATTACTACAAAACATTTTGAATTATTAAGAGTCCTGCGCATCTTTAAAATCCCCCAGGTATTCGTAATGACGACCGGAATGTGTTACAGGTATGTTTATTTATTTGTCGAGGTCATCGAAAATACATACCTGGCAATAAAAAGCCGCGTCGGGACAAGCCTGCATTATAAAAAAGGCCAGAGTATCGTCGCCTGGAACATAGCATTTCTCTGGCAGCGTTCTTACCAGCTTAATGAAGAGGTGTATAAGGCAATGCTTGCGCGGGGTTACCGCGGAGAGCCGGTTGTATTAAATGATTTCAGGATGAAGGCGCGGGATCTGGCCTGGCTATTTTTTGCGCTAATAATTATTGTTGCAATATTTTATTCCATATGAACGATACGGCCTTTCAATTAGAGAATGTAAATTTTTCCTATCTCGGAAAATATCCTGCTTTACGTAATATAGATATTACTATAAAACAGGGCCAAAAAATAAGCGTTATCGGCGCTAACGGCTCAGGTAAATCGACTCTTTTGCAAATGCTCGACGGGTTGATATTCCCGGATACAGGCGCGATTAAGGCTTTTGGCAGGGAATTGAAGGAAAGTGATTTTAATGATGAAAGTTTCTGCCGGGATTTCCGCAAGAGAGTGGGGTTGGTTTTTCAAAATCCCGACGTGCAATTGTTTTGTCCTACTGTCAAAGAGGATATCATTTTTGGCCCTTTACAGCTTGGCTGCGGGAAGCGGGAAATTGAAAAACGCTTAGAAGTGATCTTAAGTATTTTAGAGATCAAGGATTTACTGGACAGGCCGCCGCACCAGTTAAGCGTCGGAGAAAAACGCAAGGTCGCCATCGCCTCTGTTTTAATGATAGAGCCGGATGTCCTGATATTGGATGAACCGACAGCCGGGCTCGATCCTTTAACGACTAGGCACATTATGGATCTGCTTATCCAGGCAAATGAATCCGGCAAAACGATCATTACCTCTACTCATGATCTGCATATAGTAGAAGAAATATCCGATATCGTTTACGTCTTTGGCCAGCAGAAGTGCATAGTCAAGGCCGGAGAGCCGGATATCATCCTGAAAGATACTGCTCTCCTGGAAGCCCATAACCTCCTGCACATACATACTCACAGGCATAAAGATAAAATACACATCCATCCGCATTTGCACCTGGAACACCACCTGGAAGAATAAGTAAACGATTTTTTATTTTAATAGCGCGTATTTTATGTTAGAATAACAAAAATGTTTAAGATCATATTATTTTTGCTATTCTTGTTTCTGCCGCTTAGCGGATGCTATTCGCAGCAGCAAGTCAAGGCGGATAACCTCAAAGAGGAGGCTCCTTATGCCTGGGATTTCGGCCGGGTAAAAGAGGGCACGCTTCTGGTGCACGCCTTTATTTTAAAAAATGAGTCTAAGAAAGCGATAAAAATAGAAGACACGCAGACTTCCTGCGGCTGCACCGTCTCCAGCGTGACAAAAAAGGCCCTTCTGCCCGGAGAATCCGCTTCCCTGGAGGTCCGTTTTAATACTAAAGATTATTCCGGAGTTGTGCAACAGTATGTATACGTGCATACGGATAATCTTGACAACCCGATTATTAAGTATATAATTAAAGCAGATGTGGTAAAGTAGTTTACCCTGCCAGTAACTCAGAGATTAAAATAATATTAAACGGAGGTTTGAGATGTTTTTTCTGCAATTAAGAATGTGGATTTTGATGACTATCCTTTTTGCCATAGTTTATGCCATCGTGGTAATGATCGGCACGTATCTTGGCATCAGTAATTTTTATTTCTACCTTATAATATCGCTGGTGATGATGTTCATCCAGTATATGATCGGGCCGAAGATCGTGGAATGGACTATGCACGTTAAATATATCAAAAGAGAAGAGAACCCGCGGCTATACCAGATGGTGGAGAGCTTGAGCCACCGGGCAAATATGCCTATGCCAAGAGTCTGTATAGCACAGGTGCCTTTGCCGAATGCCTTTGCTTTTGGCAGGAGCATCAAGGACGGCAGGGTCTGTGTTACCGAGGGCATCCTGAAATTATTAGATGAAGAGGAATTAAAGGCGGTGTTGGGCCATGAATTAAGCCACCTGAAGAACCGCGATGTTTTGACGATCACGCTTCTTTCGGTCATCCCGATGATAATGTACCGTCTTGCCTGGCAGTTTTTATTCTTTGGCCGCAGGCGCGATGAGCGCGGCAGCAATACCGTGCTTATCGGGATCGCGGCTTTTATTTTCTACTTTATCACCAATCTTTTAGTGCTCTATGCCTCGCGCATCCGCGAGTATTTTGCCGATAGAGGCTCGATACTCTTAGGCAACAGGCCGCAGGCGTTGGCCTCCAGCCTTTATAAGCTTGTCTATGGCGCTGCCATAACGGATAAAGAGTCTTTAAAAGAAGTAGAGGGGCTAAAGGCCTTTTTTGTGAATGATCCCTCGCGCGCCTTAAGTGAAATCAAGGAATTAAGACAGCTGGACCTGGACAAGAGCGGCACGATTGATGCCCGCGAACTGGAAGCTTTAAGAAATAAAAAAGTGCGCCTTAATTTCGGCGATAGATTATTAGAGTTATTAAGCACTCACCCCAACATGCTTAAGCGCATCAAGCATTTGTCCACATATCACATCTAAGTAAATTCTCTTTTATGTCCCAGCGGGTGACGAGGCATGTTTCGAGGACGCATCTAGCGGACGAGAAATGTGCCTCGTCAGGCCCTGCTGCCTCATAGAGAATTTACACTCTCCAGCTTTCTTAATTGACAGCGTCTTGATTCTGCTATATAATCTAAAGCTATGGAATTAAAAGAACTTATAGAACAAAGAAAGGCCAAATTAGAGGCCTTAAAAGCCAAGGGCATAGCTTTGTATCCAAGCGAAGTCCCCGCGCATACAGCTATTGGCAGCGTATTGGCTGATTTCGGGGAAGGCAAGAAGGTAAGCCTCTGCGGCCGGATCATGGCTAAGCGCATGCATGGTAAGGTGATATTCCTGGATTTACGGGATGTAACCGCCAAGATACAGGTTTATGTTAAGTCGGATATTATCGGCGCAGATAAATTCAGTATCCTGCAGGAGTTGGATATTGCCGATATTATCGCTATCGAAGGTGAGCTTTTTAAGACCCATACCGGAGAGGCTACGGTCAAAGCAGAAGGGATCACGGTTTTAGCCAAATCACTTCGCCCATTACCGGAGAAGTGGCATGGTTTAAAAGATAAAGAGTTACGTTACCGGCAGCGCTATTTGGATTTACTTTCCAATGAAGAAGTAAAGGAAGTATTTTTAAAGCGTTCTTTGATCATTAAGGCTATGCGTAAATTTCTCGATGATAGAGGATACCAGGAAGTAGAGACCCCGATGATGCATGATATCCCGGGGGGCGCTGCAGGCCGGCCTTTTAAGACGCACCATAATGAATATAGTATGGATTTATATTTGCGTATCGCGCCGGAATTATACCTGAAGCGGCTTATCGTCGGGGGATTGGATAAAGTTTATGAGATAAACCGCAGTTTCCGTAATGAAGGTGTTTCGACAAAACACAACCCAGAATTTACCATGCTTGAGGTTTATTGCGCGTATGCCGATTACCAGGATATGATGCAGCTCACCGAGGAGTTGATTACTTCGATTGCCAAAGAAGTATTGAATAAAGATGCGATTGTTTTTCAGGGTAAACCCATAGACCTTAAATCTCCGTGGCAGAGGCGCTCATTCGCGGCAATTGTGAAAGAAAAGTTCGATATCGAGCCTTCTGATGAAGCACAGGTAATGTTAAAGAAATTGCAGAATAAAGGTTTTGCCAAAGAAGTCAACCGGCTCTCGCGCTCGCAGGTCGCTAAGATCATCGAAGATATACTGGAGCAGGAGATGAGCCTTAATCCTACTTTTGTTACGGATTATTTTACTTATTTGTGCCCTCTGGCAAAGACAAAAAAAGATAATCCGTTTATTTCGGAACGCTTTGAGTTGTATATGGCGGGTATGGAAGTGGGGAATGCCTATTCGGAGTTGAATGACCCCATTGAACAGAAGGCGCGTTTCCAGGAAGAAATAAAAGAATTAAACCCGGATGAAAAAAAGAATGTCGACGAGGATTATGTTTTGGCGCTGGAGCATGGGATGCCGCCTGCCGGTGGTTTAGGCATAGGCATAGACAGGCTGGTGATGTTACTGACGGACCAGCCGTCGATAAGGGATGTTTTATTATTCCCTCTCCTGCGGCCGGAAAAGATAGATTGAGTTATGTTCACGGAATTTTGGATCAGTAAACGCTATTTAAAATCGGATAAGAAAGAAAAGATCGTTTCTTTGACCGCGCTTATTTCTATCGTCGGTATTGCTATCGGCGTTATGGTGCTGATCGTGGTGATCGCGGTGATGAGCGGGTTTGATATTTATCTGCAGGATAAAATGATCGGGACTAACGCGCATCTGTTCCTGGAATTTTACGGCGGCAATAAAGAGCCTTATGTTTTAATGGAAAGATTAAAAAAGATACCGCATATCCTGGCTTGTTCGCCTTTTGTGGCGGGGCAGGCATTTGTTAAATCAGGCAATAATATTACCGGTATAGACATGCGCGGCATTGACCCTAAATTGCAGCCGGAAGTCTCCAAGATAAAAGAATATATGAAGCAGGGCAGCCTCGATTTAGAAGGTAATGAGGTGATCCTGGGGGAGGAATTGGCTCTTAGGTTGGGTGTCAGGCTAGGCGATAAGCTCAGCCTTATCTCGCCCTCCACATTGAAACCCGTAGATTTCAAGATCAAGGGGCTTTTTAATAGCGGGATGTATCTTTATGATGCGGGCCTGGTAATGACCAGCCTCAAGGGCGCGCAGGATTTTTTTACTATCGGCAACCTTGTAACCGGCATCGCCATAAAGGTGGACGATGTTTATAAAGTTGAGCAGATAAAAGACGATATCTATCGGAACTTAGGCGGCCACGGGATGTACGAGGCAAGGAGCTGGGTCGATTTAAACAGGAATTTCCTGAACGCACTGAAATTAGAAAAAATCGTCATGTTTATTATAGTGACGATGACCACGGTAGTGGCGGCGTTCGGCATAGTCAGCACATTGATCATGTCGGTAATGAGCAAGGTAAGGGATATCGGCATATTAAGGGCAGTAGGCGCAAAGGCCAGGAGTGTTTTAGCGATATTTATTTTTCAGGGCCTGAGTATCGGTATAACGGGGATCGTCCTCGGAGTTATAGGAGGCGTGACCCTGGCTCTTTCTCTGAATAATATCATAGATTTTATTTCAAAGATAATCGGCAGGAAGCTGATCCCCGAGGACATATATTATTTTGACCGCATCCCCGCTTATATTAATAGCGCGGATATCACCTTGATCATAGTCTGCGCGTTAGTGATAATCCTGGGGGCTAGTATCTATCCTGCTTATTATGCTACTAAAATAAATCCCCATGAGGCGATAAGGCATGAGTGATTTTATTATCAAGGCCGACAGGATTAGTAAAAGTTATAAAAACGGGGCAAAGCCGCTGGAAGTATTGAAAGGCATAGAGTTGGCCGTGGAAAAAAATGAATTCCTGGCTATACAGGGGCCGTCAGGCGCAGGTAAGTCTACGCTCTTGCATATTTTAGGCGGATTGGATTGCCCGACCTCTGGAGAGATATTATTCGAGGGAGAGAATATCTATAAACTCAGCGAGGACCAGCGGGCGGATTTCCGTAATAAAAAAGTAGGTTTTGTCTTTCAGTTCTATCATCTGCTGCCGGAGTTTAACGCCCTGGAAAATGTATTTTTGCCGGGTTTATTAAAATCATGGTGGGAGAGAAAAAAGGTTTCTATTCACGCCAAAGAATTATTGGAGCGCCTGGGCTTATCGGGCCGCCTCCATCATAAGCCTAACCAGCTTTCAGGCGGCGAACAGCAGCGCGTGGCTATTGCCAGGGCGCTCGTCAATAAACCGCGGCTTTTACTTTGCGATGAGCCTACGGGAAACCTGGATTCGGAGAGCGGTAAAAATATATTGAGCCTGCTCAAGGAATTAAATAAAGAAACACAGATGACTGTTGTCCTGGTAACGCACGATAAAGATATTGCCGCGCTCGCCGGCAGGGTGATTAATTTAAAGGATGGAATTATTCTAAATTAATAACATGATACACCCGACCGTATCGGATCGGTCGGTGTGCGCTATTGCGCAGGAGGGTAATATGAAAGTCTATATCAATGGAAAATTGTACGATAAGAGCGAAGCGAAGATCTCCGTGTTTGACCATGGCCTTTTATACGGCGACGGCGTATTCGAAGGCATACGTTCTTATAATCGCCTGGTCTTTAAATTGAAGGAACATATTGACCGTCTTTATGAGTCGGCGCACAGCATAATGCTCAAGATCCCTTTGAGCAAAAAGGAATTCATCGAGGCAATAACCAATACCTTAAAAGAAAATAAACTCGAGGACGCGTATATGCGCGTTATAGTCACCCGTGGAGAAGGGGACTTGGGCCTTGACCCGAGAAAATGCAAAAGCAAGGAATCGGTGATTATTATTGCGGATAAGATTACTTTATATCCGGAGAAATTATATAAGGAAGGGATGGAGATTATTACTGTTTCCACGACGCGCAATGCCCACGAGGCATTGAATCCCCAGATAAAATCTTTAAATTACCTGAATAATATCATGGCTAAAATAGAGGCGACAAATTCGGGTTATGAAGAGGCGCTGATGCTGAACGACCAGGGTTATGTTGCCGAATGCACAGGCGACAATATTTTTGTAGTCAGGAAAAACGAATTATACACGCCTCCCGAATGTATGGGTGCTTTAAACGGGGTCACCCGCGAGACCGTCTTGGATATCGCAAGGAGATTGAAGATCGCAACGCACGAACATGTGTTCACGCGCCATGAGCTGTATATCTCTGAAGAATGTTTCCTGACCGGCACAGCCGCCGAGATCATACCGGTAGTCAAAGTGGACAGCCGCGTTATCGGAGAAGGCAAGCCCGGTAAAATGACCCTGGCTTTGATGAAAGAATTTAAAGAGTTGACTAAGAAAGAGGGAGTAAGATATTAAGATGTTGTGCGATGTTTGCAATAAAAATCCGGCGACAGTGCATCTGACAGAGATCATAGATAACCAGATGAATGAGCTGCATCTTTGCGAGGAGTGCGCGCGCCAGAAGAGCTCGCAGATGGAGCAGCAGTTTGGCTTAAATGATCTCCTGGCAGGATTGATGGAATTTGAGAAACAGACAAAGGAAAAAGATCCTCTACTGGAGGCGCTTAAGTGCCCGGCTTGCGGTCTTACTTACACGGATTTCAGAAAGATAGGCAGGCTTGGCTGCGGCGATTGCTATACCACTTTCAAAAAATACCTCGGGCCTCTTTTAAAGAAGATCCACGGCTCATGCATGCATTTCGGCAAGTCGCCGATTAATCTTGAGAAGAAGCCTTTACCAAAAAAGAAGTCGACGCCGAATATGGATGAATTGCGCGAGAAGCTTGCGAAGGCAGTGCAGGATGAGGCTTTTGAAGAAGCAGCCAGGCTTCGCGATCAGATAAAAGAATTAGAGAAGAAAGAACAACAAAACGGCACTGACAAAGATAAACAAGCATGAAATTAAATGACCTCCTGAATCATGGCAGCGAATGGCTTAAAGGCACCGGCCCTAATTCGGATATTGTTATCTCCAGCCGCGTGCGTTTAGCCAGGAACTTGGATAAAGTCGCTTTCCCGCACTGGGCGAATAAGAAGCAGTGTGAGCAGGTGCTTAAAATAATCGAAGAGAAGAAAGCCGGCAGCGAATATTTAAAGAACGCAACGCTTTTTAAACTGGCGGAATTAGACGCTGTAGATAAACAGTTTTTAGTCGAGAGGCACCTGATGTCCCTGGAGCATGCGCAGAAATCAGACAGCAGGGCGGTGATCATCGACGATGAAGAGATCATATCGATAATGGTCAATGAAGAAGATCATATCCGCTGCCAGGTGATGCAGTCGGGTTTCAATCTTTTCGAGGCCTACAACATCATTAATAAGATAGACGATGCGCTTTCCAAGGACCTGCCTTTTGCGTTTTCGCGGGAGTGGGGGTATCTGACAGCCTGCCCGACGAATACCGGCACGGGCATGCGTGGTTCGGTGATGTTACATCTGCCTGTTTTGGTGATGACCCGCCAGATCGACAGGATCCTGGCTGCGATTGCGAAGCTCAGTTTTACCACGCGCGGCCTTTACGGCGAGGGAACGCAGGCAAGCGGGAATTTATTCCAGATATCCAATCAGCTTTCGATGGGGCATAGCGAGGAAGAGATCATTGATAAGATAAACGGATTGATCAGGCAGATCATCGAACAGGAGAGCCAGGCCAGGGAGTTAATGCTTTCCCGTAACAGGGCAGTGCTGGAAGACCGCATCGACCGCAGTTTCGGGATTTTAAAGAGCGCGCATATTATTTCCAGCCAGGAGACCATCGAGCTTTTGTCTATGGTGAGGCTGGGCTGTGATTTAGGCATGATCAAAGATATCAGCCGCCGCAGCGTGAATGAATTGTTTATCATTACGCAGCCGGCGCATCTGCAGAAAATAGAAAACAAAAAACTTTCTTCGGAAGAAAGAGATGCAAAAAGGGCCGAGACTATCAGGAACAAATTAAAAGCTGCTAACGGGAGGTAGTATCCATGTTTAATCGTTTCACTGAAAGAGCAAGGAAAGTGGTCATATTAGCCAAAGAAGAAGCAAGGCGTTTTAATCATGATTATATCGGGACCGAACACATACTTTTAGGCCTTATCCGCGAGGGCGAGGGAGTGGCGGCGACGGTGCTGCAAAAACTGGGGCTCTCTTTAGAAAATATACGTTTAGAGATAGAGAAATTAGTGCAGCCGGGGCCGACTACCCAGATTATCGGCGACATACCCTTTACCCCCCGCGCTAAAAAAGCCCTGGAACTGGCAGCTGAAGAGGCGCGTTCCTTGGGCCACAATTATATCGGCACAGAACATCTTTTATTGGGCCTTATCCGTGAAGGCGAGGGAGTGGCTTCGCAGGTATTATTAAATCTTGGCCTTGATTTAAATACAGTAAGAAATGAAGTGATGGAGCTTTTGGGTTCGGTATTGCCGGGCTTCGGCCAGGCGCAGCAGGCGAAGACAAAGACTCCGGCGCTGGATGCTTTTGGCCGTGACCTGACGGCATTAGCCAAAGAGAATAAACTTGATCCGGTCATTGACAGGGTCCAGGAGATAGAGCGGGTAATCCAGATATTGAGCCGGCGCACCAAAAATAATCCGGTTTTATTAGGCGAGGCAGGAGTAGGAAAGACTGCTATCGTAGAAGGTTTAGCGCAACAGATCGTTGCGGGCAACGTCCCCGAAGTTTTAAGAGGCAAGCGCCTCGTAGTCTTGGATCTGGCGTTAATGATCGCCGGGACAAAATACCGCGGGCAATTTGAAGAAAGGATCAAAGCGGTAATGGAAGAGATCAAGCGCTCGCAGGATGTGATTATTTTTATCGATGAGTTGCATACGCTGGTGGGCGCAGGCGCGGCAGAAGGGGCAATCGACGCCTCAAATATTTTAAAGCCTTCTCTTTCGCGCGGAGAGATGCAGTGCATCGGCGCGACTACTATGGATGAATACAGGAAATATATTGAGAAGGACGCCGCGCTTGAACGCAGGTTCCAGACGATCATGGTAGAGCCGCCTTCAGTTGTCCAGACCATAGAAATACTCAAAGGCCTGCGCGATAGATACGAAGCGCACCACCGCGTAACCTTTAAAGACGAAGCATTAGAGGCAGCGGCAAAATTATCCGACCGCTATATTTCCGGAAGGTTCCTTCCGGACAAAGCTATCGATCTTATCGACGAAGCAGGCTCGCATGCCAGGCTTACTGTTTTGATCGTTCCGCCTGATATTAAAAAATTGGAAGAGAAAGTAGAATCGATCAGGAAGGAAAAGGAATCTTTTATCAAATCCCAGGATTTTGAAAAAGCCGCCGGCCTAAGAGACCAGGAGAGGCAGGCGCGCCAGGAATTGGAGCAGCTCAACCGCGAATGGTCGCAGGCCAAAGATAAAATGCGCCCGGAAGTCAACGATGAAGACATTGCCAAGATCGTCGCGCAATGGACAGGTATCCCAATATTCCGGCTGGAAGAAAAAGAGAGCGAGAAATTATTAAAAATAGAAGAAGACCTGCATCAGCGTGTGATCGGCCAGAACGAGGCCATATCCGCTATCGCGCATGCGGTGCGCCGCTCAAGAGCGGGGATCAAAGATCCTAAAAGGCCTATCGGTTCCTTTATATTTTTAGGGCCGACAGGCGTAGGGAAAACACTTCTTGCGCGCGCATTGGCAGAATTTATGTTCGGAGACGAAAACGCGCTTCTGCAGTTAGATATGTCGGAATACATGGAGAAATTTAATGTCTCGCGGCTTATCGGCGCACCACCCGGATATGTAGGTTATGAAGAAGGCGGGCAATTAACCGAAAGAGTCAGGCGCCGCCCTTATTCAGTAATACTTTTGGATGAGATCGAGAAGGCGCACCCGGATGTATTCAATCTGCTTCTGCAGGTATTTGAAGACGGGCGCTTGACGGATAGTTTCGGCAGAAAAGTGGACTTCCGGAATACCGTGATGATTATGACTTCCAATGTAGGCGCTGAATTGATCCGCAAGAGCGGCTCTCTGGGATTCAAGACGCAGAAAGAAGAAGTTACTTACCAGGAGATGAAGGATAAATTACTGGATGAAGTAAAGCGGACATTTAAACCGGAGTTTTTAAACCGCGTAGATGATATTATAGTCTTCCGCAGCTTACTTAGGGAAGACCTGCAGCGCATAGTTGAGATCGAAATAGGTTATGTGACGGAAAGGCTGAAAGAACAGGGCATATCCTTGGAGATCTCGCAGGAGGCGAAGGACTTTTTGATCGAGAAAGGTTTTGATCCTGTATTTGGCGCAAGGCCCCTGAAGAGGACTATCCAGAGGTTCCTGGAAGACCCGTTAGCTTCAGAGATCATTTCAAAGAAATTCAAGCAGGACTCACAGGTGAAGGTAACGCGTAAGAATGAAGAGCTGATTTTCGAATCATGACAAAAAACTTTTTTACTATTTTTGGCCGCCGGGTGCACGATTTTTTATATTTTTTAGGCGGGTTAGTCAATTTAACCTTCCATACCTTACGTTTATCTTTTGCGCCCCCCTTTAAAGGGATACGCGTAATCGAACAGATAAAAAAGAGCGGCTACGACAGCCTTCCTATAGTTTCTCTGGTATCTTTGTTCATCGGTTTTATCTTTGCCCTGCAGATCGCCTATTTTATGCAGCGTATCGGCTCGGAGATTTATATTGCCAGCCTCGTGGCACTTTCTCTCGTAAGAGAACTCGGGCCGGTGATTACCGCGCTGATCGTCGCAGGACGGGTGGGCGCAGCTAATACCGCGGAGTTGGGCACGATGCAGGTCACCGAACAGATAGACGCGCTCGAAGCATTCGCCACTAACCCGATAAAATATCTGGTCGTACCGCGCTTTTTGGCTTTAATGATAGTAATGCCGTTATTGACATTATATGCCGATGCCGTCGGTATATTCGGAAGCTATCTTATCTGCGTCAATAAACTTGGTATCTCTTCCAGCATGTATTGGCAGGTTATGTTTGATTCCCTGTTATTTAAAGATATATTTACCGGGCTCTTTAAGACCATATTCTTCGGTATGATCATCGCGTTGGTCAGCTGCTATGAAGGTTTTAATGTGCAAGGCGGGGCAGAAGGGGTAGGCCAGGCAACTACCCGCGCTGTGGTGAAAACTTTTATTATGATTATCATTGCCGACTGTTTCTTCACGGCATTATTTTACTTTATTTTCCCATGATACATATCAAAGACCTGCATAAGAATTTAGGCGGCAAGACAGTCCTCGACGGGTTAAGCCTTACGATAAAGGAGGGAGTGACCTGCGTGATCATCGGCCGCTCCGGATGCGGGAAGAGCGTACTTTTAAAACATATCGTGGGCATATTAAGAGGGGATAGCGGCGAGGTCATTGTAGACGGCAAGGATGTCAGCAAGCTTAATGACAGGGAATTAGGCATCTTGCGCCTGGAATTAGGTTTGGTTTTTCAGGGCGGAGCGCTCTTTGATTCCCTGACCGTAGGGGAAAATGTAGGTTTCGGCTTGATAGAACATTCCCATATCAGCTCGAAAGAATTAGCAGAAAGAGTAGAAGAGTCTTTATCTATGGTGGGTTTATCCGGCATCGGAAATCTCATGCCTTCGGAATTAAGCGGCGGGATGAAGAAGCGCGTTTCATTAGCGCGGGCGCTTTGTATCAAGCCGAAAATTATACTTTACGATGAGCCGACAACGGGCGTAGATCCTATTACCGCGGATAGTATCAATGAACTTATCCGCAGCCTGCATGATAAAATAAAAGTCACTTCCATTGTGGTGACCCATGATATGAAGAGCGCCTATAAGGTCGCGGATAGGATCGCCATGCTTTATCAGGGTAAGATTATCTTTGAAGGTACACCCCAGGAAGTCCAGAATACCCAGCATCCGGTGGTATATCAGTTTATAAACGCGCTCTCCAAAGGGCCGATAACAGAAAATTTAAGAGAAGACTCTTAAGTTTAAATAGAACAATTCAAAGGAGCGTAAAATGACATTTGGTAAAACAAGGCTAGAGTTAAAAGTCGGGATCTTTGCTTTTTTCGGCATGGTAATTTTAGCAGTATTTGTTTTATCCATAGGTAAATTCAGGACCCTGACAAAAGGCTATGAGGTAAGTTTCATTTATAATTTTGTTAACGGCGTAAAAATAGGGGCCCCGGTCAGGTTTGCCGGTTTTGACTCCGGAGAAGTTAAGCGCATACATTTATTTTTAGTCCCCGAAGAAAAAAGGAGCAAGGTAGAGGTAGTGGTATGGGTAAGAAGCGAGGTGCAAATCCCCCGCGATTCCACTATCTGGATAAATACTTTAGGATTATTAGGCGAGAAGTATGTCGAGATCATGCCCGGTAAAGACTATCTTAACTGTATGGCAGCGCATGAAAAAATGACCGGCGTCGATCCGCTTCCGATGCATGAGATGGTCCGGCTTGCCAAAGGCGTTGTGGATAATATGAATGAATGCATTATAAAGATAAAAAACAAAGAAGGTACAATAGGCAAGCTTATTTTTGACGATTCCATATATAACAATTTAGAAGAATTCACCTCTGATATAAAAAAGTATCCCTGGAAGCTCTTTATTAAGACAAAAGAGAAAAAAGAAGATAAGAAGACAGAGCCAAAGACAAATATAAATATAAAAGAAAAAAAAGATAGGAAATGAAGACCAAAACAGTATTCAGCTGTCAGAGCTGCGGTTATCAATCGCCAAAGTGGCTGGGGAAATGCCCTGATTGTAATAGCTGGAATTCTTTTGTAGAAGAGGATTATACTACACCTGTAGCAAGAGCAAAAGAGAGGGTCTCTTTATATAAAGACGAGCCGGTGCTCTTAAAGGATGTAGAATTCAAAGAGGCTGCCAGGGTTAAAACAGGGATATTGGAATTAGATCGGATACTGGGCGGAGGGATAGTGGCCGGTTCGGTAATCTTGATCGGAGGAGATCCCGGGGTCGGAAAGTCTACGATCTCATTACAGGTTTCTAACCAGCTGACTAAAATAAATAAGACCGTTCTTTATGTCAGCGGCGAAGAATCCGTATCCCAGACAAAATTAAGGGCCAAGCGCCTGGGCCAGGCAGACGCGGGGAATTTATACATCGTAAATCAAACGGATCTTTCTTTGATCATCGAGTATATAAGGAAGGTCAATCCCGACGTCGTGATTATCGATTCCATACAAGTACTTTTTTCACCGGAGATAAGTTCTTCAGCCGGTAGTGTCAGCCAGGTAAGGGAGTGCGCCGGGCTGCTCACCCAGTTAGCCAAGACTTCCGGCGTCTCTATTTTTATTATCGGCCACGTGACTAAGGAAGGCACCCTTGCGGGCCCCAGGGTCTTAGAGCATATCGTGGATACGGTGCTTTATTTTGAAGGCGACAGGTTCTCGATTTATCGGATTTTACGCGCGGTAAAGAACAGGTTCGGCTCGACTAATGAAATCGGCGTTTTTGAAATGGCGGCAGACGGCCTGCATGAGGTCAAGAATCCTTCGGAGATATTCTTATCAGAGAGGCCGAAGGATGTTTCGGGGTCGGTAGTCGTGCCGATACTGGAAGGCACGCGCCCGCTCTTGGTAGAGATCCAATCTCTGGTCAGCAGGTCGAGTTTTGGCTATGCCCGCCGCCGCGCGCAGGGTTTTGATTTTAATCGCCTGGGCTTATTGATCGCGGTTTTAGAAAAAAGGATGGGGTTGCACCTGGAGACAGAGGATGTCTTTTTAAATGTTGCCGGCGGCATAAAAATAGAAGACCCGGCAGCAGATTTAGCGGCCGCAGTGGCAGTTGCTTCTGCTTTCCGCGAGCATATGGTGATCCCTGAGACAGTAGTTTTAGGAGAGGTAGGCCTGGCAGGCGAGATCAGGAGTATAACGCAGGTTGGTTTGCGTATAAACGAGGCGGCAAAGCTGGGATTTAAGCATTGCATATTACCGAAGAATAATTTTAAAAATTTAGAATATAAAAAAGATTCGATAGAATTGATGCCGGTCTCGACATTAAAAGAGACGCTGGATATAGCATTAAGCCTGCCTGCACAGCTAAAGGGGGATAAAAAATGAATTTATTATCATTACGTATTCTTTTTGTTCTTATCAGTACGGTTATCGGTTACACGACCTTGGAATCAAGTAATCAGGCTCTTTTGGGTATTGCCTTGGGGTTTGCGATATCGCTTGTCATTATAGCCCTGGAAGCAGGGATGCGTAAGGTATCGATGAGAGGGCTCTCCAGTGCGGTATTCGGCCTGATATTGGGTTTGATCATGTCAAAATTGATCAGCGATGCTTTCAGCCTGGCGCCTATTGAGCCTGCTACCTTAGCTATTATCAGGGTCACGCTGACTTTGGTATTTTGTTATTTAGGCATGGTAATTGCTTTACGCGGCAAAGACGAATTCAATATTATTATTCCGTATGTCCGGCTGCGCAGGCAGGACCAGG
>Ga0265297_10006458_pt1 | contig 17005 bp, 16 predicted proteins | sample Munlanlwell13791_FD_192502 | JGI IMG/M metagenome (GOLD analysis project Ga0265297, IMG submission 192502) | Leachate microbial communities from a municipal landfill in Southern Ontario, Canada - Leachate well 137-91 | ecosystem: Engineered > Solid waste > Landfill > Unclassified | place...
TGAATGGGCGCTGGCGCGCTCGAGATGGGGCAATATACTGAAGCGGCAACCGGAGGGAGCGGAGGAAAACATCTCGGTGGCCTCTGCTGTCTCCTGTGAGTCTGAAGAGAGGGGATACCCGCATGCTGTTCACCTGGTCCGGCCGCGACGAATCGTTCACCAAGGTGGTGCTGGACGCCTATCCGTCGCCCACGTTCATCGTTGATGACGATGTTTGCATCTCGCACTTCAACGAGGCGGGAAAGAACCTGCTCGGGCCGCGGCTGCGCACGGCCCTGCGCCGGCGGGGCGGCGAGGCGCTCCATTGCGTTCATGCCCGTGAAACCCCCGACGGCTGCGGCCATGCCGAGGTCTGTCGCACCTGCGTGCTTCGCAACGCCGTTGGCGAGGCGTTCACCGGGCACCGGGTGTTGCGGCGCAAGGCGCGTTTGGAGGTCGAAACGGCCGGCGGGGTCAAGGAGCTGTTCTTCCTGGTGACTGCCGCCCCCTTTACCTATCATCGGGGCAAGTTCTGCCTGCTGATCGCCGAGGCGATCAACGACCTGATCAGCCTGCAGCGGCTGGTCCCGGTCTGCGCCTGGTGCCGGAAGATCCGCAATGACCAGGAATACTGGCACGATCTCGAACATTATCTGAAGACCGAATTCGAGGCGGACGTCACCCACGGCATCTGCCCCGAATGCCGGGACCGGATGCTGGCCGAGCACGCCGCCCAGGCCGGGCCGGCACGGACTACCACGGACTAACACGGACGGGCAAGACAGTCCGTGCTCGTCCGGCGGCGCCCCGGTTTATAGTACTCACCTTTTGAGGCGTTTTGATATTTTACCGAGGCACGGCATGGCGACGCAGGCGGAACCGATGGATGTCCTGGTGATTGGCGGCGGCGGGCGCGAGCACGCCCTGGCCTGGAAATTGCGGCAGAGCCCGCGGGTGCGGCGGCTGTTTGCCGCCCCCGGCAATCCCGGCATGACCGGGGTGGAGCGGCTGCCCCTGTCCAAGCTGGAGGAACTGGCTGATTTTGCCGTCCGTGAGAAGATCGGCCTGACCGTGGTTGGCCCCGAGGCCCCCCTGTGCGACGGCATCGTCGATCTGTTCCGCGCCCGCGGACTCCGCATTTTCGGCCCCGACAAGCAGGCCGCGCAACTGGAGGGCAGCAAGGCCTTCGCCAAGGATTTCATGGCCCGCCACGGCATCCCCACCGCCGCGTCCGCCACCTTCACCGACGAACCGGCCGCCGCCGCATACATCCGGGCGCAGGGGGCGCCGATTGTGGTCAAGGCCGACGGCCTGGCGGCGGGCAAGGGCGTGGTGGTCGCCACCCGTGTGGACGAGGCCCTGGCCGCGGTGCATGACTGTTTCTCCGGCGCCTTTGGCGCGGCCGGGCGCACGGTCGTGGTTGAGGAATGTTTGGTCGGTGAGGAGGCTTCCATTCTGGCCATCACCGACGGCGAGACCATCCTGCCGCTGGCCTCCGCCCAGGATCACAAGCGCATCGGGGACGGCGACACCGGCCCCAACACCGGCGGCATGGGCGCCTATTCGCCCGCCCCGGTGGTCACGCCCGAGCTGTGGGCGGTCATCCAGCGCGAGGTGCTCGACCGTTTCCTGGCCGGCTGCCGCGCCGACCGGCTCGACTACCGGGGGGTCATCTACGCTGGCGTCATGGTCACCGCCGCCGGCCCCAAGGTGCTCGAATTCAACGTCCGCTTCGGCGATCCCGAGACCCAGCCGATCCTGATGCGGCTGGACAACGATTTGGCCGAAGTGCTGGCCGCCGCCGCCGACCGCCGCCTGCGCGAGGTGACGCTCCATTGGGCCGATGACGCCGCCGTGTGCGTGGTCATGGCCGCCCAGGGCTATCCCAGCGCCTATCCCAAGGGCGCGGTCATCACCGGCATTCCCGAGGCGGAAAAGCTGGGCGCCGCCGTCTTCCACGCCGGCACCGCCTTGGACGCCGCCGGCCAGGTGGTCACCGCCGGTGGCCGCGTGCTCGGCGTCACCGCCCGCGGGGGCTCGGTCAGCGCCGCCGTGGCCAGGGCCTATGCCGCCGTCGCCTGCGTCCGCTGGGACGGCGCCCAATACCGCCGCGACATCGCCGCCCGCGCCCTGAAGCGTGAGACATGAAGCGTAAAACCTAACGCGTAAAGTGACCGGTGTCCCGAACACCGAACACCATGGGGCAGGCCGAGGCGCATACCCCTACGAGATCCGAACGCGGTATGGAATTGTTCCCATAACTCCCATAATTCCCATGACCACCGTCACCAAGCTCTTTCTGCCGCCCCGGCATTACCCCGGCAACACCGGCATTTACGTGCAGCAGCTGATCGATGAGGCCTCCTGGGTCTGGCACCCGGGCTGCGGGCGGGACGAGCGCGTGTTCCTGCGGTTCCGCCGGACCTTCACCGCGGCCGGCGAGCCGCTGGTGGTCCACGTCAGCGCCGACGAGCGTTATGAGCTGTTCCTGGACGGCCAACGCATGTCGCGCGGCCCGGACCGGGGCGACATCGAGCACTGGGCCTACGCTTCGTACCGCATCGAGCTCGCGCCCGGCGAGCACACCCTGGAGGCACTGGCCTGGACGCTGCTGGACGGCGCCCCGGTCGCCCAGTTGTCCTGGCGCGGCGGCTTCATCCTCAAGGCCGACGGCGCCTATCATGCCGCTCTGACCACCGGCATCGCCCCTTGGGAGGTGGCCCGGGCCGGCGGCTGGAAACGGTGCGACGGCATCGCCCCGGGCGTGTTCGGCGTGGGCGCCGCCCTGGAATGGTCCGGCGGCGCGGAGCCGGCCGGACCGGCGGTGGCCCCCGTGGTGGTGCAGGGGCCGGTCGACAACAATTGGTACGGGGTCGGCGCCGCCGGCTGGAAGCTGTTCCCCTCGATCCTGCCCGAGCGGCTGGACCGCCTGGTGCATCCCGGGCGCGCCGTGGCCGCCGGGAACGGCCTGCCCGACGCCCGCCACCCGTTCGGCGAGGCCGACCTGCGCAGTCCGCAACTCGCGGAGTGGCAGAGGGTGTTCAGCGGGGCGGGAGAGCTGGTGATCCCCGCCGGCCAGCAGCGTTTTGTGCTCATCGATTTGGAGGATTATTACACCGGCTTCCCGCATTTGGAAGTGGCGGGCGGGCAGGGCGGGCGTATCACCTGGTCCTGGGCCGAGTGCCTGTTCCATGAGCCCGCCGGCACGGAACGCAAACCCAAGGGCAACCGCGGCGCGGTCGCCGGCAAGTACTGGGCGGGCAACACCGACCAGTTTCCGCTGGACGGTGCCACGCGCACCATGACCACCCCGTGGTGGCGTGCCGGCCGCTTCCTGCTGCTGACCGTGACCACCGCCGCCGAGCCGGTGACGCTGCGCCGGCTGGGAGTGGCCGAGGAGCGCTACCCGCTGGAAATGGAGGGGCGTTTCACCGCGGATGATCCGCAGCTGCCCGCCATTCAGGACATCTGTGTCCGCGGCATGCAGATGTGCGCCCATGAGACCTACATGGACTGCCCGTTCTACGAGCAGCTGATGTACGTCGGCGACACCCGGCTGGAAATGCTGGTCAACCACGTCATGAGCGGGGACGACCGGCTGGTGCGCCGCTGTGTCGAACTGTTCGACTTCTCGCGCGTCAACAAGGGCATGGTCAACGAGCGTTATCCCAGCTCGGTGGTCCAGCACAGCCCGACCTTCTCCCTGATCTGGACCCTGATGCTGCACGATTTTGCCTATTGGCGGGGCGTGGACGACTGGCTGCGGGCCCGGCTGCCCGGGCTGCGCGCCATGCTCGAGCAGTTCCAGCCCTACCGGACCGCGGACGGCCTGCTGGAGAAGCTGCCCGGCTGGCCGTTCATGGACTGGGTCCGGGCCTGGCCGGTCGGCAATCCGCCGGGCGCGGTCGGCGGCCTGTCCTGCGTGGTCAACCTGTTGTACGTGATGGCCTTGCAGAAAGCCGCCGAACTGGAGGAGATGATGGGCGAACCGTTGCTGGCCCGGCGCCACCGGCAGAACGCCCGGCTGGCCGCCAAGGCGGTGGTGGCCCGCTTCTGGCAGGCGGACCGCGGCCTGCTGGCCGACGATGTGGCGGGGACGGAGTTCAGCGAACATGCCCAGGCCCTGGCCCTGCTGACCGGCACGGTGACCGGCGCCAAGGCGAAGCGGGTGCTCAACGGGCTGCTGACCGCGGCGGACCTGCGGCGGACCACGTCGTATTTCTCGTTCTATCTCTTCGAGGCGTTGTGCCAGAACGGCCGTGCCGACCTCATCCAGGCGCGGCTGGAGATGTGGCGCGAGATGGTGCGCCTCGACTGCAAGACGCCGCTGGAGGAGCCCGAGCCCTCGCGCTCCGACTGCCACGCCTGGAGCAGCCAGCCGCTGTTCCACCTGTATGCCAGCCTCGCCGGCATCCGGCCGGCCTCGCCGGGGTTCAAGACGGTGCGCATCGCGCCGCAGCCGGGGAGCTGGAAACAGCTCCATGCCGTGATGCCGCACCCCGCCGGGGAGGTCCGGGTGGACTTGGAGTGGACGGGGTCCGGCTACGCCGCCGTGGTCGGCCTGCCGCCGGGCATCACCGGAGTGCTGGCCTGGCGCGGCCACGAGCAACCGCTCGCGGCCGGCGAGCAGCGGCTCTGCCTGCCCGCGGGGTGACGAAGATCGGGCGGATCAGACGGATCCGACTGATCGGCCGGGACCCTGGAATTTGCCATAACCCAACGGGTGCGGTTTTCCCGTCCCAGCGGGACGGGGCGGGAATAGGCAGGGGCTTCAGCCCCTGTTTTGCCCCCCCCATTTCGCGTGCCGTCAGGTACGCGGCGAATCGCGGCGTACCTGCGGCACGCCATCGTTTCATTTCCCGGAACAGGGGCTGAAGCTCCTGCCAATATTTCATTCAGTCCCCCGGGGACGAAACCGCCCCCCCCCCCAAAAAAAACGTACTTGCGCGAAACTCCACAGAGCCGGCCGGCGTCGCCGGCCCAACCCCGGCAACAAACAACCCCGGTTTGCGGAGTCCGCAAAACCGGGGCTGCTTGGGGAAGCGGGGCGGGGTGAACCGTCCCGGATGAATCAGGCCTGGGCCGGGGCCGCTTCGACGGCGGCGGGGGCGGGGGCGGCTTCGGCGGCCGGGGCCGCGTCGCTGGCCAGCAGCTCGATGAAGCACATGTCGGCGCCGTCGCCGATGCGCTGGCCGAGCTTGATGATGCGGGTGTAACCGCCGGTCCGGGCGGCAAAGCGCGGCGCCACATCCTTGAACAGGCGGGACACCACCTTGGGCTGGCCCATCTCGGAGATGGCCCGGCGGCGGGCGGCGAGGGTGCCGTCCTTGCCGAGGCTGATCATCTTCTCGGCAAAGCGCCGGAGTTCCTTGGCCTTGGGCACGGTGGTGGAGATCCGGCCTTCGATGAACAGGCTGCAGGCCATATTGCCCAGCATGGACTCGCGGTGCTCGCTGGTGCGGCCGACTTTGAACGTATGCTTACGATGACGCATTGGCCGATTCCTTTTTCATGGTGGCCAGGTACGCGTGGAGCGCCTGGCGGACATCGTCCGGCAGCGTCATGCCCATATCCAGTCCGAGCGGCTGCAGGACACCCTTGATCTCTTCGAGGGATTTCTTGCCGAAGTTGCGGCACTTGAGCATCTCGTCTTCGCTCTTCTCAACCAGTTCGCCCAAGATGCGGATCTCGGCGTTGCTGAGGCAGTTTTTGGCGCGGACGGTGAGGTCGAGGTCGTTGACGCCCTTGAGCAGCTGGTCGAGCACCGCCTGGTTCTCCGGGGAGAGGGGGGTGCTGGCGGCGGCGGCGATGGCGGCGGCCACCGGGGCGGTGGTCGCGGCCGTGGCGGCCGGAAGCTCAAAGGTGTCGCCGGTGAAGACGCGGCCGAACTCGGTCAGGATGTGGGCGGACTGGCGCATGGCGGTCTCGGGATCGATCCGGCCGTCGGTCCACACTTCGATTTCGAGGCGGTCATAGTCGGTGCGCTGACCGACGCGGCAGGCCTGGACATCGTAACGGACGCGCTCGACGGGGCTGAACAGGGAGTCCACCGGGATGACGCCGATCGGATGGTCGTCGCGCTTGTTCTCCTCGGCGGGGCGGTAGCCGCGGCCGCGGTCGATCTCGATCTCCATGCGCAACGGGCGGTCATGGTCGATGGTGCAGATGTGCAACTCGGGGTTGAGCACCTTGGTGACGCCGTCTTCCTTGACGCAGGCGGCGGTGACCGGGCCGGCCTTGCTGGCGACCAGTTCGATCTTGCGCGGCAGCTCACCGTCGCAGGTCAGATGCAGGTTTTTGATGTTGAGGATGATCTCGGTGACATCCTCATGCACGTTCTCGATGGTGCTGAACTCATGGGGAACGCCATCGATCTTGACGGAACTGACCGCCACCCCGTCCATGGAGGACAGCAGGATGCGGCGCAGGGTGTTGCCCAAAGTGTGGCCAAACCCCTTTTCCCAAGGTTCCGTGATGAACTTGGCGTACGTGGGAGTGGCGGTGGCCTTTTCGACCACCATCTCCTTGGGCATGGAGAAACCGGCGATACCAGACATCGTATACTCCTCGCGGTTACAGCTGCTCAGATACGGCGGCGTTTCGGGGGGCGGCAACCGTTGTGCGGCACCGGGGTGATGTCTTCCAGGGCGGTGATCTCCAGCCCGGCGGCGGCGATGCCGCGGACGGCGGACTCACGGCCGGCACCCGGCCCGTTGATGCGCACCTGCACCTCTTTGACGCCCATGGCGGCGGCGCGCTTGCCCGCGTCGGTGGCCACCTGCTGGGCGACATAGGCGGTGCTCTTCTTGGAGCCCTTGAAGCCGAGGCGGCCGGCCGAGCACCAGGTCAGCACGTTGCCGCGCAGATCGGAGATGTAAACCTTGGTGTTGTTGAACGTGGCGTCCACGTGAGCGATGCCGCTGGGGGCATGGACGGCGCTCTTGACCTTGATCTTCTTCTTCTTGGCCGCTTCGTCGCTACCGGCGGCGGCCTCGGCCCCTTCGGCGGCGGGGGCGCCAGACGGGGTGACGCTGGCCATCACCTCATCAATTGCCAGAACATCATCGGGCATGGGTATCTACTCCTGGTGCTTGCCTAAACGAAACAGTGGGGATCAGGCCTTGGGCGCCGCGGCGTCCTTGGTGGAACCGTCAATCTTGCGGGCGGTCTTGTCGCGGATGGCGCCGACGGTCTTGCGGGCGCCCTTGCGGGTGCGGGCATTGGTCTTGGTGCGCTGGCCGCGAACGGGCAGCCCCTTCTTGTGGCGCGAGCCCCGGTAGCTGCCGACGGCGACTAGGCGGCGGATGTTCTGCGCCACTTGGCGGCGCAGGTCACCTTCCACCAGGAAACTCTCCTGGAGGACTTTGACAATGGCGCCGATGTTGGCGTCCGTCAGGTCCTTGGACCGCATGGCCGGGTCGATCTGCGTGCGCTTGCAGATTTCCTTGGCGGCGGTGGGGCCGATGCCGTACAGGTAGCGCAGGGAGATGTCCACGCGCTTGTTGGCGGGAATGTCAATACCCAAAATACGCGGCATGGTGTCTTGCCTTTTTCTCAAACGGTGGTCGGGAACAGCCTGGGGGATGCGGCTGGCACGGCGTCAGGGCGACGGGAATCAGCCCTGGCGTTGTTTGTGCCGGACGTTCTTGCAGATGACGCGGAGCACGCCCTTGCGGCGCACCACGCGGCAGTTGTTGCACATGCGCTTGATCGAGGGGCGGACTTTCATGACTCACTCTTCTCCAGATGTACCGGTCGTCAAAAGGGGAGGGGCCGCGGCAATGCCGCCGGCGCCGGGCTTCTGGGCCGATTCGCGGACAAAACAAAATGGTACTATATCATGGCTTTTTTCAGCGGCAAGCCGGGCCGGATCATTTTTTCCGGTAGGTAATGCGCCCCTTGTTCAGGTCATAGGGGGACATCTCGACGGTGACGTTGTCACCGGGCAGGATGCGGATGAAATTCAGCCGCATTTTGCCGCTGATGTGGGCGAGGATCTCGTGGCCGTTTTGCAACTGCACGCGGAACATGGTGTTCGGGAGCAGCTCTTTTACCACGCCCTCTATTCGGATGGCGTCTTTGGACACGTCAGAACCTCCGCTTCGCCTTGGGTTATCAGGACCATATGTTCGTAATGGGTCGACAGGCTGCCGTCCGCCGTGCGGACCGTCCAGCCGTCGTGTTTGTCCACCGTCACCCGCCAGCCGCCGGCGTTGACCATCGGCTCGATGGCCAGCACCATGCCGGGCCGCAAGAGGATGCCGCGGGGCGTGGTGGTGAAATTGGGCACCTCGGGCGGTTCGTGCAGCTCGCGGCCGCACCCGTGGCCGACAAAGTCGCGCACCACCGAGAAGCCGGCGGCCTTGATGACGGTTTCGATGGCCTTGCCGATGACCGACAGATCGTCGCCGCCCCGGGCGGCGGCGATGCCGGCGTCCAGTGACCGGCGGGTCGCCTCCATCAGGCGGGCGGCCACCGGGGCCGGCCGGCCGCCGACGCACACCGTGGTGGCGGTGTCGCCGACGGCGCCCTTGAGGCGCACCCCGACATCGAGGCCGACCAGATCCCCCGCCATCAGCACGCGGTCGGCGCGGCCGATGCCATGCACCACCTCGTCATTGACCGAGATGCAGATCTGGCCGGGAAACCCGTGGTAATTGAAAAAAGCGCTTTCGCCTCCGCAGCGGCGGATGAGCTGTCCCGCCAGTTGGTCCAGCAGCAGGGTGGTCATGCCGGGTTGGATTTGGCGCGTCAGCTCCGCCAGGATCTCGCCCGTCACCCGGGCGGCCTCGCGGATGTGCGCCACGGCCGCCGGCGGATGGACGATAAAACGTGCTTCCCTGCTGCCCTTGCTCACCGGTGGGTCACTCCAGCCCCAGTTCGTCGCACAGGATCTTGAAGTTGGCGTACTTCTCTTCCGCGCCGGTCATCCGGCGCAACTGTCCCTGGCGCTCGTACCAGTCGACGACCGGAGCGGTCTCTTTTTCATAGACGGCCAGCCGGTTGACCGCCGTTTCCATGGTGTCGTCCGCGCGCTGGTAAAGCTCGCTGCCGCAGCTGTCGCAGATGTTTTCCCGCTTGGGCGGCGTGAACATCATGTTGTGGATGGCGCCGCACTTCTTGCACATGCGGCGGGCGGTCAGGCGCTGCAGCAGCAGCTCGCGCGGCACATCGAACTGGATCACCAGATCCACGGCCAGTCCGGCCTTGGTCAGTTCCTGTTGCAGCAGCTCGGCCTGGTTGACGGTGCGGGGGAAGCCATCCAGGATGAAACCACGGGTCTTGGCCTCGGGGGTTGCCAGTTTGCTGGTGAGCAGGGCGACGACCAGCTCATCCGGCACCAGCAAGCCCTTGACCATGTAGTCGTTGGCCTGCTTGCCAAGGGCACTGCCGCTGGCCTTTTCGGCGCGCAGCAGGTCGCCGGTCGAAATGTGCAGCTGGCCGCATTTGGCGCTGAGCAGTTCGGCCATGGTGCCCTTGCCGGCACCGGGCGCTCCCAAGAAGACGAAGGTTTTCAGCATGGATGGTTCCCCCTATTGATGGGGCAGACGGTTACTTCTGCGCTTTGCGCTCGAACAGGGCGCGGATCTCGCGGCCCACCACTTCGATCGGGTGCTCGCCCAGCGCCTTGCGCTTGGCCAGCAGGTTGGGGGCGCCGTTGCGGGCTTCGGCCAGCCATTCCTTGGCGAAGGTGCCGTCCTCAATCGCCTGCAGGGCTTCGCGCATGCGCTGCTTGACGCCGGCGTCGATGATTTTCGGGCCGACCGAGTACTCGCCCCACTCGGCGGTGTTGGAAATGACGGAGTTCATCTTCTGGATGCCGCCTTCGAAAATCAGGTCGACGATCAGCTTGAGTTCGTGGAGGACTTCGAAGTAGGCCATCTCGGGCGGATAGCCCTTTTCGGTCAGGACTTCGAAGCCGGCCTTGATCAGGTCGACGGTGCCGCCGCACAGGACGACCTGTTCGCCGAACAGATCCTCGTGGGTCTCTTCCTCAAAGGTGCATTCCAGGCAGCCGGCGCGGGTGAAGCCCATGGTCTTGGCCATGGCCAGGGCGATGTCGCGCGCCTTGCCGGAGGCGTTCTGGCGGACGGCGATCAGGCCGGGGACGCCGAAGCCCTGCAGGAACGCCTTGCGCTCCTCGGAGGCCGGGCTCTTGGGGGCGACCATGATCACGTCGACGTCGGCCGGCGGCACGATCTGCTTGTAGATGATGTTGAAGCCGTGGGAGCAACTGAGGACCTTGCCCTTCTTCATGTTGGGGGCGATGTCCTTGGCGTAGACCGGGCCGTGGTATTCGTCCGGGAGCAGCATGTGCACGATGTCCGCCTTGGCCGCCGCTTCGGCGATCGGCAGCACTTCGAACCCGTCCTTGACCGCCTTCTCGTAGGAGGCGTCCTTGATCGAGCCGATGATCACTTTGACGCCGGAGTCGCGCATGCACAGGGCCTGGGCGGCACCCTGGTTGCCATAGCCGATCACCGCCACGGTTTTGCCGTTGAGCACCGACGCGTCCGCATCGTGGTCGTGCAGAATTTTCATGCCTTGAATCTTTCCTCACTGTTGAAACGGGCGGCCAACCCAGCCGTCCCGCGACGGGCGGCGGCGGCGACGCCATCGGGCGTGCCCCAAAACCGCGGCGCCAAAACAAACCGATAACCTAGCCGGGGATGGCCCGAAATGCAATTGTTGGCAGGGGCGTCGGATCGGGGGCGGCCTGGCCGGGCCACGGCGCGTGGCGCGGCCGAATCCGTCTGATCCGCCGAATCAGCCGGATCAGTCGGATCATCAAACGTCCACGACGCCTTTGCACTCCGGGTAATCCGAGCAACCCCAAAACGGCCGGCCGGCGTTTTTTCCCTTCTTTGCCGTGCGCAGGACCATGGGCCTGCCGCACTGGGGGCAGGCGGGGATGCGGTCTGGCGGATCAAGCGGATCGGACGGATCGGACGGATCGTGTTTGCGCTTTTGGCGTTCCGCCAGCCGGGCGGCGGCAAGTTGTTCACTGTAACCGCCGTCTTCGACAAACGCCTTCTCCAGCGCGGCGATCTGCCGGTCGAGCAGGAAATTGGCCTGGTTGATTAGACAAATGAGCGCATTGGCACGAACGGCGGAGGCGGCGTGTTCCAGCCAAGGGGCGTACAACGCCCAGCGCTGGGGGTCGGTGAGGGCGGCAAGATCGGGCGGATCAGTCCGATCAGTCGGATCGGAGCGGTCCTGCTTGAATTGCTGCGGCACTTGGCGGACCGCCATGGCCTCTGGCGAATCGGGCGCCCACTGCGCCAAGTGTCGGTGGCGCAGGAAATCTTCATAGTCGAGCAACAACTCTTCCAGGCTGGCGCGCGCCGTGTTGAACAACCGGAGTTCGGTTTGCGAGGAAGTCGCGGCGGCGCGGCTGCCTTCGGCGATGTTCTGGCGGCCCGACCGTGCCGCCTGCACCATTTGGTCCACTGTGCGGGATCGCGAATCCCAAAACTTTTCACAGAACCAGTAGGTGGCGTCGTAAATGAGAGTCGCCGTTTGGAAGCTGGCGGTGTCGCGATAGCCGCCGCTGGGCCTGAGTTTTGCCATTTTTGCCCCCTGATGCAGCAAACGGCTTCAACGGCCAATGGGAACGGGTGAATTCTGCCCTTCTACAAACAACGGAACGTGCCTAAGGGGGAATTATTGTGTTCCCAGCTTGTTCCCCGCGGCGGATCCGACCGATCCGTCTGATCTGGCTTACCCCCCGGATCCAGGCTCCGGCCGCTGGGCGGTTTCCAGGTACAGGGGGCGGCGGGCCTGCCGCTCAATGGCCTGCAACTGGCGGCGGAAGGCGGGGTAGTCGGCCGCCGGCACGCGGATGCCGTCGCGGCCGAAACTCAGCTGGACGGCGACTCCGCCGGGTTCCGGGACAAAGCGTTCCTGGTAACGGACCTGGTTGCCGGAGAGGCGGAAGTCCGGCGGCGGCGACACCAGTTTCCAGCCGTCCGGAAACTTCAGCTTGACGCGGCGCTCCCAGGCCGTGGCGGTCGGGTAGGCCAGCGGGTAGCGCCGGGTGTCCATGCTGATCTCGTCAAAACTCCGTTCACGGTCGGGCAGCTGGACGATGCGCAGGGTGCCGGCGGGGATGGCGTAGGCGGGCAGGGTGTAGTCGTAGTCGAGGGTGAACGGGCGCTCCAGGTCTTGGGGGTCGCTAAGCTCGAAACGCTTCAGGCGGGCGCCGGGGGCCAGGCGGTTGACGTACTGGGCCATGAGCTGCGGGCGCAGCGTCTCGGGCACCCGTTTCCAAAAGGCGCGCAGGCCGGCCTCGTACTCGCCGGCATAACGGTTGCGGCTGCCGACCTCCAGGGAACCGTCGGCCAGGAGCGTCATGGTCTCGTCGGTGCTCTTGCCCATGGCCTCCGCGCCGGGCGGAATGGGGATGAACTGCCGGCGGTCGCGCAGGAAATTGACCGCCAGGGCGCCGTGGTCGTCGGCGCGCAGGGAGGCATACCGGTGGTCCTGGGTGGTGGTGTCCAGGAACTGGCTGCGGCCGTTCCGGCGCAGTTCGGTGATGCAGTGGTTGCCGAAGATCACCGGGTATTCGGGGATGAACAGGCCGGCGTCCTGGGTTTTGAGCACCACCGGATCGGCCTCCAGGCCGAGGCTGCGCAGCATGGCCGCAAACAGCACGGCCTTGTCGGTGCAGTCGCCGTAGCCGTTGGCCAGCGTCTCCGCCGCCGGATGCCCCGACCAGCCGGAGCTCAACGACGACTTGATCGAAAGGTAGCGGATGTTCTTCTGCACCCAGTGGTAGAGGCGTGCGATCTTCGCGTCCTCGCTGGCGGCGCCGGCGACAATCTCCGCGGCTTTGGCGGTGACGGCCGGGGCGGGGGCCAGCCGTTCCTGCTGCATGCCGCCGACCACGGCGTTCAGCGGCGCCCAGTCCCTGGTGATGGTGGCATGCACCGCGGGCACCACCTCGCTGACGTCGGGCATCTGCGGCTCGGGGGTGACCGGCGGCACCCCGCGTTTTTCCCAGACGTGCCGGCGGTAGCGCGCCCCGTTCCAGTTCTCCTCGGACCGGGTCTCCGCAGACGGGGTCCACGGCAGCAGCGTCCGGCCCAGCTGCCGCCACCAGCCCGGCGGCTCCGGCTCTGCCGCATCCCAGTTGACCGTCCAGCTCCACAGCCGGACATCGGCCGGTACGGCGACCGTGAAACGCGACTCGCACACCGGCACCTCACCCTGGAAATAGAAGCCCGGGAAGAACAGCCGCCAGTCTTCCGGCTGGTACTCCTCAATCTCAAACTCATACTCGACCAGCGCCCCGGGCTCCGTCCCCGGCACGGCGGCGCTGAGCTGGCGGGCATTGGGCGAGAAAAAGACGTCGCCGCCACCCACCGGGGCCGTTTGGGCGGCGCCTGGCGGTAGCTCCAGCACCCGCCCGTCCCGGGTCAGGCAGCGGGCGGCCAGCAACCGCGCCCGGCTGCGTCCCTCGGTAAAGGGAACGTTGACCGTGCCCCACTCCAGCTTTTTTTCGTTCAGGATCAGGCCCGCAAAATGGTAGGAGTAAAGATGGTGATGGTCGGCGGTGAGCCGGAATTCCCCCACGTCCAGCACTTGGACGCCGCTGCAGCCGGGAAAGCGGGCGGCCAGCCGTTCGCCTTCCCGTCGTAGCGCCAGCAGCCGTTCGCGGGTGGCGGAGTCCGCAACGGCGACCGCCGGGACGGCGGAGTCCGCAACGGGGGCGGCGGGGCCGAACCACCAGTCGGCCACGGCGGCGCGCGGCAGGCGGCGGGAACCGTCGTCGAACTGGCCGTTGTGATAGTCGAACCGCGGGGCTTCCAGGCGCGTGCCGTCGCCCTGGACCAGGGTTTCCGCGCCACCTGGCGTTCCGGCCAGGGACAGCAGGAGGGGGGCGGCGAGAAGGAGCAGGGGGTGTGACAATTTCATGAAAGTGGGTTCCCGTGCCGCCGGCCGGTGCGTCAAGACGGTCATAAGTATAAATGCGGAAGCCTTGCTTTGCCGCTTTTGCCGCGATGACCGCCGCACGCACGGACGGACACGGACAGGCCCACGGACCCGCACGGACGAAATATCCCGTTTTTGTCCGTGCGGGTCCGTGCTCGTCCGTGTGAGTCCGTGGTTCATGAAAAAAACTTTCGGGGCGCACTGGACGGATCGTGAATCCAGGTTATTGTACTTATTGAATCACTTGTATTAATTGTATATACTGGCGTATTAAAATGGCAGTCGCGGAAACCAACAAGCTGGCACGGGCATCGAAGGACGGGCTGTGGGTGACCATTGCCGGGGAACTGCGGAGCCGCATCAGCGGGCTGGCGCCCGGCACCCGACTGCCCACCGTTCGCGACCTGATGAAGGAATTCGCCGTCAGCCAAGCCACGGTTCAGCAGGCCATGGAAGCGATTGAGGCGGACGGACTGATTTCTTCCCGGGTTGGGCGTGGCACCTTTGTGGCCGATCCCGCCGCCACCCAGCAGCGGCAGAAAACGATCATGGTGTTGCGCGGGGATTATCCCAGCCGGCGTGGCGACGACATCACCCGCGCCCTGCAAGAGGCGATCGGCAAAGCCGGGCATCAGGGACTGGTGATCACCTACCAGGACATGGAGCACGCGATGGACGTGCTGGCGCCCCTCAAGCCCAGCGATGGGTACATGTTGCAGCCGCTGGGGGCGGTGAACATTCCGGTGGCGTTGTTGCATTTCCTCCGTTCCCGCAGTCCGGCGGTGGTGGTGAGTGAGGCTGAGCTCGACACCCTGGACGTGGCGGGGGTGTACATGGATCTGTTGGCGCAGTTGTCGCTGGGCCTCCGGCATCTGCGCGACTTGGGGCATCGGCGGATCGCCTTTGCCACGGGTGAGCCGTTGGTGGGGGATCAGCGGCGGTTGGCCGCCCTTCACCGCCAAACCGCGGAATGGTTGGGAGTGGCCGACGGCGACGATTTGGTCCTGACCTGCGACACCCGGCCGGGCGAGGATGCCCTGGGGCACATGCGGGAGCGGTTGGCCGGCCTGTTGGCGGAACGGGGGGGCAAGCCGCCGTTTACCGCTATGATTTGCGGCAGCTACGCCTCCGCGTTGGGGGTGCAGGAAGCGTTTCGGCAGCAGGGGGTCGCGGTGCCGCGGGAGGTCAGCGTGGTGGTGGCCGACAATCCCGACATTGAAGAGGCGCGCAGGGCCGGTCTGACCCTGGTTGGCGTTTCCAGCACCGAACGGGCCGGGATCATGCTGCAGTGTCTGACTCGGCGCTGGGAGAACCCCGCATCGCCTTACGGAACGACGTTTATGACACCGACCCTGGTGGCCGGCAGCAGTTCCGGCCCGGCGCCGGTGGCGGGTTAGCACCTTGTACACGAACGCGTTCGGATTCGCCCCGAAGTCACGAAGGTAAATCAACAAAGGTGTTTTAGGCAGAAACCCCGGCGGCACGGTGTCGCCGGGGAGATAAAACAAGCAAACCCACAGGAGACAGGACAGATGAAACGGAACGCGACAACTTGGGGGCTGATTTTTTTGGCGGGAATGTCGGTTGGGGCGGCGGTGGTCACCAACAACAAGACGGACTGGAACGGGGTTACCAACACGACTACCGGTGGCCGCTGGTCGTACCTCAATATCGATACTTTTAATTCAACCGCCACCAGTGTTGGCCTGCTGGGGCAGCAGTATGGAACCGCCCAGGACAATTGGTGCGTAGACAAAAATAACGCGAATTACGTGTGGTATGTGGCAAGCAATGGCTGTGTCATGACCGATGGTAGGGCCTTGGGCTGGGCCTACACCAATACCGTCAACAGCGGGGATGCCAGCGTTGTCACCATATCGGGAAGCTACGGAAACGGTGCGGCCGGTTGGAATTTCGCCATCTATGTGACTTCTGACACGGATCTTGACCGGATCGACATGAGCACCAAAACCCTGTTGTATTCCTGGTCTACCGCGTGGAATGAAAGCGCCACGGTCAACTTTAACTTGACCACGGCGCTGAATCCGGGCAATGACATTGTGTTTGTTGCAAACATCAACGATTACTGGTGGGAGCCGCGCTATCTGGATGCCACCATCATGATCGTGCCCGAGCCGGCGGCGCTGAGCCTGTTGGCGCTGGGCGGGCTGGTGCTGTTCCGGCGGCGGTGATTGAGTGCGGTAAAGGCGCAGATTGGGGGCATCTGACATGTCCGACGTGGGAGTCCCCCCAAGCAACCCGGTTTTAGAACCTAACGAAATGGATATCACATGATGCGGCACTTGTTGTTGACAGGACTGGTTGGCGGGTTGCTGGCCGGTGGCGCGCTGGCGGCCGAGCCCCGGGGTATGTTTGCCCAGTTTCTGGGGGTGAACCAAGGATATCCGAAGCCCGAAGGCCCCGACCGCTATCTGGCTTCTTACCGGTTGGACCTCCAATGGGGTGAGTTGCAGCCGGACGGCCCTGGAAAATGGCATGAGCAATACCTTGCGGACTGGGGCAAGGCCGTGCTGGAACACCGGAAGTTCGGGGCCGAGCGGCTGCCGGCTTTGGATTACACCGTGGGTTGGGCGGCCCGGAAACGGGCGTGGAGCTTCACCGTCGCCGGCAAGCGGTACGACGTCCAGGCCTGGGCGCCCGGCCAGGACGTGAACACCCGTCAGGCCACGGTGACCGACCTGGCCACCGGCAAGGTGGAAAACACCACGCTCAACGCCGACCGGATGCCCCCGGAAAAGGTCAGTGATTGGGAGACCTATGTGGAGCGGGTGGTGAGCTTTTTGGCCAAGCCCCCTTACAATGTCCGCTATTTCCAGATCTGGAACGAAGCCAATGACGTGGGGTTGACCGGATTCTGGAATGGCTCCATGGATGACTACATGGAGACCATCCATTTGCCGGCGGCCAAGATCATCCGCCGGCACGGGGGCAAGGTGGTCTATGGCGGCTATCCGTGCAACGGTTCGATGGAACATTACTTGGGGATTTTGGACAAGCACCGGGCCTGGGATACGCTGGATGTGCTGGACATCCACTATTTCCCGCTTTCCGCCTGGCAATGCCTTTATGA
>Ga0265297_10006459_pt1 | contig 17005 bp, 15 predicted proteins | sample Munlanlwell13791_FD_192502 | JGI IMG/M metagenome (GOLD analysis project Ga0265297, IMG submission 192502) | Leachate microbial communities from a municipal landfill in Southern Ontario, Canada - Leachate well 137-91 | ecosystem: Engineered > Solid waste > Landfill > Unclassified | place...
TGGGGGGCTTGCGGGCGGGCCGGCGCTTCTGGGTTTTTTTGGGAGCCCGCTTGGCCGGGGCCAGGGTCTGGCCGGGCGCCGTCGCGGCGGCGGCCGCGACGCCGGGGATGGACCAGAGGAAGAACGCGAGCGCGACGGCCGCCGCGCTCGCGCAAGCCCCTTGGCCCTGTCTCATCCTTCCATTCTATGAAATACGAAGCCTCACCAGGCTCCAGCGGGCCTGTTCCGCGACCAGCGGTTCCTCATGCCGGCTCAGGCGCTCCAGGGTGGGGCGGTGGCGCGCCTCGCCCGAGTTCCCCATGGCCAGGGCGACGTTCCTGAGCACCGCGGGATAGCCCGTCCTCCTGAGCGGAGTCCCCTTGAACCGGCGGTTGAACTCCGAACGGCTGAGCGCGGCGAGCCCCTCCAGATCCTGGCACGGCTCCAGGCTGGGGACGAGGACGGAGCTGCGCGTCGCGAAGCGGTTCCAGGGACAGGCGTCCTGGCATGCGTCGCAGCCGAAGATCCAGCGGCCGTGAGCGGGCCGCGCCTCGGGCGGGATGGCCGCCTTGCGGTGCTCCACGGTGAAGTAGGCGACGCAGCGCGAGGCGTCGAGGACCCGTTCCTTGGCGAAGGCCCGCGCCGGGCAGGCACGCAGGCAGCGCTCGCACGTGCCGCAGCGGTCGGGGACCGGCTCGTCATAGGCCAGGACGCGGTCCACGGCCATGCCCGCAAGGAAGAAGAACGAGCCGATGCGCTGCGAGACGAGCATCGCGTTCTTGCCGACCCAGCCGATGCCCGCCGAGCGGGCGTACAGGCGCTCCATGACCGGGCTGGAGTCCACGAAGACCTTGGCTTCGGCGCCCGGCAGGACGTCCTGGTACCACCGTGCGAGCCGGCGCATGCGGTCGCCGAGCTCCTCGTGATAGTCGGGAGGCAGGCAGTAACGCGCGAGCCGTCCCTGGCCGGGACCGGGCTCGGATGCCGAGGAGCCGTCCTGATAGCCGAAGGCGCAGATGACCACGGAGCGCGCCTCCGGAAACCAGCGGGTGATCTCGGATCTGGCTTCCGGGGAGCGGGCCATGTAGGCCATCTCCGCGTGCATGCCTTTGGAGAGCCAGTCCTTGAGGCGGGCCGCGTCATCGCCGGCTCCCGGGAGTACGGCTGGTGCGAAGCCTACGAGGTTCGCCCCAAGAGAATGTGCTTTCTCGCGCAGCTGAAAAGAGAACTCCCCAGGCGATGGTTTCGCCTGGGGAGTACCCGCGATCCTTGACACAGTCGCCCGAGCGGGGAGCTACAGCGCGGGCTCAGCTTTTAGGATCCGGAAGGTCTTCTGGCCCGCGGGCAGCTGCACCTCCACTTCCTCGCCTTCCTTATGGCCCAGTAGGCCCTGCGCCAGCGGCGCGTTGACCGAGATGCGGCCCGCGGCGGGATCGGACTCCGCCTCGCCCACCAGCGTCCAGCAGTATTCCTCGTCGGAGCCGCTCTCTTTGAGAGTGACGCGCACGCCGATCTGGACTACCCCGTTCTTGATCTTGATCTCTTCGATGAGGCGCGCTCCGGAGAGCTGCTCCTCGATCTTGCCGATGCGGCTCATGACCTCGCCCAGGCGCTCCTTGGCGGCGATGTACTCGCCGTTCTCTTTCAGGTCGCCCTTCTCGCGGGCCTCGGAGATCTCCGAGGACAGCGTGTGCTTGCGGGATCGGAGGTCCTCTAAATCCTTCTGCAGCTTATGGTAACCGGCCCTAGTAAGATATGTCATGGACACCTCGGCGCTTAAACAAAAGCCCCCTTACAGGGGGTTCAAACAACTAAATGCCCCCATAAGCGGGGGCAACTAGATTATAGCAGGATTACGGAGTAAGTCAAGGCCTAGGACTGAAAATTCGCGACGAGCGCACGCAACAGCCTTTTTAGCAGAGGCTCCGGGTCAAAGCGACGCCCGGCAAGGCTTTTCAGGGATGCCGCTTCCGCAAGGCCTCCGGGTATCCGATTGTTGACATTTACTCCGATGCCGACGACGACCCAATCCACGCTCCGTGAGCCCCCGGAGGCCTCGATCAGGATCCCGCAGACCTTGCGCGCGCCACTTTCTCCTACAGCGAACACATCGTTCGGCGGTTTGACGTACATGCTCAGCCCGCTCAGCTCGGCTAGGGACCGCGCGCACGCGTCGGCCGATGAGCGGCTGAGGTCCGCGAGCTGGCACGGGGCGAGCTTGGGCCTCAGGACGATCGAGAAGTAGAGGCCGCCGAGGCCGGAGGACCAGCGGTTGCCCATGCGTCCCCTGCCGCGCGTCTGGCGGTCGGCGATCACAAGCGTCCGGTCCGGGGCTCCCTGCTCCGCCATGCGGCGGGCGATGGTCTGCGTGGAGACGGAGCTCGCCAGATGGACCACGCGCGCGAGCCCGCTGCCGGCCAGGCGTTCGGCCCAGCCCATCACGGCTCCAGCTTCATCGAGATGTCCAGCGCGGGAGCGGAGTGCGTGAGCCGCCCGACCGAGATGCGGTCCGGGCCCAGGCGCGCGAGCCGCCGGACATCGTGCAGGTCCACGCCGCCCGAGACCTCGATGAGGGTCTTCGGAGAGAGCCTCCGGATGCGCCGGATGGCGGCCCTGAGCGCGGCGGTGCCCATGTTGTCGAGCAGTACGAGCTCGGGGCGCAGCGCGAGCGCGCGGTCGATCTCCCCGGCCGACTTGATCTCCACCTGCACGGGGGTCCCGCGCCGCCGCCGCCGCAGCTCGCGTATGCGTCGGACGAGCTCCACGGTCCCGAGGCCGTCGCGATCCCACCCGGCGACATGGTTGTCCTTGATCAGCGCCATATCGTAGAGGCCCATGCGGTGGTTGCTGCCCCCGCCGGCGCGTACCGCGTACTTGGCCAGCGCGCGCCAGCCCGGCAGCGTCTTGCGCGTGTCGTAGATGCGGGCCCGGGTGCCGGCCGTCCGCTCCACGTAGCGGCTTGTCAGGGTGGCGATGCCCGAGAGGTGCTGGAGGAAGTTGAGCGCCGTCCTCTCGGCCGTCATGATCTCACGGGGGCCGCTCACCCGCGCCACCACGGTCCCCTCCCGGACCCGGTCGCCGTCGCGCTTGAGCCAGCGCAGGCGCGCGCTCGGACAGGCCAGGCGGAACACCTCGTCGACGAGCGCCCGGCCGCACAGGACGCCGTCGGACTTGAAGATGAAGCGGGCCCTGTACTGTTTCCGCGGAGAGAGAAAGAATCGCGTGGTGATATCTCCACGGAAACCCAGATCCTCCCGGAGGGCGGAATGGACAAGGGAACGGATAGGGGAATCAATGACCACGTTTGGACCTCCTGCCGGCATGAGGTTGACCCTGATGAGAACGATCTTGGGACCGCCCGCTTCGCGGGCGGCCGACTCCCGTCATCTCTTTGAGCTCGAAGATCTGGTCGCGCAGCAGGGCGGCCAGCTCGAAATCCAGGTTGTCGGCGGCTTCGCGCATCTGGCGCTCGAGGTTGCCGATGAGGTGCGGCACGTTCTCCTTGGTGAGCGGCCGGGAGTCGGCGGCGCGCTGCATCAGGCGCAGGCCTTCCCGCTTGGCCTCGGACTGGAACTCGGCGAGCTCGACGACGGCCTTCTTGATGGAACGCGGCGTGACGCCGTGCTCTTCGTTGTAGCGCGCCTGCCGGGCGCGCCGCCGGGACATCTCGTCCATGGCCCGCCGCATGGAGCCGGTCGTCCTGTCCGCGTACAGCACCACGGTGCCGCCGACGTTGCGGGCCGCCCGGCCCGAGATCTGGATGAGCGTCGTCTCGCTGCGCAGGAAGCCCTCGTTGTCGGCCTCCAGGATGGCGACCAGGGAGACCTCAGGGAGGTCGAGGCCCTCGCGCAGGAGGTTGATGCCCACGAGCACGTCGAAGTTCCCCTTGCGAAGGTCCTGCAGGATCTCGACGCGCGTCATCGAGTCGATGTCCGAGTGGAGGTAGCGCACGCGCATCCCTTTGGAGGTCAGGAAGTCGCTGAGGTCCTCCGCCGTCCGCTTGGTGAGGGTGAGCACGAGGCAGCGCTCGCCCTTGCCGACCCGCTCCTGGATCAGGGAGATCAGGTGGGGGATCTGCCCCTCGGAGGGATGGATGAGGACCTCGGGGTCCACGAGGCCCGTGGGGCGGATGACGACCTCGATGATCTCGCCGCCGCTGCGCTTGAGCTCGTAGGGTCCCGGGGTCGCCGAGACGAATACCGTCTGCCGCGCCAGCGACTCGAACTCGGCGAACATGAGCGGGCGGTTGTCCAGGGCGGAAGGCAGCCGGAAGCCGAAGTCCACGAGAGTCTGCTTGCGGGCGCGGTCGCCCTCGAACATCCCGCGGACCTGCGGGACGCTGACGTGGGACTCGTCCACCACGAGGAGGTAGTCTTCCGGGAAATAGTCGAGGAGGCAGTAAGGCCGCGCGCCGGGAGGGCGTCCCGTCAGATGCCGGGAGTAGTTCTCGACCCCGTGGCAGAAGCCCATCTCGCGGAGCATCTCCATGTCGTAGCGGGCGCGCTGCTCGATGCGCTCGGCCTCGAGGGGCTTGCCCTTCGCCTGGAACCAGGCGACCCGCTCCTTGAGCTCGGCCTCGATCGTCCCGAGCGCCCGCTCGAGCTCCGGACCGGTGGTCACGAAGTGCTTGGCCGGATAGACCCAGGCCCTCTGCCGGCGGGAGAGGACTTCGCCCGTGAGGGGCTCGATCTCGGACAGCGAGGACAGCCGGCCGTCCTCGAGCGTGAGGCGCAGCGCGTTGTCCTCGTAGGCCGGGAAGACGTCGATGTTCCCTCCCTTGACCCGGAACCTCCCCTGGAGGAACTCCATCTCGTTGCGCTCGTAGTGCGCGCCGACGAGCTCTGCCAGCAGCCGGTCCCGGGAGAGGGGAGCCCCCGTCTCGAGCTTGACGCAGGATGCCTTGTAGTTCTCGGGGGCTCCGATGTTGTAGATGCAGGAGACGGAGGCCACCACGATGACGTCCCGGCGCGAGAGCAGCGAGCTTGTGGTCTTCAGGCGCAGCTTGTCGATATGGTCGTTGATCGCGGCGTCCTTCTCGATGAAGGTGTCCGTGGACGGGACGTAGGCCTCGGGCTGGTAGTAGTCGTAGTACGAGATGAAGTACTCGACGGCGTTGTGGGGGAAGAATGCCTTGAACTCCGCATAGAGCTGGGCCGCGAGCACCTTGTTGGGGGAGAGCACGAGGACGGGCCGGCCGAGCTTCTCGATAGCCGAGGCCGCCACGTAGGTCTTTCCGCTGCCCGTCACCCCCAGGAGGACCTGGGACCGGCGGCCCTCCCGGACGCCGCGTACGAGCGCGTCGATGGCGGCCGGCTGGTCGCCGGCGGGCTTGAAATCTGAGACGAGTCGGAACATTCTGCGGCTCCGGATTCCTGAAGCGCCTGCGTATATTTTCGCAAATCGGAGCCCCCCGCGCAAAGCCGGTCCCCCTCTCCGGATCCTCCAGTAACGCGAGTCCGTTTTCTGCGGGGTCCTGTCGCATGGCACCCCCTCACCCTGCGGTGCTGTCGCTCCTCGGGCGAGGCGCTCCCCCATGCGCCACCCCGATTTCTCGTCGTAAGGCGTTACTGGAGTATCCGGGCCCGATAAAAATAGGATCACCTCGCGTCGTATCTGATTGGACTCCCCGGAGGGAACGGTGAAAAGCGCCAACTTTTCACCCGCGAGGTGATACTGGAAAACCTGTGCGGACTGAAAGTCGAAAGGCCTCCCATCTGGACCGTCAGCGGCTTCACGGTTTGGGTGGGAGCCTGCGAGAAGCCTGAGAGAACAGCTCTGGGTGACCCAAACCCTGGCAAGGCGGGGCGTGTCGCAGCCCCGCATACGCATACAGCGGGGCGAGACCCGAGCGGCGGCCGCAGGGCCGACCGCGTACCCGCCGGCCCAGGGTTGGGTCAGGACCCGGAGCACCTATTCACGGCTTATCGGAGGATTTGGGCCCCGCCGCCGGAAGGATATGGGACCTAGGGCCTATTCCGGCATAGGCCCTTTATTCCCATCGAGAGCGCCCTAGGGCCCAGCCCGGGGCCTTCCGCCGGGCTATAATATCCATGAGGCGCGAAATGCTCTATCTGAGATTCGTGATCTGCTTGGGGGTCGGGCTTTTCGGGGTGGCTCTGGTGCTGAGCACCCTGATGGACGCCCTGCTTTCCGAGTGGGACATGGTCTCCGATGTCCAGGGCATACTTGCCAAGCTGTCCAGGAAGAACCGCGTCGTGGGCGTGGAGTCCATGTACGCAGGCCCCAAGCACCTGTCCAGCCGCATGATCCAGGACAGGGAGCCCGACCCCGAGGGCAAGGCCTTCGCCGGGATGAACGCCAGCGCCGGCGGTTCCGCCCAGGGCCGCCTCGCCGGGTAGCCTCCGGCTGTCGTCCGGGCCGTTCTCCTCCCCGCTAATTTCTATAATCCATCCGTGAGACCCGCTCCGGTCGAGGCGCCGCGCACGTCCGCCGCCGTCTGGGCCCTGGCCGCCGTGTTCCTGGCCGCCCACGCGGCCCTGGGCGTCATCTTCGTGCGCTCCGCCGCCGCGACCTACGACGAGGCCGTCCACCTGGCCAGCGGCTACGTCTACCTCAGGACGGGCCGCTACCGGCTCAACGCCATGGATCATCCGCCGCTGGCCGAGATGTGGGCCGCCGTCCCCCTGCTCGCCCTGAATCCCTCGACGCTTTTGGCGCACCCCGCCTGCGCGCAGGGCCGGCCGTATCACTGCTCGGACGCCTTCCTCTATCACAACCGCGTCCCGGCCGAGCGCATGCTGGGGGCCGGTCGGACGTTCTCCTTCCTCACTCTGTCCGCCCTGCTGGCCGCGGGCCTGCTGACGTGGGCCCGCAGGCTCGGCGGAGGCGCCGCCATGGTCGCCGCATCCGCCGCGCTCGCCTTCTGCCCGGTCCTGGGCTCCAACCTGGCGCTCGTCACCACCGACGGGGCCTCGGCCGTGCTGTTCTTCCTCGTGTTCCGGCTCCTTTCCGTCGAGAGGCGCTCGCGCGGCCGGTGGCTGGCGGCCGGCGCCTGCGCCGGGCTCGCCCTGGCCGCCAAGTTCAACATGATCCTGCTCGGGCCGCTCGTCGCCGGGACCCTGCTGCTCGAGCACGCCCTCCGCCGCGCGCGGGGAGACAAGGCCCCCTTCCCTTGGGGCGGGGCGGCGCTGGCGTGTCTCGCCTGCGCGCTCGCGCTGGCCGCGGTCTACCGCTTCGGCCAGCTACCCGTCTATTTTCAGGGGCTTTCCGAGACCTTGGCGCGGCTGGGGCAGGGGCGGTCCTCCTTCTTCATGGGTTCCCACTCGACCACCGGTTTCTTGCTGTATTTCCCCGTCGTCCTCGCGGTGAAGACGCCCCTGCCGCTGCTGGGTCTGGCCCTGGCGGGGCTGGTCCTGTGGGCCAGGGACCGATCGTCCTGGCGCGAGGGGCTGTGGGTCGCGGTCCCGATGGCCGGCTACTTCTCCGCGGCCCTTTCCTCGAAGACGCAGATCGGCGTGCGCCATCTCCTGCCGATGATTCCCCTGCTCCTGCTGGCCGCCGCGTGGGCGGCGGGGCGGCTGTGGGAGAAAGGGCGCTGGGGGAAGGGCGCCGGCGTCCTCCTCGCGGCGTGGCTGGCGGCGTCCGTGGTCCGGGTCGCCCCGCATTCCCTGGCCTACTTCAACGAGCTCGTGGGTCCGGCGGCCGGCTATCGCTGGTTCGTGGACTCCAACCTCGACTGGGGGCAGGACCTCAAAGGCCTGGCCGCGGAGGTGAAGGCCTTGGGGGATCCGCCGATCTACCTCAGCTATTTCGGCTGCGCGGACCCCGCCTCCTTCGGCCTGCGCTACGTCCCCGTGGCGCCGATCTCCAACGTGGAGCGGCCCGCGCCCGAGACGCCGGACCCGGTCTCCTCGGGCCGGGTGCTCCTGGCCGCCTCCGCGACCAATCTCCAGGCCACGTACTACGCGGATAAGACCTTGTTCGCCTGGCTCAAGTCCAGGACCCCGCTGAGGACCCCGGGGTATTCCATCTTCCTCTACGACCTGAGCGGCGATGTCGAGGGTCGGCGGCGGCTGGCCGCGCTGCTGCAGGTGTCCGGCCGCCCTGAATTGGCGAGGACTCTTCTGTTAGAATAGCTCTATGACCGGATCGGTCGCGGCGCTCAGCCGCCTCCTCTCGCGCTGGCGCCTGCAGAGGCTTTCGTCCCTTTGGCTCGAAGGGGCGACGCTGCTCCTGCCGCCGTTGGCCGCCTACGTCCTGGCCGCTTTCGCCCTGGACCGCTGGCTCACGCTGCCCCAGGCCGCGCGCTGGACGCTGTTCGCGGGCGGGGCGGCCGGCATCCTGGCGGGAGGCGCCGTCTGCTTCCTGCGGCCCCTGAGGCTGCTGAGTTCCTCCCGCCTGCTGCGGGACGCGGGCGCGCGCTACCCCCAGGCCTCCGCGTACCTCCACAGCGCCTGGGAGCTGTCCCGTTCCGGAGTGCCGGCGCACGTATCGAGCGACCTCGTCCGCGAGCACCTCGCGCGGACCGAGCGCATCGTCGGCGCCCTTCCCGCCGAGTCCGCCTTCCCCTGGAGCCCCGGCCGCAGGGCGGTCCGGCGGCTCGTCGTCGTGGCCGCGCTCTGGGCCGCCTCGACGCCGTGGCTGCACGGCGGAGCGGCGAGCATGGGACGCGTCCTCGCTCCGTGGCGCGACGTAAGCCTCGACCGGGAAGTCGCCGTGGAGCCCGGGGACCGCAAGGTCCTGTGGGCCCAGCCCGTGGAGATCCGGGTGCGCTGGCGCTCGGCGCGGCCCGACGCCTCGTTGACGCTGTGGGCGCGTTCACCCGACTCCGACTTCGGCCGGGTCCCTTGGGACGGCGAGGGAGTGGACGGTTCCGGATTCCGGGTGGCGGCCCTGACCTCGGTGATGGAGTACCGCGTGGGGCACAAGGACCTGCGCACCCGGGTGTACCGGCTGACGCCTCTCGCCGTCGCCCACCTGACCGACGTCACGGTGAAGGTCCGCCTCCCCGGGCGCGAGCCGGGCGCCCGGGAGGAGCGGCTCGAGGCCCGCGGCGAGATCGCGGCCTTGCGCGGGAGCTGGGTCACTCTTCGGGGCAAGCCGGACCGCCCCATCGGGTCCGCTCGCCTGCTCGTCTCGAGTCTGGGCTCTTCCGTGGACATGAAGCCCCTGCCGTCGGGAGAGTGGGAGGGAGGCTTCCCTCTCGACGAGGACGGGACGCTCCGCTTCGACCTGACCTCGGCGGAGGGTGTGCGGGACCCCGACCCCGCGGCCGTGCCCCTGCGCGTCCTGGAGGACCGTCCTCCCACGGTCGAGCTTCTGTCGCCCGCGTTCGAGCTGGAGGTCAGCCCGAAGGAGAAGCTCCCGCTCACCTTCTCGGCCGGCGACGACTACGGCCTCGGGCAGGTATCGCTCGTGGTCCGCCTCGACGGCGCGGAGCGCGAGACGGTCCTGCGGCGCTTCAAGGACCATCCGCTGGAGCACCTGGGCGAGGAAGCCTGGGACCTCTCGGCCCTGCCGTCGGGCCGGACCGTCGAGTTCTGGCTCAAGGCCGTCGACGACCGCAGGCCGTCCCCCCAGAGCGGCGTCTCCTCCAAGGGCGTCCTGCGCCTCGTGGACTTCGAGACGGCCCATGCCGGCGTCGAGCGGCGCTGGCTGGGGGCGGAGCAGGCCCTGTCGCGCCTGGCCGCCCAGGAGCGGGACATGGGCAAGCTGCTCGCCGAGGCCTCCACCGCCACCGTCCATCCGAACCTCCTCCGGACGGTCCGCGAGGCGGACGGCCGCCTCGCCCAGGAATGGGACCGGACGGTCGAGGGGATGGAGGAGCTGGCTTCCTCGATGCGGGACGACCCCTACGCCAACCCCGGGATGGGCGAGATGACGGAGGCGCTGGCCCAGATCCTCAAGGGGCTGCGAGCCTCGGAGCTCGCCGAGGCCCGCGCGGACGTACGGCAAGGGGACTGGCCCTCCGCGCGGGAGGGCCACGCCCGCCTCGAGCAGAGGCTGCGCAAGGCCGCGGAGCTGCTGGCCTCGGGGCGCGAGCTTCAGACGATGCAGGACCTCTGGACCGAGGCGCACCGCCTGGACCAGGCCGGCGGCGAGCTGGCCGAGGGGCTCGAACGCATGGCCCAAGGCAAACCGCCGAGCCCGGAGGAGCGCCGCAAGCTCGACGAGGCGCTCCAGAGGCTGCACAAGCAGATGGAGGCGCTCGGGCGCTCGATCAGCGCTCTGCCGAAGGCGGACCCCGGCAGCCTGCGGGACCAAAACCGCAAGGTCGTCGAGGTGCCGCTGGCGGCCGCGCAGCGCACGATGGACGCCCTGCAGGCCGCGCTGGCCCGGGGAGACTACGCGGCGGCTGCGCGGATCGCCCAGGCGCTCTCCGAACAGCTGTCCCGGGTGCGCCAGGGCTTGGCCCAGGCCGCCGGGGCGCAGGCCGCGGAGCAGGACCAGGCGACCGCCCGGCTCCAGGAGGCTCTGGCCCTATGGAAGGAGGTCGTTGGTCAGCAGACGCAGGGCCTGGAGATGACGGCCGGCATCGAGGATTCCCGGGTCAAGGAAAGGCTCGAGGCCCAGCAGGAGCTCCTGCGCCGGCTCGCCGTCGAGCAGGAAGGCGTGGCCCGCGACGCCGCGTCCATGGGCTCCATCGTGCCCGGCGAGGTCCGGTCGGCGATGGGTCAGGTCCTCAAGGAGTTCCGGGCCGGGCGGGTGCAGGAGGCCCCCGGCACCCTCGAGGCCATCGGCCAGCGCCTGGCCGCCGAGCTGCTCCACTATCCTCCGTTGAAGGACGGGCTCCCTCCCCCCGGGAAGGCCCTCGCGGGGCTGGCCGAGCGCGAGGAGGCGATCGGGCGCCGGCTCGCGGGCGGCGCGGCCGAGCCGGCCGTCTCCGAATCCCAGCTCTCGGACATGTTCGCGGCCGGCGCGATGCAGCGGCAGGTGAGCAAGAAGACCGCCGGACTCCAGCAGCTGCTGGAGTCCATGGCTCGGGACTCCGTGGACCTGCCGTCCGACGCGATCCCGTCCGTCCAGGGCGCGCAGAGCGAGCAGGAGGCCGCGGAGAAGGCCCTCGGGGCCCGGGACAGCGGCGGGGCCAAGGCTCATCAGGAGAAGGCGCTGGAATACCTGGACCGCGGGCGGCAGTCGTGCCAGTCGGCGCTGCGCCAGCAGCAGTCCATCCAGCAGTCCTCGGCGCTGCCCTTCTCGAAGCCCCGGGGCTTCGTGCGCCCCATGGGCCACGGGCAGACCGGCGCGGACACGGGCTTCGTCCCTCTTCCAGGCGTCGAGGATTACCAGCCGCCCCGGGAGATCCGCCGGGAGGTCGAGAAGTCGCTGCGCGAGCGGCGCCCCAAGGAGTTTGACGAGGCCGTGAACGAGTATCTGAAGAGGATGTCCCGATAAGAGCGATAGGAACGAACCCATGTCCATTAAAGGCGTCGTAGAGGGCCGCTGCCCCAAGGGCTGCGACAGCGAGGAGATCGAGGTCTGGAGCTTTGTCCGGGGCGACCAGGATTCCGAGCTGCGTTTGACCCTGCTGTTCGGCGAGCTCAACCTCGTCCTCTGCGAGCACTGCGGCCAGGCCTACTACGCCGAGGCCGTGGTGATCTACCTCGACGAGGCCGCGCAGCTGCTGGCCTTCATCTTCCCGGAGTCCCAGAAGGCCGACGAGCCCCGCTGGCGGGCCAAGATGGCCGAGGACTTCGCCCAGCTGAAGGCCGTCCTTCCCGGGCTGCACCTGGAGGAGCCGCGGGTCTTCTTCGGCTTCGACGAGATCCGGGAGCTCCTAAGGGTCGACGACGAGATCTCCGACGAGGTGGAGGTCGCGCGCTTCTTCATGCAGAAGCTGGGGCTGGCGGCCTGGGCCATGGACCGGGCCTTCGCCCGCGCCCGCAGGCTGCCGTGGGAGGTGCCTTTGGGACGAGGCAAGCCCTTCTCGCGCGAGAACGCCCTCGAGGCCCTCAAGGTCCTGCTCAAGGCCAACGACCGGCTCGAAGGCTACCGCCGGTGGGCCGAGCTCCTGGAGGCTCCGGCGGAGCCGCTCCCGATGGCGCTTCCGGCCATGGGCAAGGGGCGTAAGTGAGGCTCGACGCCCGGCTGCGGAAGTTCCTCGGGCCTCTGGGGCGCGACGCGCGGGGCCTCGGCATGAGGCTTTTCGCGGTGGGCGGCTGCGTGCGCGACGACCTGCTGGGCTTGGTCACGCGGGACCTCGACCTCGTGGCCGAGGGCGACCCGCGCCCGCTGGCGGCGGCCTGCGTCCGGCGCTGGGGCGGCGCGGCGGAGGAGTTCGACCGCTTCGGCACGGTCCGCCTGCGCCTGCCCGGGGGCGCGCGCATCGACGTCGCCCGCGCGCGGGCCGAGACTTACGAGCGGCCGGCCTCGCTGCCCGAGGTCCGGCCCGCGGGACTCCAAGAGGACCTCGCGCGACGGGACTTCACGGTCAACGCCATGGCCCGAGAGCTCGCGCCCGAGGGCGCGGGCTGTCTGATCGACCCCTTCCAGGGCGAGCTGGACCTTAAGGCCCGCAGGCTCAGGATCCTGCATCCGCTCAGCCTCCGCGACGATCCCACGCGCCTGCTTCGCGGGGCCCGCTACGCGGGGCGGCTGGGGCTGCGGCCGGAGGCCGGGACCTTCGAGCGTATCGAGGAGGCCGTCCGGCAGGGCTGGCCGGCTCTCCTCTCCCGCGAGCGCGTGCGCCAGGAGCTCTGCCGCATCCTCGAGGAGAAGGATCCGGGCCCCGCCATGAGCCTGCTTAAGCTCTGGGGTCTGCTGCGCTGCTTCCATCCGGCATTCCAGTGGCCGGCGTCCGCGTGCCGGTCCTCTGACGCCATGGTCCGACTCGGCCTGTGCGCCCTGGCCATGGGGCCCGAGAAAGGGCTCGAGTTGGTCCGTTCCCTCCCGTTGGACCGAGGTTGCGGCCAGATGCTCGAACTCGCTCTTGAGACGGCGCGGGAGAAGTCGTCCCCGCGCTCGCCTTTGCCCGAGATCGCGCGTCGGGCTCTGGCCCTGCATCTTCCCCGGCTCCCCAAGAAGGCCCTGGAGCCGCTGCTGGCGAATGGAGACGACCTTTGCAAGCTCGGCCTTCCTCCCGGCAAGGAGTACTCCAGGCTGCTCTCGCTCGCCGCCCGGGCCCAGTGGGGGGGGGAGTTCGATACCCGTCGCGGCGCGCTGGGCTGGCTCGAACGCGCGCTCGCGAAATAACAACAACCCTCCACGATCATTTTGATAGAATAGCGCCGTGGAGTGGATGCTTTTTCTGCCGGTCCTCCTGTTCTCCGTCGCCGTCCATGAGTTCGCCCACGGCTGGGCCGCTTACGCACTGGGCGACGACACGGCCGAGCGGCGGGGCCGGCTGACCCTGAACCCTCTGACCCATTTGGACCCCTTCGGCACCGTGTTCGTGCCGCTGCTGTGCTTCATGACGGGCGCCCCCATGTTCGGCTGGGCCCGGCCCATGCCGGTCCGCGCGCGGCGCCTTCGGCGGCCGGGTCGCGACGGCGTCTGGGTCGCGCTCGCGGGTCCCTCGGCCAACCTGGCGGCGGCTCTGGTCGTGGGCTTGCTCTGGAAGACCCTCTCGGCGGCCTCCCTGCCGGCCGAGAGCCTCGGGGCCACGGCTCTGCAGGCGCTGGGCTTCGCCGCCAGGCTCAATCTGTTCCTGGCCTTTTTCAACCTCGTCCCCATCCATCCTCTCGACGGAGCGAAGGTCGCGGCGGGGCTGCTGCCCGAGCGCTGGGCGGGCTTCTACTCGAGGCATATGCGCTACGGCGCGGCCATCGTCCTGTTCGTGCTGCTGACCCACAAGCTCAGCGGCCTGGGGACCTGGCCCATGATGGCGGCATGGCGGTGAGCATGGGAGCCGGCAAGATCGTGATGTCGGGCATGCGCCCCACCGGGCGCCTGCATCTGGGCAATTACTGGGGAGCGCTCAAGAACTGGCTGGAGCTCCAGCACAAGTACGAGTGCTACTTCATGGTGGCCGACCTCCACATGTTCACGACCGGCTACGAGGAGTCGGGCCGGCTCAGGGAGGACGTCCGCGAGATGGTGCTCGACTGGCTCGCCGCGGGCCTCGACCCGGAGCGCTGCGCGGTCTTCCAGCAGTCCCAGGTCCCCCAGCATGCGGAGCTCTCCCTGCTGTTGTCGATGGTCACGCCCATCTCGTGGCTCGAGAACAACCCGACCTATAAGGAGCAGCTCCAGGAGCTCGGCCGCACGAAGCTCTCCAAGGCCATCGAGGGCCGGGCCGGCGTCCCGTCCCGGGAGCTGCGGGAGAAGCTCTCGGGCCAGAGGATCGAGGCGGTGGAGCCTGACCCGTCCACGCGCGCCGAGCTGCGCACCCACGGCTTCCTGGGCTATCCGGTGCTCCAGGCCGCCGATATCGCGCTGTACGGCGCCCATCTCGTGCCCGTGGGCCAGGACCAGGCGGCCCACGTCGAGATCTCGCGCGAGATCGTGCGGCGCTTCAACTCCATCTACGGCGGCGTGCTCGTCGAGCCCGGGGCCCTGTTCACCCAGGCGGCCAAGGTCCCCGGCCTGGACGCGCGCAAGATGTCGAAGTCCTACGGCAACGCGGTGGACCTCCTGGAGGCCCCCGAGGCCCTCTCTCAGAAGGTCATGACCATGTTCACGGACCCCCTCAAGGTCCGCGCCAAGGACCCGGGTCACCCGGAGGGTTGCGTGGTCTACGCGCTGCACAAGCTCTACAGCGACTTCGCCGCCCGCCGCGAGGTCGAGTGCCGCGACGGGTCCATCGGCTGCGTGGCGTGCAAGAAAGAGCTCGTGGCCTCGATGCAGGGTCCCTTCGAGGCCTTCCGCAAGGCCCGCGAGCGCTTCGCGGCCGACGGCCTCGCCGAGGAGCTGCTGCGCAAGGGCAGTGTCAAGGCGCGGGAGGCCGCCGAGGCGACGATGGAGCGCGTGCGCAAGGCGATGAACCTGCGATGAGCGCCAAGGTCTACGAGGTCCACCTGGAGATGTTCGAGGGTCCGCTCGACCTGCTGCTGTTCCTCATCAAGAAGGACGACCTCGACATCCAGAATATCCCGATTTCCCGGATCACCAAGGAGTATCTCTCCTACCTCGACCTGATGAAGGAGCTCAACCTCGAGATCGCGGGGGATTTTCTGGTGATGGCCGCCACCCTGATGCAGATCAAGTCCCACAGCCTCCTGCCCACCCAGGCGGGCGTCGAGGATGACCGGGTGGACCTGGAGAGCGAGCTCAAGGCCAAGCTCGCGGAGCTTGAGAGGTTCCAGGCCGCCGGGAACTTCCTCAGCGCGGCGGCCGCCGCCGCCGGAGACGTCTTCTACCGCGGCATGCCGCGCTTCGAGGACCGCGATAAGGCCCTTGACATCCGCATCTTCGACCTGCTCACGACGCTGCGCGATGTCCTCGACCGCGGCGGCTTGTCGACGAGCATCCTGGCGGGAGAGCCGTTCCCGATCGAGTCGCGCGTCGACAAGATCCTCAAGATGCTCGAGGCGCGGCCCTACGTCCTCCTTAAGGAGATCTTCGACGGGGAGACCCACCGGCAGGGCGTCATCACCTGCTTCCTCGCGCTGCTCGAGCTCATCAAGCTCCAGCGGGTCTTCGCGCGCCAGGAGGCCGCCTTCATGGACATCCTGATCTACAAGAAAGAAGTCCCGGCCGAGCCGCTGCCGTCGGTCTGGCCCGGGGTCGAGCCCGGTGCCGACGAGCCTCCGGCGGCGGCCGCGCCCCAAGCTCCCGAGGCGGCGCTTCCTCGGGATAACCCTCAGTCGGACGCGCCGACGCCGAAGGAGCCCACGGAATGAGCGATGAGAACGGGGACGGCGCCCATCTGAAGCAGGTCGTCGAGACGCTGCTCTTCATCACGGATACGCCCCTGGGCGTGGCGAAGATCGCGCAGGCCTTGGGGGAGAAGGACCAGGAGAAGGTCGCCTCCCTCATCGCGGAGCTGCAGAAGGACTACGACCAGCGCGGCGCGGCGCTGCAGGTCATGGAGATCGCCGAGGGCTTCCAGCTGGCCACCCGCGCCGACTTCGCACCCTACATCCGGAACCTCTACAAGGACCGGATGACGATGCGGCTCTCCAAGCCGGCCCTCGAGACCATCTCGATCATCGCCTACAAGCAGCCCCTGACGCGCGCCGAGGTCGAGGAGATCCGCGGCGTCGAGGTGATCGCGGCGCTGGAGACCCTCCTCGAGAAGGGCCTCATCCGGGTCGTGGGGCGCAGGGAGACGGTCGGGCGCCCCCTGTTGTACGGGACCACCTCCGAGTTCCTGCGGCACTTCGGTCTGCGCAGCATCAAGGACCTGCCGCCCATCGACAGCTTCACGCCGCCTCCGGAGGTCCCGGAGAACATGGAGTTGCCGCTGGGCGAGAGCCCCGTCGCGGTGGCCGCTTCCCAGTCTTCCGAGGGCCCGGAGCCGGACGCCGGAGAGACCGACGAGGCGAAGGACCCCGTCTGATGCGCGCGGCCCTGCTGGGCTGGCTGTTCTTCTTTCTGGCCATGCTCGGCGGCTTCGTGATCGGACGCTACCGGCGGTTCACCGCCCGGCAGGGGCCGAAGAACCGACCGCCCGCGGCCGCGCCCAAGGCTTCCGAGGCGGCACTTCCTCGGGATAACCCCCGGTCGGCCGCGCCCAAGGCTTCCGAGGCGGCACTTCCTCGGGATGACCCTCGGTCGGCCGCGCCGGAGCCGGTCCCCGCGTTCACGGGCGCTGCGCGGGACCTGCCCAGCGACTACCGCCGCATGGAGAGCGTCCCGCCGACGCTCCAGTAGACGCCGGACCCGGAACGTATGAAACATCGCAAACTCGCGGTCAGGGCCGCGGCTCTGCTGCTCACCATCCTGGTCGTCCTGTCGCTCCTGGATGAGTCGCGGTCTAGGGACTTCTACTCGGTATTCGTCCTCGACCAGGCTCAGGCGCGGGCCCTGTGCGAGGGCTCCGGCTACCCCGAAGGGGACTTCCTGGAACGGGCGCGCACCATGGGCGTGGCCGGCATGCTGCTTCGGCCGGGGGCCGCGCCCCAGGCCTCGGAGGCGGCACTTCCTCGCGATAGCGCTCGGTCGGCCGCGCCCCAGGCCTCGGAGG
>Ga0265297_10006460_pt1 | contig 16998 bp, 19 predicted proteins | sample Munlanlwell13791_FD_192502 | JGI IMG/M metagenome (GOLD analysis project Ga0265297, IMG submission 192502) | Leachate microbial communities from a municipal landfill in Southern Ontario, Canada - Leachate well 137-91 | ecosystem: Engineered > Solid waste > Landfill > Unclassified | place...
ACTAACAGGGACAGTAGCTCCTGTTGTAGAGTTAATTACATAGGTTGTTTCAGCAGCAGGTTTTATTATTTTTATAGTTGGATTTGAATTATTCTCTAAACTAGAAACTACTAAATCATTACTCTGCTTCCACTCATCATCTCCTTCAACCTGTGCTTTAAAATAATAAGTTCCACTATTTTTTGCCTGCCAGACTAAATATCCTTTTGTCGAAGTCTGTGAAATAACTTTATCTCCTCCCCACCAATAAGCTCCATCCTTGTATATTGTATAATTAATATTTTTATTTTCCATTTCTACCCCCCACACTATTAGTTTAACACTATCATTCAAATCTGCTTTACTTATTATTTGGTCTTTCATATTGGTCCAATTAGCTGAAACAGTCATTTGAACCTTGTTTTTATCTTTGCAGCATAATTGTACAGGATAAATTACTTCATTAGCTTTGGTTATTAAAGCATTTGTAGAATCAGATAATTTTGCTACAACTTTTTCATCACTATTACAATATTGATTTATTCCAAGATATTCATTTTGGACTTCTTGTGAAGATAAAGCTCTATTCCATATTTTAACTTCATCAATTGAACCATTAAAGTATCTTCCAGGATAATCAGTACTACCAATTGCTAGTTTCATAGACTGAACATTTGGAACACTTGTTAAAGTTCCGCTCACAGATTCATTATTAACATATAAGGTTATACTGTTCCCATTAAGTACTGCAGCAACATAGTTCCATTGGTTAAAATTAATAACAGGTCCAGTAGTAGGAACAAAATCATTACACCAACTAGCCATACTCATTCTGCCATTTTTCTGCAAACTTAATAAAAAACTATTGCCTGTACAAGTTCTAGGCCCCCATGAAACAATTCCATTATAAGTACTATCATTTTGAGAAGTTGGATAAATCCATGCAGAAACACTCATAACACTTCCTGTTGGAAGATTTACAGTTGGGCTATAGACATAATCATTGATCCCATCAAAATTAACTCCAAGTCCAGTTCTTCCAGAATCAAATGTTGGCCCGCTAACAATTCCATCATTTGAAAGTCCAGAATTATCTTCTACATTATTTTCAAATGAATAACTTGCAACAAGTCCTACTGAAGATGGGCTATTAACCGTTCTACAAGATAAATTTCCATAACAAACAGGGATATTAAACCCTTCACTTGAGTTTGAAACTCTTGATTCTGATGCAGTATTTAGATTTAAAACACTTCTAAGCTTTTTACAATCATGAAAACCAGTTTCAGTATTGTATCTATTATATATTTCACTAAAACAAATTGTAGAAAGCGAACCTGTCTGGTCCCATAAAGCTCCAAGTTTAGTTGCAGTATTAACCTTCATAATTGTTTGATTTTCAAAACAAGTAGTATCTGTTGTACATTTATTCACAACACATTTTTTTTCAACTAAGCATGAAGAGCATGTTCCTCCGCAGCCATCAGAATCAGTTGGTCTTTTTCCAATGCAATTTGGATAGCAATAAGTTGCTTTTTTACAAGTTATTGGCGGAATATCCCAATTTGCCTCATTTGCTATAAACCCCCAATATCTGCCTGAACAACTGCATCCCCTATTCCAAGCTCCATTATAATCCCAACAACAATCATCGCCTTGACAAGTACCCCAGTCGTTTGTTTTGTAATCTACTAAACCATCATACCCCTTTATTTTGCAAAATTGAGTGGCAGTTTCAACATTTGCACACCATGCATCATATCCATTCGAAGGACTAGCTGGAGGAGTTCTTTGCATTTCTGCAAATGAAAAAGATTTAGTTGTATCTCCTGACTTTATAGGAGCAGGATTAGTTGTACAATAATTGCAATCACCACAATTTATTTGATTACCACACCCATCATCAATATTTCCACATTGAGCTCCAAGTTGGGCACATGTTTTTGGAATACACCTTGAACAAGTAATAGTATTTATCCATTGCCCCCCACATGAATTAACCTGCCTAAAGTTATTAATGCTAGCATCCCATTTTGATAAAACATCATCACTGCAACTGAAATAATTGCACCGATTTTCATAACCTACTGCTGTGCATGAGGAACTAACTACTTTAGTGTAACCTATAAGTTGACATATTTTTTTTGTAGTAGCACTATCAAGATAATATGCTCCAGTTGTAGTAGCATATCCTGCAGCAGCAGCTTTTCTATTTACATAATCTCTGATATAAAATGGACCTCTGGCATCGTCACCATAAACTGTGCACGACTGAGATTCACAAGAAAGTGTAATTGTTTCTGTTGCAGAACTAATAACTCCAATAAAATTTATTCCAATTATTAAAAATACAAACAAAACTACTAAACTATTTCCTCTTTTCATTATTTATCCCTGTAAAACAAGTTTATAAATATTATCTTAATTAATCTTTAATCAGGTTTTATTTTATTAGTTCCTTCTTACTCGAAAGATATTTAAATAAGACTGTTTTATTTTAAACTATAAAAAAGATGGTAACAATTAAAGTTAATATTCAGAAAAGAGATTTATTTTTAGTAAGTGCAATAATGGTATTTTTAGTAGGGGCTGGAATAGTTATTGCGACTGGTGGAACTACTTTAACAAATGGTCATGACTATACTGAAGTAGGAATTCCAACTTGCAGTGATAATCAGGTTTTAAAATGGAGTAGTGGAAAATGGAATTGCGGGACTATAACTCCGACTAGCAGTTCTGCACAAAAAAGTGTAGACTCTTCACAATTAAATGGTTATTGGAGTACTTGTGGTGAGAGTGATGCGTGTTGCTTTGCAGCTTTTTCACATTGGTGTATTCAACAAGGATATCTCGGAGGGACCTTAACTTACAGCGGAGGTCGTGGTTGGTGCGGTCCAGGAGTTCACGCAGGGGTTTGTATAAAATAAAAAAGATGGTAACAATTAAAGTTAATATTCAGAAAAGAGATTTATTTTTAGTAAGTGCAATAATGGTATTTTTGGTAGGGGCTGGAATAGTTATTGCGACTGGTGGAACTACTTTAACAAATGGTCATGACTATACTGAAGTAGGAATTCCAACTTGCAGTGATAATCAGGTTTTAAAATGGAGTAGTGGAAAATGGAATTGTGCTACGGATTCAGGCGGACTTACAGCAACATATAAAGATTGGTCTGTTTCACAAGGAGAACGTAATACTTATGAGGCTTGTGGTGAAGAATTTGGTTGTTGTCATGGTCTATATAATGAATTTTGCAAAAGAAACGGTTTTACTATGGGAGTTTTAACTGGAAGTGGTGGACAGGGCTGGTGTGCTGTAGGTAATCCTCATCATGGTTATTGCTTTAAATAAAGAATTTTTCTAAATAATTAATTACAATTATCATCCTTTCATGACTGCAATTGGTCTTAACTTTGCGACAAGTTTTCCAATACCAGTTTCATGACTGACCTTTACAACTTCATCAATATCTTTGTAAACTTCTGGTGCTTCTTCAACAATTCCTTTAAAACTTCCTGCTTCAAGTTCAACTCCTTTTCTTTCTAATTGTTTTTTTACACTTTCTGCTGTAATTTCTTTTCTTGCCTTTGTTCTTGATTCAACTCTACCTGCACCATGAGCAGTGCTTCCAAAGCTGATTTCTTCTGCTTTTTTTGTTCCAACTAACACATAACTCGCAGTTCCCATGCTGCCTGGAATTAAAACAGGTTGTCCATATTTTCTATAATCCTCTGGAACCTCTTTTCGGTTAGGTCCAAAACTTCTTGTTGCACCCTTTCTCATAACCAAGACTTCTTTTTCTTTGCCATCTATTAAATGTTTTTCAAATTTAGCAATATTATGACAAATATCATAAACAACTTCTATTTTTATTTCTGGAAAATAATACATTAAGTCTTCTCTTATCCAATGAGTAATAAGCTGTTTATTTGCAAATGCAAAATTAGCAGCACAGGCCATTGCAGATAAATATTTTTTCCCAAGTTCACTTTTAATAGGAGCATTAACAAGTTCTCGATCATATTCTGGCCATCCATATTTTTTTTCCATAAGCCCGATATAATCGCTTGCAACCTGATGTCCAAGTCCGCGGCTTCCACAATGAACCATAATACAAATTTGTCCTTTTGAAAGTCCAAATGCTTTTGCAATTTCTTTATCAAAAATTTCATCAACTATCTGAATTTCTAAAAAATGATTTCCTGCACCAAGACTTCCTAGTTGAGGCATTCCTCTTGCCTTTGCCCTATCACTAACATTTTTTGGGTCTGCATTAGGTAGTTTTCCATTTTCTTCTGTATGCAAATAGTCTTGTTTGATCCCATAACCGTTTTCAACCGCCCACTGTGCACCATTAATTAAAACTTCATTTAAAACTTCCTTACTCACTTTTAATCTGTCTCCTCTTCCAACTCCTGAGGGAATACTTCTGAATAATGAATGTAGGACTTCCTTCTTGCCAGCCTTTTCAATATCTTTGAGTGTAAGATTTGTTTTAAGAAGTCTTACTGAACAATTAATATCATAACCAACTCCTCCTGGAGAAATAACTCCCTTATCTACATCAAATGCAGCAACTCCTCCAATTGGGAAACCGTAGCCCCGATGTGAATCTGGAAGAGCTATGCTTGCATTTAAAATTCCAGGTAAACAAGCAACATTTTTAATTTGCTCAAGAGTTTTATCCTTTTTGATATCTTTGATAAGGCTTTCAGAGGCAAATATCCTTCCAGGTACATTCATCTTTCCTTCACCAGGAATTTCCCATTCATTCTCATTTATTTTTTTAAGTTTCATATTCTTAAACATCCACCACTACCTGGCATACAAATTTCTTGCCTCCATCTTCAGATGGACTTGTTACCCACATTTCATTATATGTTATTGCCTTTATTCCAGTTTCAGTTTGATAATTTTTAAGATTATCACCTAAAATCTCAGTATGGAGCTGATACCTGTCATTTTTTTTATAAATTTTAATCTTTTTAAATTTTCCAAAAATAAAGTTTTTTGAATCAATTAAAAAAAGAAATTCTTCTAGAAAATTATATAACAATTCTTCTAAATCCTTGCCCTCAATTTTAATATCTTTTTTTATAATTGTTTTTATTTTTTCCTTGCAAACAATATCCACTAGGGCAAATGCTGCATTTTCAAAACATTCTTCAAGAGAATTTCCAAATGCCTGAAACTTAACATCTGCAGTATGTTCTAAAAATTTGAATTTCATAATATAATTATACAGTTGGTTTGAATATTTAACGGTTTATAGATTTTGAAATGCTGATTTTTATTGAAAATTTGAATTTCATTATAGAATACAGATCTAAACTTAATCTTTAAAGTTTTTGGTAAGAGCAATATTTTATTTTCTCCAGGTAAAAAACTTTATCTTTTTTGGATCATATTCGTTTATTGAAGAAGTTATAATAATTTGAGATACATAAACTTCCCTGTCCAAAGGAATATTTGCTGTGCAAACTTCTTTAATATCGCATATTTTAGTAGTAAAATTCCAATTTTTAGGGGCCATTAAAAGAATTTGACTATTCAATTGCGCAGTTTCATTCTGGAGTATACTTTCTCTCAAACTATCATTTTTTGCAATAATGTCAAGTATCTGTCTTTGTTTATAGTTTACATCTCCACTTAAGTCAACTCTTGTTTGATCTTTCGACATGACAATTAAAACTGCTGAAACTACTATTAGAATTGCTAAAAATGCCTCAACAATTCTGAGCCAACCTTTTTTGTTCATGCGTTTCATTCCAATACTTTTTATATTCATGTTTTTACTCCCATGCATTTATCTTTATAATATATGATTTAATTTCTGCATATTTATTTATTACCCTTATGGGTAACTCATAAGATTCAATATTAATTCCCATAGGAAGGCTTTTATTAACACTTAATTCTTCAATTTTAACTTCTTCTAAATCATAAACACTAAATGAAAAATCATTAGTTAGTCCTAATTGTGTTTTTAGGCTGCCATATTGGTCATTATAGTTTGATTTTAAATTTTCAATATATTCATAAAAAACAACTCTTTCCACTGAAAAAGTAGTTAGGTTGTGAGTCTTACAATCATCACTATTATGGGGTGCATTTTTTTCAAAGAGTGGTGAAAAATAAATTACATAAACCCTTGGATTTTCAGAATCTTGAATTTCCCGAAAATTATCTCCATAGGAAAGAATATAATCTTTAACAGAATAACAGCCACCGGATTCATTTGAAACAGCATAAACTTTACCTATGCTTGAACTTATGTTTTCAATTAATGCTTGTTGAACTTTATTACTTATTGAGAATGATTCTTCATTCCTTGAAATAGGATTAATAAACATAAAAATAAAAATCATTGCTCCAGCAAACATTGCAAATGATATTATTACTTCAACATGGCCTTGTGCTTTTTTTTGTTTCATTTTTATCCTAAAATCAATTTGGCTCCAGTACTTATTAATATTGCAAGTACTACTAATATAAATGAGTGTTTTAATCCATATTTAGCTTCACCCTCTGATAACTTTCCGATTACTAGTCCAACAAAAAATCCCTGGGTGATTAAAAGCCAGAAAAAAGGCTTTGATAATTCTTCAGCAGTTGCTGCTTTTCCTCCAGATGCCATAGAACCAAGTCCTCCTCCTAAACCTCCAGTGTCTCCACTTCCTATTCCAGTATCTGAGCCAAGACCTGAAGCAATAGGTAAAACTTGAAATTGCATAACTATCATGATTACAATAAATATCATAAAAATAATATAACCTTGAACAACTAAAGTATACATTGCAGCCCTTCTTTCTTTTCTTAATTTTTCAATCTGGGAAACAGAATTTGCAACTGCTTCCAATATTTCTTCTATTTCTCCGCCTGCTTTTTCTGATTCGCTAATTATAGTTATAGCCTGGTTTATTGTAGGGCTATTAACATCCCTTGCAAATGTCGCAAGAGCGGTTTGTAATGGTATTCCTATTGAAATCTGATTTGCAAGTTTATTTATATGAGGATTTAATCCTCCATAATCTTTTGTTCTTATATTCAAAATACTTTTACTTATAGGAGTTCCAGCCTTTACACTTTCAACAAGATTTCTTGCAAATTCTAGAAACATTTCATCTTTTTCTTTCTTTAAATTACCTTCAAATATTAGTGAAATAAAAAATGGAAAACCTCCTATTACAAATGCGATTCCTGTTAAAAAATAAAAAAGATTTGGTTGAGTCTTAAACAAGAATATAAATGACAAGATTGTCAAAGCCAAAGCTAAGATTATTCCTATAATTTGGTACTTGTTTATTTTTAAATTTTTTAATCCTAACATTTTAGATTGAAGGTTGTTTAATTCTTAAAAATATTAAAAAACCAATATTGAGTAGTATTATTCCAAGTATTAACAGTACGCTTATTGCATTTACACTAAGTCCTAAAAAATTAGTTAAATTTCCAGTACTTCCCATTATAACAAATAACATTAAGAGTATCATTGGGGCAGCAATAACAATACTAATATAAATATCCATAAAAGTTTCAGAGGTTTTTGTATATCTTTCTCTTTCCAGTTTATAATCAAATAAAAGAGTTTCTGAATGTTTACCTAAAAATTGTCTTAAACTTCCTCCAGCAGTTATTGTTGTAGCAAACCCATCTAAGAGTTCTTTTAACTTATTTGATGATGAAGACTTAGAAGTTTCTCTGAGTGCAGTAACAAGGTCTTTTCCATTAAAATTAATTAGATTCATTAATTTTGTTAGTTCCATAACTGTATACGGATATTCCTTACTGTTTAAAAGAACTTGGAATATACTCATAGGATCTACTCCTGATGAAGCTATTGCAGACATATGCACTGTAATAAAAGGCAATTCCTGATCTATTTTTGAACTTAAACTTTTTGCTTCACCTTTGGGATAATAGTACATAATTACAAAACACAATAAAGGAACTATAGGTACAATCCAAATATAAGTTATAAGTCTGGAGAAAATGGTCTCTTCAGCAGAAATTGCTGTGAAAAATGGAAAAGTAATTCCTATGTTAACAAATAAAAGAGTAATAAATAACAAAAGTCCCATAATTAAACTAATCATGACTGTAAAGAATATCATAGATAAATAAGTTCCAAGGACAAACGGCGAATTCATTTTTCGGAGATTCCTGTTTAGATCTGAAAAATAACCCTTTGCTACAAGATCACTTGAAACATTTCTAAAAAGATTATTAGCCATTTTTGCATAAGAATTGGGTTTACCAAAATTAACCACTGTGGGTTTTTCAACTGAAAACTTATTCTTAAGTTGATTTATACTTAAATTACTCTTGCTAAGATTTTCTAAAAATTCTTTTTTATCTTTATCATTTAAAGTAAGAGAAATTTTATCTTTTGAGTCTAGTGGATTATATTTAACTTCAACTAATTTGACGTCCTTATTTATAGGTTCGGCACTTTTATTATCTTCAAGTTTTTTATAAAATCCAATGCCTTCAACTAATGGGGGTATGGAATTATTTAATATTAGGATTTGGTTATTAAGTGAAACCATTGCTTCATTAAGTAATGTCTTTTCTCTTGTGTTTATAACTACTTGGCTGCTGGATTCAACCTGCTCTATCATAGATAATTGATTTGAAAAAATATAGAGTTCTCTTACCAGGCTCTTTATATGTTTTAAATTATTTTTTAGTGAATCAATGCCCATTTTTATCTTCTTGGTAGATTAGCTATTTTTTTTTGAATATCCAAAACTTCCTTTTTAGCTGCATTAAAATTTTCTGCATTGTTTTTATTATACGCATCTTCCAGTTTATTGCATGCTACCTCCATATTATCAACTAGTTGTGCAAGAACCTGCAAGTGTCCTAAATTATTCATTTTGTAACCTTACCTCTTTTTTTATCTATAAGAATTATAACAAAATAAGTTTATTAAGGTTGTGCTTAACTTTTATTTAATATCAAATAGTGCTAAGACTGCAGCAGGATTTTTATGATACTGATTAATTACTTTTTGAACCTGGTTAAAATCAAAAATGTTTCTTTTTTGCATTTCATATAAAAGTTTTGCTCTTTGTTGAATTTCTCGATTAAGTTCCTCAACCCCAATTCCATATTTTCTTGATATTTTATCAAAAACATGGCTGGCTTTTTTAAAATAAAATACATCATCTTTAGGGTTCCATACAAAAGGAGTATTTGTTTCTTCATGATCTGCTTTAATATTAATTATTTCTACAATTTCTCTAAGTTTTCTTGTTTCTTGTTTTCCTATAACTGCATGAGTCATTATTGCAACACAATCAAGTGTATTAAGAAGGCTAGGGGATAGTTCTATAGGCGGAGTTTCTAGTCTTCTAGTAAGAGTTTCTACTGAGTCTGCATGCATGGTTGAAATTGATGAGTGTCCAGAGGCCATTCCCTGAAATAATACAAATGCTTCCTTTCCCCTTACTTCTCCGACAATTACATAATCAGGATTTTGTCTAAATGAACTTTTAAGTAAACTAAACAAATCAACTTCTCCCATTTTTCCTTCAAGTAATGAAGACCTTGCAACACTTGGAAGCCAGTTTTCTCTTGGTAGATTTAATTCCCTGGTATCCTCAATACTTACTACTCTTGCTTCAGGAGGTATAAAAAACGCAATTGCATTAAGCAGTGTTGTTTTTCCAGAACCAGTTCCCCCGGCAATTAAAATATTAGACCTATATTCAAGGAGTATCCAGAAATATGCAAGCATCTCAGGACAAACAGTTCCTTTGCTTAATAATTGAATAGGGTTCCATGGTATTTTTGTGAATTTTCTTATTGTAAATGTGGGTCCCCTGCTACTAACATCCAAAGTATATGTAGCATTAACTCTTGAACCATCAGGCAGGCTACCATCAAGTAAAGGACTTGCATAAGATATATACTTTCCACACCTTTGTGCAATCTTTTCAACAAAACTCGAAAGCTGATCTATAGAATTATATCTTATGTTTGATTTAATATTTCTATACATTCTATGAACAACATATACTGGAGTGTCTATTCCGTTGCACTCAATATCTTCAATAAAATAATCTTTCATTATAGGTTCCATTTGGTTGAGTCCAACAAAATCTCTATACAAATAATAAAATATTTTTTTATAACTATCTTGGCTAATTTTTAAACCTAATTCATCAATTAAAAGTCTTGAAGTTTTATCAATATATTCTATCATAGATTCAGTTGTTTTTTGAATCAGTATATTGACATTTACCATTTCACCCAGACTTGTTTCAAGACTGGTTAATAATTCTTTTTCATTTGGATTCAGAATAGGTTCTTCAACTTCATAAATTAATTCCCCTTCTTCATCATTCCAATAAATATGAACACTAACATAAGGAGGAATAAGCGCATATCTTACATTTACTTTTGTTCTATCTTCAAACTTAGGAAGAGCAGGAATATTCGGATTTAAGTTAATTTCTATCTTGTCCATTTTTCAGCCTCTTTTTATATTATCTAAAATCTAAAAGACTATTTAAAACTTCACTCTAGTTTTTTATTATCCAGGTGTTGGGAGCAGCGTTTATCCTAAACTAATATCAATATTTACCTTTTCATCCCCTATATAACCTTTATTTGCGATGTTTAGCGTATAAGGGGTAGATCCTGGCTGGAGTATCATATTTTTCTTGTTCCCACTATTTGTAAGATTTATTTTACCATTATAGCTTATAGAAATAAAAACTTTATACCTATCTCCAGATTTTTTGGTTTCAAGAATTAAATCTCCTTCATTTATTTTTTCTCCAACCTCACTTAGTTTCAATCTTGTATTTTCTAAAACATAATCAATGCTGTTATTTTCTGAATTAATTTCTAGCCTTCCTTTTGCAAGCCTAAAATAAATTATTCTTACATTTCCAGGAGTTTCAGATGCCTCTAAAATTTTAATATTAAGCTCATTTAATGCATTTTCTGTTTGAGATATAATTCCTTTGTCTTTAATCCTATCAACTTGAGGTACTGCAACTGATAATAAAATTGCAATTACTGTAAGACCAATCAGCGTGTAGATTGCAGTTTCAATCCAAATCTGCGAGTGCTTTGATTTTCGAGTAAGAATTTTATCTAACATATAATAATAACCCTCTTTTTCATTTAAACTAACTGCCGCACATTGTAATAGTATTTATTGCTTCAACAGACTCACAAGATTTACCATCTTTAAGTGTAGGATATAGTCTAATGTTATCTGGTCTTGAAGATACTCCGCTAATTACATAAGTTTTTTCCAAATTCTTCCCAGGCAATATTAAGGTAGGAGAGCCACCATACATAACCACATTGTCTAAGGTAGTACCATTCTTTATAGCGTAGCTGCTTGAAGAAGCTCCTCCTAGTGAAATTGAGAATCCGTCTATTTTTTCAACTACATCTCCAACATAAACTTGAACATTCATTTTACCACTTGAAGAGTTATAACAAGTATACATATCATTACTTGTAACTCGGATTTTATCTGCAACATTAAAACAGTCTGAACCTGAAAGTTGGTTCTTAACAAAAGGTACTACAAAATTCATGACAATTACAATTGAAGCAAGAACAAGTAGAATCAATAACACTGTTGTAATTACCTCTGACTGCGATTTTATTGACAAAGGTAAAAGTCTTCTATTAGAGAATATTTTAGCATTAGTGATTTTTACTTTTTTCATTGTTTACTAATTTTTAGAATATATTTTAAATTCAGGGATTTCAGGACATTCATAAGGTTCTATTTCTCCATTAGCCTTTTTACCTAAGATTATTGGAATTATCACTATTTCGTCATATGAATTATAGTCTTCCCCTTCAATCATAACACTAAATCCTGGATTAACAGGAGTTTCACTTTCATCTATTCTAGAACTTCCACTAGTATCGCTGGTCTTTACTTTAAATTTAGAAATCGGAACATTTCCTTCATTTTGAAATCCAAAAGTTCCATCTTCATTAATAATTCCTTTAATACTTATTCCTGAAGTTCCAGAACAATATACCTCTACGTTTTTTGATTGTCCATTAATTTCCTTAGTTATAGCTTCTTTTATAAAACCTCTTGTCCATAAAAGTATTATAATTGCAAGTATGATTACAATCATGACAAGTAATACCGTCGCGATTACTGGGCTCACTCCTTTTTTATTTTTCATTTTTATATTTTAAAACAGTTTTTGTTTATATAAATACTTTACTGTTCCCTAAATTTTAAGGAAAAGTACAATCAATTGGTTGTTTAATTATTGAATTTTGGCAGACCACTCTGTTTTTATTAAGGGTTATTATTGGTTGTATTTTTATTAAAGGAATTGAACTAACTGCTTCATCTTTTTGGTTAGTATTAAAAAATTCTACTGCCGCGCTTGATCCTGGGTTTAATTGAGAATCAAAATAAGTAATTCCGGGTTTAAGTTTACGTTCTAAATCTTTTCTTTGAATTAAATAATCAGTAGGCTCTCTTTTAGCATCCTCGCTAATTGTCAAAATAATTCCACTTACATTAAACCTACCATTATTTTTTATATTAAGAGTCATCAAACATAATTCATGTTCACATTCGCAAGTATAGCTTTCGAGTAATACACTCGTTCCTTCTTCACAATCTACAACAGGAGTAACATTAGTATATGATTTTAACCAAACAAAAACTCCTGTAGATATTCCTATTGCTATAGCGATAAGTAAAACATAAGATATCATTTCACTAAGCCCCCTTTTATTTTGATTGAGTTTTCTTATTTTAATTTCTCTCAACATATTCTTCTCCGCTTTTATTTTGCATAATAACAAAATAAAAATCCTGATCCTCATTCAATTTAAACAAAAATGACTGATTAAGCAGACTTACATTGGTGTATTTTTGACGATTAATCTCTACCTCATCAACATCTACTTTTTTTACATAGTTCTGATAACCATGAAGATTAAAATCCTGGACTACTATAGTTCCACTTTCTCTTTTATTATAATAGATAACACTTAGATTACCAGAAGAATTTCTATATACCATGGCCATAGATGATTCTTCAGTTTTTGAGAAAAAATATTCTGCAAGATCTCCCTGAGTAAAATTATAAATTAATTTGTCAGTATCATTCTTATTATATATTGCAAATCTTTCAATTATTGGAATCTCTTGTTTTACTTCACTGCTCAGTTCTTTAATTCCTTTTGGAGCAGATTTAGTAACGGTATATGTGACAGTAGTAGCAATGCTAGAAATTATTACTACAATAATAATCGCAGCAATTATATAAAATTGACCCCTTTTACTCCTCATTTTCTTTTTCATCTTCCCTTATTTTAATATATTAAACTCTCTACCTATATAAATATTAGGATTTAAGTGCAGACCCAAGGGATTGCCTCACAGCTACCAAAAAGTTTCCTTAAAGCATTCTCAACTTTGCTACCCTCAAAAGCATCTTAACTAATGTTTAGGGCTGCTTCGATCAAGATCTGACCCATTTCGCAAAAGCAAGATCAATGAGGACAAAATCTCAACGTTTGCATTAAGACTTTTTAACAACTATGTCACTCACCCTCTTGCAGTCTGCCTAAAGCTCGCTTGCAAATGGCGAAGAGCTAACTCGCCGACCTAGTCTGCACTTTAATTAGGGTTATAAGGTATTTAAAGGTTATTTTTTTAGAACTATTCTATCGACCTTTGAAACTTCAAAATTCTGTATAACGTATTGCATTCATAACATGTTCTATGATCTTCAAAATCCAAAGTATCATAAGAACCACAATATGGGCACTTAGTTTCATCATCTACTTCATCCAAAAATAATTCTCGAATTTCTTTTATTTCTTCTAATTGTTTATTCATTTTTTACCTCCAAAGAGTTTAATTCATTAAAATTGTATATTTAAAAACCTTGTGATATTATTCTTTTAATGAATAAAATAGAACTTCTTTCTCCAGTAGGAAGCTTGGCAAATTTAAAGGCAGCAATAGCTTCAGGTGCAGATTCAGTATACCTTGGAATGAATAAATTCAATGCAAGAGAATTTGCAATTAATTTTAATCCAGATTATTTTAAGGAAGCTGTTAATTTATGCAAAAGTAATAATGTCAGGCTATTTTTGACAATGAATACTTTAATTAAAAACTCAGAAATAAATGAATTCTTCAGGGATTTGTCTTTTGCATATAAAGAAGGAATTGATTCAGTAATTATTCAAGACCCTAGTTTTATTGAAATAATAAAAAAATCATTTCCAGGACTTCATATTCATATGTCTACTCAGGCAGGGGTAATGAACTCTAGTCATGCAAATTTATTTTCAGATGCAAAAAGAATAGTTCTTGCAAGAGAATTAAACAAGGAAAACTTGAGGTCTATTAGAAAAAATGTACAATCTGAGTTGGAAATTTTTATTCACGGTGCTTTATGTGTTTGTGTTTCAGGTTCTTGTTTATTTTCTAGTTTTATTGGAGGGAGATCTGGAAACAGGGGAAAATGTGCACAGCCTTGCAGAAAAAGATACAATAATTGTTTTTATCTTTCAACAAAAGAACTCTGCTTAATTGAACAAATTCCAGAATTAATCAAACTTGGAATCGATTCTTTGAAAATAGAAGGAAGAATGAGAACTCCCTATTATGTAGCAACAACAACAGGGATTTATAGAAAAGCAATTGATGATTATTATAATAATCATTTTAAGATAACTCCTGAAACTAAAGATAAGCTAGCTACTGCTTTTTCAAGAGATTTTACAAAGGGTTGTTATTGTAGTGAAAACATTTTTAATCAAAGACAAGCACAGGGAAGTTCAGATGTAGTTAAACAAAATTATGAAGTAAAATCTAAAATTGTCAAACTAGAAAAAAGAAGTCCTAGATTGCAGTTGCCAGAAATAAAATGTAAGGCAAGTAAGCAAAAAAGACTTTTAGTAAGGGTTTATAATAAAAAAGATGCAGTTTTGGCTTCAAATGCAGGAGCAGACTTGATTTATTATGATTTATTTGCAAAAGATTTTGAAGAAGTCAAAAACCTCCTAAAAGTTCCATTATATGCAGTAACTCCTAGATTAATGTTTGATTCAGACCTAAACTTAATAGAAAAAACAATAAAACAAAAAAATCCTGAGGGTCTACTGGCAGGGAATATGGGAATTCTAAATTTAAAACTTGATAAAAAAATCCAAATTCATTTGGATTATAACTGCAATTGTTTTAATGACTATTCTGTTGCATACCTAGAGGGTCTAGGTACCTTCCCTCTTATTTCACCAGAACTTTCAATAAAAGAACAAACTGAATTCAAAAACAAAAATTTTGCAACACTCGTTCATGGAAAATTAAGACTAATGACTCTTGCTCACTTGCTTCCACAAGGAATAATCGCTGATGAAAAAGGGTTTAAATTTAAAGTATCTAAGATCTACAATGGTTGTGAAATTTTAAATGAAAAAGAGTTAGGTCTGTTTAATAAATCTAAAAACCTTCTTTCCTCAGGAATTAATAATTTTTTTATTGATACTGACAAAAATGTTTCTGAAATAGTTAATATATACAGGCAAATACTTGATGGAAAAACAATTGATGTTTCAAAAATCAAGAATGATTACGTGTTAGGATGGTCTGAAAAAGGAGTTCTTTAACTTTTTTTAATCTAATTTACCTAGGCAAAAATTGCACTCTTTTCTCGCGAAACTATTTCTTATTTCATTTCTCATTTTGTTTTTTTCTTCCTAATTTTAATGAATTCACTTCATCAAAATTAGTATTCTTTTTTCGCGAAGCGGTTTTAAAAAGGAGTTCTTTAATTGATTAATTTTACTCAAATTTACTTTGGGAAAATTAACTAAATTTTCTCGCGAAGCGATTTTATTTTACCTAATTCCAAAAAAGCTCCATCCTTGAATTCCACCATAAGCAAGTAGTATATTAAATAAAATATTTCCAAGTCCTAGGGGTATAATTAGTTTCCAGTAGTTGTATTTTGTAGCTCCAAGCGGAAGTATTAATACATCATTTGGAATAGGAATAAATACTCCATAGATAAATAAAAATAAAGACATTAAAATCGTATTTTTTAAGGTATTAAGATTTTTAGAAAAATTAACAAGCTTTTTTTGGAATTTATTTGAAAATATAAATGTTCCATTATAACCTATCCAGTAAGAAGTGCTTTCTCCAATTATTACTCCTAGTCCAGTAAATATCCCAAGTAAAATAGGATTAGAGCCCCCTGCTGCAAATGTCAAAACAAATAAATAATATGGAAATGGAAAAAGTATTGAAACTCCTCCAAGAATTCCCAGTATAAAAACTAAAACATAAGAGTTCTCAATTCCAATAAAGTTTACAATTTTAGAAGGAGAAATAAAATACAAAAGAACCGATAATGATATTACAAACAATAGCAATATGCAGAGACCTATTTTCTTTTTCAAATTTTTCATCTTTTTTTAAGTCACCAATTTTATTCTAAAATAATCTACTCTTTTTAGTATATAATTTTATGCAAAATCTGCTTAGATTTTATAATCAACTCTTACATTATAGTATGTGTAAATCTAATCCTTCTTTTTGTTGTACTTTGGTCAGTTTTAACAGTTAGTTCATAAGTTGGTTGTGCATGGGTTAATTCTTTTATTTCTTCTAAACCTGCTGTGTCTGTAACTCTTAAATGTTCAACATCAAAGTCGAGTCCGCCCTTACTTCGATAAATAACAGACCGTCTATTGAGCGGTTCACATTGAAATAAATAAACATCTCTTTTGCCTTCTTCTGGATTATTGTCTGAAATAGAGCCAGGTCTGTCTCCTGGAAGTAATTCTCCAACTTTCCTCCAGTTCCCTTCAACATATATTTCCAGTCTTAAACTCATTTTCTGTTTTGTTTTTTAATTTTATTATCAAGAACTCTTTTATCTTAAATTATACACTGAAATTTTTAATAATTTGGAGTTTAAAAAGAGTTCTATACCTAAGATTATAATCTAGACTAGAAAGATTTTGTCATGGGTCAAGAATTATTT
>Ga0265297_10006462_pt1 | contig 16996 bp, 12 predicted proteins | sample Munlanlwell13791_FD_192502 | JGI IMG/M metagenome (GOLD analysis project Ga0265297, IMG submission 192502) | Leachate microbial communities from a municipal landfill in Southern Ontario, Canada - Leachate well 137-91 | ecosystem: Engineered > Solid waste > Landfill > Unclassified | place...
AATCAACTAATAAACATTCTCTATCATTTTCATATTCATTAAATCTTTGCATATTTTGTTCCGCAAATTGTTTTAGTGGAGAAATAAAAATAACTCTATCAAAATTTTTAGCAATAAAACAAGCAATGATAGTTTTTCCAGTTCCACAAGGCATTGCTAAAATTGATTTGTTATTTTTTTTGTAATGATTTACATATTTTTTAACAATTTCTTTTTGATAATCATATAATTCTATTTTCTCTTTATCTTTTGTTTGTTTATCCAATTCTTTTTTAATTAATTTAATTCGTTTATTATCACCACAAGTTTCTATGATTTTACTTGAAAGTTTAGAAGTAAAATATAATCTCCCTTTTTTAGTTTCATGATTCATCATCATACAAGAAAATCCAGCAATATCATTTATTAGAATAGTTTTAGTATAATTTTTACATTGGACAAATATTAAATCGTTTTTTCTGTCAAGAATAATATCAATTCCAATATCTTGTAAAGGATTAATTTTATTATTATTTTTTCTTTTTAGTCTATGTTCATTATAATTATTAATTAATTTTGCTTCGTATAAAAGTTGTTCAGGAACATCTTTCCATAAATAAGCAATATTATTAATATAAGAATTAAGATATCTGCAAATAAACAGTTCATATAAATCGCCTTTAATTTTATTGTTCATAACACTAGTTTATTATACCATGAATAATTTTAAGTTAAAAAATCAATTTTTTTATTGAATAAAAAAATTGAAAAATAAACATAAAAGACAATCTCAATATTAATATAATTAAGTATAATGGATGATAATCTGTATGGAACTTGTGGATTAAAAAATATTGGAAATACATGTTTTTATAATGCAGTTCTACAATCTTTAGCATCAACAAAGGGATTTGTTGGATATTTTTTACGAAATAAGTTTTATGATTTGTTAGCAAAAAACAATGAAGATATGAAAAAAACAGTAACATTTAAATTTTCAAGATTAGTAAAAAAGATATGGAGAACTGGAAGAATAGTAATTAATCCAAAGTCATTTCATTTTATAATTGCTAAAAAACATAAAGAGTTTAGAGGATTGCGTCAATGTGATAGTCATGAGTTATTGAATGTTATAATTGATGATATTCATGAAGAATGCAAATCTAAAGTTGAAATAGAGGTACCAGAGGAACTTTTAAAAGAAATTTCATTTAGAGATACTTTAATAAGTAAAGTTCAAAATTTAGAAATAACAAAAACTGAAATGAGTTTAATGATGAAATCAAGTATTTCAAATGAAAAATTATTAAATTTGCAATTTTTTGATTTTATTACAAAAGAAATTACTTCTAATTATTCATTCATAACAAGATTAATGACTGGCATTTTTAAATCCGAATTATGTTGTACACAATGTAGTAATTCTTTTGTTATTTTTGAAAAGTTTACGTCATTATCAGTTGCATTACCAGAAAAAAGTGAAAATGACAATGATGAATTAACTATTTATGACTGTTTTGATAAATTTGTTGAAACTGAAGAAGTTGAATATACATGCCAAAAATGCAAAATATCTGTTTCTCATAAAAAAAAAATGTTTATTTACGAATTACCAAAATATTTAATTATCCATTTGAAACGATTTTCTTTTGAAAATGGTAATTCAGTAAAAAATAATATTATAATAGATAGTCCAATGACAATATCGACAAAAAAAATAGCTACAATTGATAGAAATTATAATTTATATGCTGTTATTAGACATGATGGAAGTATAAATGGTGGACATTATATTGCTTATACGAAAAATATAATTAATAAAGAATGGTATAAGTATGATGATTCAAGCATAGCACATTTAAAAAATCCAATGAGTCTATTGAATATTACTAAAAATGGATATATTTTATTTTTTGAATCCTAAAAAATTAAGTTAATTAAAAATTAACTTAATTTTTTTTCTCTTTCTTTTTAATTTCGATATCAATATAATGTGAAATAGGTCTAATATGTTTTTTTTTGTTTTCCTCTTGTTTAATAATATTGTCAAAAATAATATTTGGTTTTTTTGCTATTAATTCTAAAAATTGAAGAGCTGGTTTCATAATTTGATTTGTAATATAAAATAAATAATCTATTTTCAATTTATTATTTATAACATAATCAACATGCTCTATTCTTTCACCTTGTAATTTAGTTTTTTTATTCACTTCAACATAAACATATGGTATTCTATCATTTGGTAATGGTTTATTACCTTGATCTCTTTTTGTCATTCTATCTGCTAAAATAGCATGTGCTATTCGTGTTCTATCTTTATATCCTTCTCTTAATGTTTTAGTAATAACAAATTTATCGATTGGAAAATTTCCTTTAACGATATCAATTAAATTTTTTTTTGTGTAAATTATTGCTCCTTTAGGATTTCTTTTATTTAATATTTCATCAATTATACCTGCACAAACAATTTTAACAATAGGTGCATTATCACGTCTTTTTAAAACAATTCCCATACTTTTTTGTTCAAATTTATCAGGATTTTTTTCATAAAGGTTTCCGACATAACGTTTTTTTGTTAGAATCATAAAAGGATACATTGTTTTTTCGTAGGCTTGTTCTTGAGGTTCAGGTAATAACAAACAAATTGTATGACTTGCATAAATTCCTAATTGTATTGCTGTTTTCAAAGATTCTTTATCAGTTTGAACTTTTCCATTTTCATCCATTATATGTGGTGTGAAAAACACTGAGTCAGTATCTCCATAAATTACTTTTGGCTCAATTGTTTTTCCTTTTAATAATTCATTCATAATTTTATAAAAAAATTCATAATATTCAATATCAGTTGTCCATCCATTTTTTGGCTTATTAAATTTTTTCTTTGGTGTTTTACTAAATGTTTTATCACAAAATTGTAAATATTTTTTATGCGACATTAATGCTAAATTAACCATTTTCCCATATATCGTTTCAATAAATTCTTTCGAAAATTGTAATCTTTCTCTTCCTATTGCTGTAGTTGATGCTGCAATGTCTTTCATATAAATTGGACTTGTTCCGGCACCTGTTTGCCCATATAATGAATTAGCTGTGATTTTATATGCTAATTGTAATCCATTTAATACTTTTTTTTTAAATGGATCTTTTTCATTATCCATTTCTGATTTTGTTTGTGTTCTTGCATCTAATAATTTTATTAAAATTTGTGGAATTATTCCATAACTTCCATCTTTTTTTTGTGCGAATCTACAATTTTTTATTTCACCATTATTTAATTTATATGAAATTTCATGGTAATTATAATCTGGTAAATAATCATATTTTTTATTTATTACAATTGTTTCATGAGATAAATTACGTTCAATCATTGATCTTGGATACAAACTTGAATAATCTAAAACAGGAATAGGTTCATAATAAACACCTGGTTTTGGTTCAAATACAATTGCTCCTTCATATCCTTCATCTTCTTCATCTGATTCAGAATATTTTTTAGAATCATCTTTTTTTTTCTTTTTAATTAATGGAATCAAATGATTATATAAACGACATTCTTTAGCGACAAGACTAAAAATTTTAACACCTTGTCCTCTTAAATAAAGATAAGACAATGGAACATTGCAAACATTAGCCATACCAACATTATTTGGAATAACTTGTAATTTAACAATTAATTTATTACATAAAACACAATCTTGAACGCAATATTTAGCAATTAATGCTCTATCTTTGGATGTTCCTTCATTTAATCTAAAAATATCACTTGGTTTAATATCATCTTTTACCTGAGTCCAAAAAACTTTTCCTAATTTAAGAATATTTGTATCAATTTTTTTGGAGATAACTATTTTTTCTTTTTCTAATTCTATAACTTTAAATTTTTCTCCTTCCAAATATTTGTAATCAGTAATTCCGTCATTATAATATATTCCTATGTATTGATTTAATCTTAAACCATATGTATTTCCAGTAAATAATATTGATGTATCATTTTTAATCTCTATATTTTTAATTACTTCACGAATAAACCATGACGATACAAAATCTAACTTATAATAATCTAATTTGTAATCTCTCTGAATAACTTTCATTAAATCAAATTGAACACGTCCTGTCATTTCATAATAATTTAAAGAATTATCTCCTAACGCTGATGATGATAATTTTTGATCTGCTTTAAATAAACTTACTTCATTTCTTATTCGTGATAACCTTGAAAATCGTTCAAAAATTCCTAGTTTTTTACTTCTATTCATTAAATATAAATAATCAAATCCAAATATGTAATATCCAGAAATAATATCTGGATTTTCAGTTCTAATTAATTTACTCCATGCTAATAAAACGTCTTCTTCAGTTTTACAACTTTCAACATCAACATCATCTTCAAATTTATCACAAGAACCCAAAACAATTATATGTTTTTTAAAACATTCATCTTCGCCGAAACGTTGAAAAGTTGTTCCTATTTGGATGACTTTATCGTTATCTCTATTTGCTTGAGGGAATGATCCATCTTCGCTAGTACATTCTATATCAAATACAGCTATAACAAATTTGGAGATAGTTTTATCATTTACAACTTCTAAACAATCCCATGTTGATCTGATATTTATATCACAAAATGATAAATCTTGTTTTCTTGTTATAGGTTCAAAATTATCAATTTTAACCCAACCGACAGCATCTAAATTTCTAATATGCATACATCTTAAAAATGGTTCAATATTTGATTCATATAAATTAAATTTTATGCTTGTTTTTGATATTTCAGGGATATAAATTTTTTGTTGTAAAACAAAAGAATATTTTTTCATTGATTCAAAGTCATTAAATATTAGTTTAGCAAATTTAAATTTTTCATAATTTGTGAAACCGTAAAATTTACATGATTCAATTATTTCAAATTCTTTAAATCCTTCTTGTACATCTTCTTGAACTTTTTTTTTAACACCATCTATTAATATTTTAACTTTTGATGGTTTCCATTCAATTGGAATTTCAACATAAAAATATGGACAAAAATCATAAATCATTACATAAATTGTTTTATTATCGTTTGTACGACCAAATAATCTTATAACATAAAGTTTTTTATCAGTAGTATCATCATGACAATAACTCCAATCTAATATTTGAAATATCATTATATTGATGTATAATAATATTATTTATGTTATAAATAATATTTTTTTCAATTTTATTTTATAAAATTGAAAAAACAATTTGTTTTATGTTATACTTTTTAGTATTGTGAAATCACCAAGAAAAAACATGATTTCATAAAATGCACTAAGTCCAATATGATGAACAGCAAAAAGACTTGACAATCCGCCCCACAAAAATCCATTAAGAAATGTTTTTTTGTAATATATTTTTTTACATTTTTTGAGCAATGCATTTTCAATCCATATAGATTCTTTTGTATATAACATATATGGAACAACATCATGAGTTGATTCAAAATTAAATCTACAAAATGTTATACTATCAACAAAAGACAAATTATCCCAGTCATGTAAGAAAAATTTATACATTGAATAATCTGGATAATAAATTCTGGTTGTTTCGTAATATTGTGGTTCTCCATATTTACTTTGTTTAGGAATTATTACAATAAATGTAATACTAAAATTTGAAATTATGGAAATTTCTTTCCACTCATGATCAATATATATATTTTTTATCATTGGAGAAATCTTAACTACAAGTGTAAAATTTAGTTGTCTTTTTATTTCAATACATTTGAATATGATAATTTGAGTTGGAATAATTGATACAAGTTTTTCTTTATTTTCAAATTTCGAAAAATACCTAATATATGGATGTTTAAGTACTGATAGTTCAGCATATTTGATCATAAAATTATTTTTTTCTTTAGTGACTTTTCCACTTGTTTTTTTTCTTATGACACCATCAAAAGTTTCTTGTTCATCTGTATAAGCTGAACATTCGACAACATTAAACAGTGGATTTGTTATTGAAACTCGAATTCTTGAAGAGCTTTTACTATATTTGAAAACAGGATTTGAACGACAAATATTGGTAAAAATAGGAACTGCGACAAAAAACTCCATAGACAAACATAAATGTAAAACTGGAATTGTCAAACATTATTAATTTTCAATTTTTTTAGAAAGTTTTTTATTGATTAATAATATATGAGATTTAAATTGATATATCCAATTCAAGGTAATATTTATGAAGCAATAAGCATTAAAGAAGCAGTTAAATTATGTTATAATGATATTCCTAATAAAAATGAACATCATAAAATTTCAATAATGAATATTGACACATCAGAGATATTTACATTTAAAGTCACAAGTCATAACAAAATGGAATCATTAAATAGGATTGAAAAAAAGATAGATAAATTGATTAGATTAACACAACAAAAAAAATTAGAAGAACATATTGCTAAACCAAGCATTTTATAATTAATTTAAATTATTTTTATATAAAAGATAAAATGTATAAATAATAATAATATGAATAAAAAGAAGGAATTATTATTTTCACCAATTGATAAAAACAAATTAAAATTAATAAAAATTGATGAAGAATCAACACATTATATAACACCTTATATAATAGCGAATAAAATAACATATGTTATTATTTCATATTTATATGATTTAAATTGTAATCCTAATAATTGCACTATTATAGATTGTATGGCTGGCGTTGGTGGAAATACTTTATCATTTTGTAAATTTTTTGAGAAAGTTATATCTATTGAAATAAATAAATTAAGATTTGAATATTTAATGAATAATGTTAATATATATGAGTTTAATAACGTTACTGGATATAATGATGATTTTTTAAATATTATTTTTGATAGTAAATTTAAACCAGATGTTATATTTTTAGATCCACCATGGGGAGGTGTTGATTATAAATTACAATACAAAGTTAAAATTAATATTGATAATTTTACATTAGAAGAATTATGTAATAAAATAATAGAAATTAACAATCCTAAATTGATTGTTGTTAAATTACCAAAAAATTATGATTTATACTTTTTTTATAAAAATATTTATAATCGTTCTATAATACTTCATGAATTCAAAAAAATGAATATTCTTATCCTTAGATAATACTGTTATTGATTGATTTTTTCATTAATCAATAAAATCAATGTCTTTTATCAATAAAAAAAATTGAAAATTCTAATTCATTACATGTTCCATTATGTTTGACCTATTGACTTTACGTTACGATGTCTTCACCACGTTCTGTTCTTGGACACAGACACATTTTCGGATGTCTTCCTGTCCCTTCTGGACCAAGTGCTCCAGTGAGATCTTCTCCTGCTCCAGCGGTAGCTCCTGCCAGTGATCTTTCTCAAGATTGGAATCGGGGTTTTTCGGATGAGGACGCTCTTGCGATAGCACGTGTCATGAGTCAGGATATTGCAAAGAGTAAGGCGGATGCTGTTCATGCTGAAGCACCACCAAGTGCTCCTGTGAGACCTTCTCCTGCTCCTGTGAGATCTCCTGTTCCGGTGAGACCGTCTCCTGCTCCTGTCAGTGATCCTACTGAAGGAGTTTCAGAGGATCCTGAACTCGCAATGGCTACCAAACTCAGTTTGGAAGAGGCACATCAATCCATTGTGCGTGAACGTGCTGAACTCGCTGAATTTCAGAAGCATGTCATGGATGATCGCGCTGAGAACGAACGTGTCCGCGCTGAGAACGAACGTATCCGCACTGAGAACGAACATGTCCGCGCTGAGAACGAACATGATCGCGCTACGATCGATGCGTACAAAGCTGGGCTCGAACATAAAGACTCTGTGTTCGAAGCTATGTTCAATCGTGAGCATGATGAGTTCAATCGTGAGTGTGATGAGTTCAATCGTGAGCGTGATGAGTTCAATCGTGTGAGCATTGCGTTCTGGAATGAACGCGTTGTGTTCTGTCAAGAACGCGCTGCATTCAAAGCTGAACGCGATGAGTTTGAAGCTGAACTCAAACGTGATCGTGCTGAGCTCGACGCTGATCGCGCTAAGTTCGAAGCTGCACTCGATCGTGAATGCGCTACGCTTGAAGCTACTCGTGTAGCGCTCGAATTTTATCGCGCTGTGCTCGAATCTGATCGCTCTGTGTTTCAAGATTATTGCGATAAGTTCTACGCTGAGAATGACGGTGTTAGCGCTGAGTCTGAAGCTGATTGCGCTGAGCCTGTTTGCGTTGAGCATGAAGCTGATCACGATGAGCCTGATTGCGCTGAGCTTGAAGCTGATCACGATGAGACTGACTGTGTTCGCGCTGAGCCTGAAGCTGATTGCGCTGAGCCTGACGGTGTTTGCGCTGTGCTCGACGATGAACGCGATGAGTCTGACTGTGTTCGCGCTGAGCCTGAAGCTGATTGCGCTGAGTTTGAAGAGGAGATCGGAGAGTGTTTTTCCCAACTTGGTGATGGTCGCGAGGATGGTCGCGAGTAGGTTATCACGTCATCAAACTGTGTGTAGTCAGTGTATTTGTTAACATAGTGGAAACGTGTGTTCACTATGTTATTCTGTGATGAGGGATTGTCTCTTGGTTTTTATTTATCAAAAATAAAAACCAAAATATTTTAACTTCTATAAAATAATCTTTTTTCAATGTTTGTCATCAAAAAAATTGAAAAATTTATTTCATTACATATTTCATTATATTTGATCTATTGACTTTAAGTTACAATGGATTCTCATCCTGTTCTTGGATGTTTTTCCTCCGCTTCTGCGTTCAGTGCTCCAGCTCCTAAGCAAAAGCAGAACGTACGTTTTCGCAAAGAGCTCAAACGTAGGTACATTATGCTCGAGCATGATCGCGCTGAGCTCGAACGTTCTCGAACTCAGTTTCGAGCTGAGCTCGCTGCACTCAAACGTGATCGTGACGAATTCGATCGCAAAAATGCTGCACTTGATTGTGATCGTATTGAGTTAGATCGCAAAAGAGCTGAACTCGAATGTGCCTACGCTGCATGCAAAGATGATATCGCTGATATTGAACATGACCGTAATGAGATTAAGGATAACGGTGCTAAGTTAGATCGTTATTATGAGTACCTCGAACACGAATATGCAAAATACAGACATGCGTACGATGAGCTTGATGCATACAAAGCTGATCTTAAACATGAGCGCACTGAGCTCGATCAAGTTCGTGCTCAGCTCAAACTTGATATCGATAAGTTTGAACGTGCCAGAGCAGCGTTTAAAGATGAGTCTAATGATGTTCACGATCAGATTATTACGGCACCGAATGACGATGTGTAGTCAGTGTATGGATGGAGTCTCTTGATTTTTATAAATAAAAATAAAAACCAAAAATATTTTAACTTCTACAAAATAATCTTTGATTTTCAATGTTTTATCAAAAAAAATTGAAAATTCTAATTCATTACATATTCCGTTATAGTTAACATAATTGGCTTTAAGTTACAATGGCTTTTTGTTCTGGAGAACAAAACATTTCTGGAAGTTGTTCTATTCCTGTTGATTCCAATACTCAGGAGAGAACTTCAGTCGGTGAACCTATTGAAGGAGTTCATGAGGATGTCGATCTTGAAATTACCAGGATTATGAAAAATATTGATCGACAAAGCGCTGAACTCAACAACATAATTGCTGAACTATACTTCAGAGGCGCTGTACTCAAAAGTGATCGTGCTGATTTCGACCGTAATCGTGCTGAGTTCGACCGCAAGAACGCAGCGCTTGAAAGTGATCGTGCTGAGTTCGACCGCAAGAACGCAGCGCTTGAAAGTGATCGGGCTGAGTTTGACCGCAAGAACGCAGCGCTTGAAAGTGATCGTGCAGAGTTCGACAGCAAGAAAGCTGCACTTGAAAGTGATCGGGCTGAGTTCGACCGCAAGAGTGCTGCGCTTGAAAGTGATCGGGCTGAGTTCGACCGCAAGAACGCTGCGCTTGAAAGTGATCACGGTGTGATCGAACGTATTCTCGATGTGTTCAGCGATGATTACGGTTTGCCAGAAGTTGGTCGAGCTAAGTTCGAACGCTTTGCACGGCGCGATGATTCTGCCGATGTTCGCGCTGTGTTCAAGCGTGTTTTCGGCGTACACAATGATGATTGTGCTGCACAAGAAGCTGATCGTGATGAGTTCGACGATGTTAGCGCTGTGCCCGAAGCTGATAGCGCTGCACCAAAAGCTGATCGCGCTGTTCCCGAAGCTGATTGCGATGAGTTTGACGAGCTTCGCGCTGTGCTCGAAGATGATTGTGATGAGTCTGACGATGTTCGTACTGCGATCGATTGTGTCTTCAATGCGCTCGAAGCTGATCACGCTGTTCCAGACTATGTTCGCACTGCGCCCGAAGCTGGTAGCGATGATTCGGATGATGAACGCGCAGCGCTAGATCGTAGTTTCAATGCGCCCGACGATGATTACCGTGTGTCCGAAGTTGGTAGCGATGAGTCTGACAATGAGTTCGAAGAAGGTTCATCTGATCATGATGATGGTAGCGATCAGTGTCACACGTAACTAAACAGTGTAGTCAGTTGACGGGTTGTTCCATACGTGTGATGGAACTGGTTATTTGATAACATAGTGGAAACGTGTGTTCACTATGTTATTCAGTGATGAGGGATGTGTCTCTTGGTTTTTATTTATCAAAAATAAAAACCAATTTTTTTGACTTATACAAAATAATCTTTTTCTTTTAAATTTTGTTTGTCATCAATGTATCATAAATCAATAAAATTTTATGTTTTTATCAAAAAAATTGAAAAAATTATTTCATTATGTGTTCCATTTTGATTAACATTATTGACTTTAAGTTACTATGGCTTCTTGTTCCATTCCTGCTGATTCCAGTACTCCGGAGAAAACTCCTGTCAGCGTTCCTACTGAAGGAGTTTCTGAGGATGTTGGTCGACAATCCGCTGATTTCGATCGCAAAAGAGCTGAGCTCGAAGGAATGATGAAACAGATATGTGAGGAAGAGGTGCACATCGCCGTTGAACAGGAGAAGTTCGACTACGAAAACTGTAAGTTCAGGTGCAAATGCGCTGCACTCGAACGTGATCGTGCTGCACTCGAACATGATCGCGCTGCATTCGAACGTGATCGAGCTCAGTTCGAAGCTTATCGCGCACAGTTCGAAGCTGATCGCGCTGCATTCGAACATGACCGCATTAAGCTCGAACATGACCGCATTAAGCTTGAAGACGACCGCTATGATTTCGAGCATAACAATGATGAGATGTCATCTTCTGGCGATGAAATGTGGTAAGTGAATTTGGTTGTTCCATCAACGTGTGAAATGGAACTGGCTATTTGTAAACATAGTGGATATGTGTGTTCATTATGTTATTCAGTGATGAGGGTGTGTCTATTGGTTTTTATTTATCAAAAATAAAAACCAAATTTATTTCAACTTCTACAAAATAATCTACAGATTTTTAATGTTTTTATTAAAAAAATTGAAAAAAATATTTCATTACATATTCCATTATAGTTTATATAATTGGCTTTAAATTACTATGGCTTCTTGTTCTGGAGAAAAAAGTATTTCTGGAAGTTGTTCCATTCCTGCTGAATCCAATACTCTTGAAGAAACTCCTGTCAGTGTTTTTACTGAGGAAGTTCCCGAGGATGTTGATCAACTATATGCTGCTGAGCTCGATCGCAAAATCGCTGAGCTTGATCGCAAAAACACTGAGCTCGAACGTGATCGTGCTGAGTTCTACAGAAAAAACGTTGAACTTGCAAGTGATCGTACTGAGTTCTGCCGTGAGCGCGCTGCACTCAATATTGATCGTTCCAAGTTATACCGTGATTGCGTCACACTCAATCATGATCGTTCCGAGTTCGACCGCAAATGCGCTGCACTCAATAGTGATCGTTCCGAGTTCGACCGCAAATGCGCTGCACTCGAACATGATCGCGCCGAGTTCGACCGCAAATGCGCTGCACTCGAACATGATCGCGCCGAGTTCGACCGCAAATGCGCTGCACTCAATCATGATCGCACAATAATCGACCATATCCGCGTTATGCTCGAAGATGACCGCGATGAGTTTGAGCGCAAAATTGCTGCACTTGTAATTATTTGCGCTGAGTTCAAAAGCAAAAGCGGTGATCTTGAAAATGTTCACGCCGGACTCGAACGTGCCCGTGCTGAACTCAAAAGTGATCGTGCTGAGTTCGACCGCAAGAAAGCTGAACTCGAAAGTGACCGCGCTGTGTTTGACTACAAGAGAGCTGCACTTGAAAGTGATCGCGATGATTCCTACCGCGCGAGCATTGCACTCCAACGTGATCGTGCTGCACTTGCAAGACAACAAAGATGTCAAAAGTAAAGCATTCAGAAACCTGAAGCGTAGACAGAGGATGAGTTGTTCCATTAACGTGTGAAATGGAACAGGTTCCTGAAAGCCCGTAATAGGTGTGTCTTCTTTGGTTTTTATTTATCAAAAATAAAAATCAAATTTATTTATTTTTTTTCTTTTTCTTATTAACTTCTACAAAATAATCTAATGAATCTGAACTATAAAATGGAACAACATTTACTGTATTTGAATTTGTAGTTGATACATATGATCCACCAGTTGAAACTTCTTCCTCTTCTTCCTCTTCTTCATCCTCATCTTCATCTTCATCTTCATCCTCTTCATTGTCTTCATTTTCAGAATTACTTTTTTTTTCTTTTTTATCCTTTTTATCCTTTTTATCCTTTTTTTCTTCTTCTTTATCTTCATCTTTTTCTTCTTCCTTATCTTCATCATTGTCTTTGTCTTCTTCTTTGTCTTCATCTTTGTCTTCATCTTCTTCATCTTTATCTTCATCTTTTTCTTCTTTTTTATCTTCATCTTTATCTTCATCTTTATCTTCATCTTTATCTTCATCTTTATCTTCATCTTTGTTTTCGTCTTCATCTTTGTCTTTCTTTGTAGAATCATCAGAATCTGATTTAGAACCTCCTTTAAATTTCTCATTTGTCACCAATGTATCATAACGAATTGGTTGCGGGCTTTCAAGTTCATTGCAAGAACAACCACCTTTAACAACTTTAGGTTTATCACAACCGCATCCACCAACTTTAGGTTTATCACATCCGCAACCGCCAACAACTACAGGTGTACCACAATTACAACCGCCAATTTGTTTATCAGATGAAGAACTGGATAAAATTAATGGTTTACCACCTATCATTTTTTCATTGTTAATTTTATCCATTGCTGTTTCATTAAATCCTTCAGTAGTTAAACCTAAAGATGATATACTTTCTAGATCATTACCACCGCCAACTATTTTTTCATTTGAAGATAATATATAATTTTTATATCTTTTTCTTCTTTTTCCTCCAACACTTGTTTCTTTAGTTTCTATAATTTGGTCAACAGGTTGTTCTTTAGAGAAATCTAAACTTGAACTTATAGTTTCATCTGTTTTTTTTAAAGGATTTTCTTCCTTCGATAAGTTTAATGTATCTGTAAGAGTTTCTTTTTTCTCTGGTAAAATAACATCTTCCTCCAAACCTAATGTATCATCTGTTTCAGCAAAATCATGTTCTAAATCTTTTGCAGTTAAATCTAAAGTGGATGAAATTTCGTCACCTACTTTTTTAATAGTTTCATTTTTAACAGTGAAATTTAAAAATGATTTATTTTCATTATTACCATAAACTAATCTAGTTGGATAATTTCCCATTTAATATAAACATACTACAGAAATTTTTTTTGAATGGTAAAATTATATGAAAATATTTATTATTTTATTTTTAATTATAATTATAACGTATATTTATTGTAGTTTGTTTTTATACAATATGAATATGGTTAAATCTAGTATAGATAATAAAACATATTTTGTTCGAAATAAAAATAATAGTAAAGATGCAGCAAATTTGCTTGCTAATGTTAAAACTAATATGTTAATATTGAATAATTATTTGATAAATAATAAAAGTAAATTTAAAGAATATGAACCTTACATAAATTTACTTAATGAAAGAATAAATGATGTAATTTTAAGAGAAAGTGGTGAAAACAATTCATTCACAAGTTATAGTGTAAATAAAGGAGAAAGTATTGTTTTTTGTCTACGTTCTAAACAAACGGAAGAATTATATGATATAAATTTATTAATGTATGTAGCGTTACATGAAATGGCACATATAGCATGTCCAGAATATGACCATACTCCATTATTCAAAAAAATTTTTGCGTTTTTTACAAAAGTAGCAATAGAATTAAACATTTACAAATATATAAATTTCGATAAAGATAATGTTAATTATTGTGGATTAACAATTTCAAATTCTATAATTTAGTTTCATACAAATCTAACTTTTTGTATGAATATAATATTTGTTTTTTATGTTTATTTATAATATATGGAAGAGCCGATAAAAATTATATGGAAATATAAAAACAATAATCGTAAAATTCAATACAATATTTATATTTTTATTGGAAATACAAACAAAGTAATTTTAAAACTATTGGAAAAAATTAAAGATTTATCTCTTTATGATACATTTATGAATTTATCATTAGATGAAATAAATATATTAGAAAATATTTATGGAGACTTTTGGTATAAAAAATTTTTTAATATTTATCATATTAATTATATTATAGGTAATATTAAAAGTAATTCTGCACAAAAAAAAGAATTAAATGATAAATTTAGTGCGAAATGGTTTTCTAAACATATTGAAAATTATACTATTTTTGAAAAAAAAATTTTTTATACTTATGATTCTATTATTAAGGATAGATTGACAGCTAAAATTACAAAAAAAGGAAAACAACGAGAATTTGAATCTGATCCAAATGAAATTTTTGATTTTACCTTAAAAAAACAAAAAGGTGGTGAATTTGATTTTGAAACTCCAGAAGAAAATGATATGTCAAAAAATATTGAATTTGCTGAAACTCAAGAAGAATTCGAAAGTAATGATGAAGAAGATGCAGAAAATATATATGAATCAGATATAATTGAAGATAATGATATTAAAAAAACTAATGAATTAATTGAAAAAGCACTTGATGAAAAAAAAATTATTGAAAAAAAAAGTAATGTTATTATATTTGACAAAGAAAATGATATCAAACAAACAGATTCAGATTTAAGAAATATATATAAGAAATATTATGTTTTAAATTATATTTATCTAGATGATACTATTAAAACAATAAAAAATAAAATATGTTCATATTTACGAATGAATGATAAATTTGGTGATTTATATTTATTACCATCACGGCAATATTTATGGTGTGAATATTATTTTGATAATGAAGTGAAAAAAATAATGTTAGGGCAACAATGGACAAAAAGAAATGAATTATTACAAATCGATATAGAACCAGATAATAATATTCATGTATATGAAAATCTAAGTGGAAATTTAAAATTTTTACGTGATGATTTATCACGATATGGGAATAAAATAAAAAGAGTTGATGAAGATAATTTTATTTTATATGATTATTATGATTATTTAATGAACAATGAAATATACATGTTAGATATATATAATGATCTTGGACAAGATTTTATAACTACACAAAGTAAAAATTTATCAGATGTTTATGTTAAAATTTATTTTCCAAAAATTAATGAAGGTGAATTTACAAACATATTAAATTTTTTACAAAATAAAAATAAAATAGAAAGTGAAAAATCACAAAAAACAAATGATATGATTAATAATGATTTAATTATTGAAGATGAAATAATGGAAATAATAAATAATGAAAAATATAATAAAAAAAAGGATAAGTATTTTAAACCAACATATATCACACAATCAATTATTTTTGTTAAATTAAGATTAAATGAAAAAAGAATGAATTTATTTAAAATTTTTGACAACTTTGTTCCAGATGAAAAATATCCTATTATTCGTTTTCAAACTCCAGATTTACATATTATTTTTAAATTTAGTGAAAATGAAATACAAAAACAAATGAAAAATAAAGAATATAGAGAATTATTAACAAAATGGTTTGAAACATCAAATAGAGGATTAAGTTTTAAAATTCAAATTACTGAAAATAATATCGAAAAACCAATGACTATTAATTTATTTGAAAATGGGAAAATAGAATATAAAAATCAATGGAAAGAGGATGATAAAGCTATAATTGCAAATATTAAAAAAACTTATGAATATGTATTAGGTTTATTAGAAAAAATAAATTCAGAAAATACTTTTAAAATTAATGTTCCTAATGTAGATGAATTTAAATTTGCATTTATTAATTCGATTCAACAATTTACATTACCAAATGATGTTATTATAAATCATAATGATTTATCTGATTTTTCAAGATTATTTTTTCCATATGTATCGTTAGTTATTGATCCACGAAAAAGAATATCTAAAATTACCGAAGAATCAAATGTTAAAAGTAAGTATGGAACATATTTACGATATAAAAGAATTTCAAATTATGATGATCAAATTAGGATAGAACAAAGAATATTATTTTTTATGAAAAATTATGAATACACTGTTCAAAATTTAGTTCATGAGATAAGTAGACAATTTAATATTACAGAAGAAAGAGCTTTACAAGAAATAACATCTGTAAAATTAAAATATCCAAATATTAAAAAATCAAGAAAAGTTTTAAAAAAACTTAAAGATCTCCCAAAATACAAACCACCTGGTATTGGAATAGAAATTCAGGGAAAAAAACCTGACAAATATAAAGTTAGATTATCTGGAGTTAAAGATAATATTCAATTAAATTGGATCACAAATTTTATTGATATATTAATATATCTTTACATTGAAACATACATTAACAAAAAAAAAGAATATAAAAAACTTAAAGATATGTTGAAACAATTAGAAAAAATAGCAAAAAGACGTTTTAAAGTTAATGAAATAGTTGTTTATGATTCAACAAAAAGTGAAATTAAACAAATGGAAACTGAAGATAAAATGAGAATTGGATTTAAACCAGAAAAAGGACAAAATCAGTGGTCGAGATCATGTCAAAATAGTGGAGATCATCATCGACAACCAAAACAAATGAAGATC
>Ga0265297_10006463_pt1 | contig 16993 bp, 14 predicted proteins | sample Munlanlwell13791_FD_192502 | JGI IMG/M metagenome (GOLD analysis project Ga0265297, IMG submission 192502) | Leachate microbial communities from a municipal landfill in Southern Ontario, Canada - Leachate well 137-91 | ecosystem: Engineered > Solid waste > Landfill > Unclassified | place...
AGCCTCGACGCACGATTATATACTCTTCTTTACGGACAAAGGCATGCTGCACTGGCTGAAGGTCCATGAGATACCGGAGGCGGGAAGGCTCTCGAAAGGTAAGGCGATAATCAACCTCCTGTCGCTCGCTCAGGGCGAGAAGGTGAATGCATTCGTGCGCGTGAGGGAATTCAAGGAAAGCCAATTCCTTACGATGGCTACAAGAAGCGGCTCCGTCAAGAAGACGGCCCTTACAGCCTATTCCAACCCGAGAAAAGGCGGCATCATAGGCATAGGCCTTGAAAAGGGAGACGAACTGATCGGAGTGGTGCAGACCAGCGGTGACGACGAGTTGCTCCTTGCGACCAAGACCGGCAAGGCCATACGCTTCAAGGAGTCCCAGGTCCGCGAGATGGGAAGGGCCGCCAAGGGCGTTCGTGGCATAAAACTCGGCAAGAACGATGTCTGCATAGCCATGGTGGTCGTAAAAGCGGATCAGACGGTCCTTACCGTGACAGGCCAGGGATTTGGCAAGCGCACCGCATTCAAAGAATACAGGCTTCAGTCGCGGGGCGGCAAGGGCATAATAAATATAAAAGTTACAGGGAAGAACGGCGAGGCCGTAGGCATGAAGACCGTCTCCGACAAGGACGAGATCATGCTCATGACCGAGCAGGGTATGATAGTCCGCTCGCCGATCAAGGACATACGAACGACGGGCCGTTCAACGCAGGGCGTGCGGCTCATCCGGCTGGAGGCCAAGGATGTCGTGGCATCGATAGCCAAGATAGTGCCCGAGGACGAAGATGAGAGAGTGGAAATAGAGGTGGCCACCGCAAAACCTTCTCCGAAGACCGAAGAGCCGAAGGCTGCGAAGCCTGCCGAGCCGGTAAAAGAAGAGAAAGAGAAGGTCGGAGAGAAGAAGCCGGTAAAAGAGGCCGAAGAAGAGAAGAAGGCCAAGAACAAGCCGTCTCCGAAAAAAAAGATAAAAAGGAAATAACGACGTCCCCATCGTCTAGTCTGGTCTAGGACATCAGATTTTCATTCTGACGACTCCGGTTCAAATCCGGATGGGGACGCCAAATTTATGTGCGGGATAATAGGGTATATAGGCAATCGAAGAGCCCAGGATGTGGTTGTCAGGGGCCTGACGCGCCTGGAATACAGGGGGTATGACTCCGCCGGCATAGCCACGCTCAAGGCCGGCGAAGTCGGCATCGTTAAAAGACAGGGTAAGTTACGCATCCTGATAGACGAGCTTAAGCATAACCCGCTGGAAGGCACCATAGGCATAGGCCATACCAGGTGGGCAACCCATGGGATCCCAAACGATACGAATGCCCATCCGCACCTTGACTGTAGCGGAAAAATAGCGGTAGTCCATAACGGTATAATAGAAAATTACCTCGAACTTAAGAAGAAGCTTATCAAGGAAGGCCATAAATTCTCTTCGGAAACCGACACCGAGACGATATCCCACCTTATCGAAAAACTCTACAAAGGCGACCTGGAGAAGGCGGTGCTTGGCGCGGTAAAGCTATTGAAAGGCTCGTACGCCATAGCCGTCATACATAAGGATGAGCCTGAAGTGCTGGTCGGTGCGCGCTGCGATTCGCCGCTTGTGGTGGGCGTAGGAAAAGGCGAAAATTTTCTTGCAAGCGATGTGCCGGCAGTATTGGATTACACCAAAGAGATCATATACTTGGAGAATCACGAGGTAATAAAATTAACCAGGGGAGGCGTCACGGTAAAAGACCTTACGGGGCGGGATATACGCAAGAAGGCCTCGACGATCAATTGGGACATAAGCCAGGCGGAGAAATCCGGATGCCCCCACTTCATGCTGAAAGAGATTTACGAACAGGGTGATGTCCTGGAGCATGTCCTGGGCGAGCGTCTCGAAGGAACGCGGATCGTATTCGAAGAGCTGAAGATAAAAGAAGCCTCTTTCAGGAAATTCAAGAAGGTAGCCATAGTGGCCTGCGGTACGGCGTATCACGCCAGCCTTGTGGGCAAGTACATGCTCGAAGAGTACGTCCGCATCCCGTGCTGGGTAGACACCTCGAGTGAATTCCGGTACCGTAATCCAATGGTGGACAAAGAGACGCTCGTCATCATAGTTTCGCAGTCCGGAGAAACGGCCGATTCGCTCGCCGCCCTACGGGAATCGAAAAGACGCGACGCGATCACCCTCGGTATCTGTAACGTCGTCGGCAGCTCCATCGCGCGGGAAGCCGATGGGGTGATCTACACACACGCCGGCCCGGAAATAGCGGTTGCCTCCACAAAGGCGTATACCGCCCAGCTCGCCGTATTCTATTTACTGACCCTGTATCTGGCAAGGCTTAAAGGCACTACGTCCAGACCGAAGCTTGAATATTTGACCAGAGAACTTAAGAAGATGCCTGCCATAATGAACGAAGTTATATATGAATACAGGTCAGACTATAATACGCTTGCAGCCTATGCCGAAGAGTTCAAGAGATACTATCTCGAGAAACATAATAAATCCTATTTTCTGTATCTGGGTCGTAACATAAATTATCCCAGCGCCCTCGAAGGGGCGCTAAAACTCAAGGAGATCTCCTACATAAGCGCGGAAGGTTATCCCGCCGGCGAGATGAAACACGGCCCGATAGCGCTTATCGATGAAAATCCGTGGGTGGTCTGCATCGCAGTGAAGTCGAAGACCTACGATAAGATGCTGTCGAACATACAGGAGATAAAAGCGCGGGGAGGCATAATCATAGCGGTAGCGACGGAAGGCGATAAAGAGATACTGCACCACAAGGTAAATTATATCATCGAGGTGCCCAGAGTTGAGGAGCTATTTTCCCCCCTCCTTGTCGTGATACCGCTGCAGCTCTTGGCATATTATGTTGCCCGCGAATTCGGTTACGACATCGACCAGCCGCGGAATCTGGCGAAGTCGGTGACCGTCGAATAAAAGAGATAAAAATGGCCGGCGCACTCTACGTAGTCTCTACCCCCATCGGCAATCTTGCCGACATAACGTTTCGCGCGATCGAGACGCTGAAGTCCGTTGACCTGATTGCCGCGGAGGACACCCGCCACACCAAGATACTGCTTGATAGATACGGGATAACGACATCTACCACCAGTTATTTCGAATACAATAAAGTCCGGAAGACCGACTACCTGTTGCGGGTCCTGAAAGAGGGCAAAACCGTAGCCCTGGTATCCGATGCCGGTACCCCGGGCATCTCGGATCCCGGCTACAAGATAATCCGCTCCTGTCTCGATAATGATATCCAGGTTATTCCGATACCCGGACCGGCGGCCTTTTTGACCGCTCTGTGCATATCCGGCAAACCCACAGACGCCTTTACCTTTGAGGGATTTCTGTCGAATAAATCGCAAAGACGGAAGAACCAGCTTAAGAAACTGCGGGATGACGGCAGGACCGCCGTCATTTACGAGTCCCCTCACCGGATATTAAAGCTATTGGAGGCTATACTTGAGGTCTACGGTGATGTCGGGATAGTTCTGGCCCGCGAGCTCACGAAGAAGTTCGAGGAGCTGAGGAGAGAGAAGGTCTCCGAGAGCCTGGCGCATTTCAGGTCGTCCGGGCCGAAAGGCGAATTTATCGTAATAATTTAACACCCGAAAATTCTTATTGACAGAAAGCCGCTGATACGGTATGATGAAAGGCAATAAAAGCTATAAAACCTTTTAAATCCGGTCCTGAGAGGCCGGGAAAGGAGAAGAAGATGAATATTCGATGCCCGCTTATCGCAAAAGATAGGTGGGTTTTTTATTGGTTCAAAAACCGGATATAACGAGGCTAAGCGCGATGGCTTTACAAGAAAAGACGAAGATACTGGACAAAATAGCGCTGGATAAGACGCTCGAGCGGATCGCCCACGAGATACTGGAAAAACTGAAATCCGTGGATGACCTTGCCATAGTCGGCATAAAGAACCGTGGTGCGCATCTTGGCGAAAGACTGGCGGACAGAATAGAGAAACTTGCCGGCAAAAGGCCCGACGTAGGGGCGCTTGACATAACGCTCTACAGGGACGATCTGACCCAAGTCTCAGAGCAGCCTGTGGTTCACGCCACGGAGATAGATTTTGATATCGACGGCAGAACAATAATACTGGTTGACGATGTATTGTTCACCGGGAGGACCATCCGATGCGCCCTGGATGCCCTGATAGATCTCGGCAGACCCGGCCAGATACAGCTTGCCGTCCTGATAGACCGCGGCCACAGAGAGCTTCCTATAAGGGCGGATTACGTGGGCAAGAACGTGCCGACGTCACTAAAGGAAGTCGTGGAGGTAAGATTGACCGAGGTCGATGGCAAGGATGAAGTGGTGTTGTGCGAGAAGGTATGATTATGGAAAAGAAGACGATGTGGACGAAGAAGGATCTCCTGGGGCTTGAGCACCTTTCAGCCGAAGAGATAGAGCTCATCCTGTATACGGCCGCTAGCTTCAAAGAGGTTACGACCCGCCAGATAAAGAAGGTCCCGGCCCTGCGCGGCAAGACGGTCGTCAATCTATTTTACGAGCCATCGACCAGGACGCGCACGTCTTTCGAGCTTGCCGCAAAAAGACTGTCGGCCGACGTAATCAACATAGAGATCGAAGCTTCCAGCGTCAAGAAGGGCGAGACCCTGATAGATACCGGTAGGAACATCGAGGCCCTGAAGATAGATATCATAGTGGTGAGGCATAACTGTTCCGGTGCCCCGAACATCCTGGCAGGCGCTATCAAATCGAGCGTAGTGAATGCCGGCGACGGCTGGCATGAACATCCCACGCAGGCGCTCCTGGATATGTTTACCCTGAAATCAAAGCTGGGCAGGATCGAAGGGTTGAACGTGAGCATAATAGGAGATATCGCCCATTCACGCGTGTGTCGTTCTAACATATGGGGTCTTACGAAACTCGGGGCCAAGGTAACCGTTTGTGCGCCGAAGATGCTTATACCCGAAGGTGTCGAGAAGATGGGCGTCAGGGTCACGGACAATATAGACGAGGCCCTGAAAGACGCCGATGCGATAAATGTCTTGCGGATGCAGTTTGAGCGCGACGGCGCCACGGCGTTTCCGTCAAGGCTGGAATATTTCAAACAGTACGGCATAACGAACGAGCGGCTTAAAAAATGTAAAAAGGGTATAGTGGTCATGCATCCGGGCCCCATAAACAGGGGGGTCGAGATGTCGAGCGAGGTTGCCGACGGGCAGAATTCGGTGATACTCGAACAGGTTACGAACGGCATCGCCGTCAGAATGGCCGTACTTTACCTGATCACGCTTGCTAAAGAGGCCAGGAGATGAAACCTCGCATAAACCCGACATTAAACTTAGAGAGGTTCCATGCGCCGTCGTATCGGGGTGGCGCATGAAATATCTGATAAAAGGAGGCAGGGTCCTCGATCCCGTTGAAAAGAGAGACGGGATTTTTGATATTCTTGTAATAGACGAAAAGATAGCCAAAATCGGCAATGACCTCGATGAGAAGACCGATGCGGTCATAGACGCCACAAATAAGATCGTTGCGCCGGGGCTTGTAGATATGCACGCGCACCTACGCGAACCGGGCAGGGAAGACAAGGAGACCGTGTTGACCGGGACCCGGTCGGCTGTGCGCGGAGGTTTTACAAGCGTGGCCTGTATGCCGAACACTGAACCTGCCATAGACAATCCCGTTACGATCAGGATGGTGAAGGAGATAATAAAGAAAGATGCGATCTGTAATGTCTTCATAGTGGGCGCCATTACGATGGAAAGAGCCGGCAAAGTAATAGTGGATTTCGATAAGATGAAAAAAGAGGGCATAGTAGCCGTCTCCGACGACGGCGCCTGTATCCAGGACGAGCGCGTTATACTAGAGGCCGTGAAAGGCTGCAAGAAAAATGGCCTTCTCCTGATAGACCATTGCGAAGATATGTCTATGGCGGCAGGCGGCGTCATAAATAAAGGGTTTGTGTCAACCAAGATGGGCCTGCGCGGCATACCGAAAGAGGCCGAATATAAGATGGTGAAACGCGATATCGAGCTTGCGGCCAGATCGGGAGCCAGAATACACATTGCGCACGTCAGTTGCAAAGAGTCGGTCGATCTTATTCGCAAGGCAAAACGCGATGGGGTCAAGGTAACGGCGGAAACGGCTCCGCATTATTTCACGCTTAGTGAGGAATGCTGCGTCACATACGATACGAACACAAAGATGAATCCTCCTTTAAGGACCAATGAGGATATCGACGAGATAAAGAAGGCCCTTGCCGACGGAACGATAGACGTAGTAGCTACGGATCACGCGCCCCACACCGATTCGGAAAAATATGTCGAGTTCGACAATGCCCCCTTCGGCATCATAGGGTTTGAAACAGCCTTAAGCCTTGCAGTCACAGAGCTCGTCGATAAAAAGGTACTTCTCTGGCCCGAGCTCATCCTGAAGATGTCGGTAAATCCGGCCGCTATCCTGGGCCTTGACAAGGGGAACCTGAAAACGGGAAAGACTGCGGACATTATCATAATCGATCCCGACAAAGAATATGTTTATAAGAAAGATTTGATAGAATCGAAATCGAAAAATTCGCCTTTCATAGATTGGAAGCTGAAAGCTAAGGTCACGCACGTCTTTGCCTCGGGAAGGCTGATCATGCGGGACGAGGCGATCCTATGAGCTTCATAGCGGACTTCCACATACACTCGAAATACTCGCGCGCTACATCTAAAGACATGGATGTGGCAAGTCTTACCAAATGGGCAAAGATAAAAGGCATATCGATGCTGGGCACCGGCGATTTTACCCACCCCATATGGCTAGCCGAGCTTAAGAAAAACCTGGAAGAGGTCGGATCCGGCGTGTACAGTCACGATGAGATGCTCTTTGTCCTGACGACAGAAGTCTCGAATATATACTTCAAGGCCGGGCGGACAAGAAAAGTCCATAATATGATATTTGCGCCGAGCCTTGATATCGCAGAAGAAATTAATCACGCTCTCTCGGAACACGGAAAGCTGGATAGCGACGGCAGGCCGATACTGAATCTCGACTGTGCTAGGATGGTCAAGATGCTCTTGGCAATAGACCCGGCCATATTCTTTGTCCCGGGCCATGCGTGGACCCCGCACTTTAGTATCTTCGGGTCTAATTACGGGTTCGATTCGCCGGAAGAATGTTTTGAGGCAGAGCTTCCGAAAATATTTTCCATCGAAACAGGTCTATCGAGCGATCCCGAAATGAACTGGCGGTGGTCCAAGCTGGACAGGTTCTGTATGGTCTCAAACTCGGATGCCCATTCCCCCGCGAAGATCGGGCGCGAAGCGAATGTATTCGATAAAAAGATAAATTATAAAGACCTTATAGATGTATTGAAGAAAAAAGACAAGACGAGGTTTCTTTATACCATAGAATTTTTTCCCGAAGAAGGAAAGTATCATTGGGACGGCCACAGGGCGTGTAATACGAGATTGTCGCCGAATGAGGCGATGAAGACGAACAATATCTGTCCGGTGTGCGGCAAGAAGGTGACCGTGGGCGTTATGCACAGGCTCGAGGATCTGGCGGACAGACCCGAGGGATTTGTTGACGCGAAAAGCCCGTCTTTCAAAAGACTGGTACCGCTTGCCGAGATCATAGGCGATGCGCTGGGCGTAAGCCCGGACTCCGTAAAGGTGGAAAGAGAGTACCGGCAGCTTATCAAAAATTTCGGGAACGAATTCAAGGTGCTCTTGGATATGGACGAGAAAGAGCTGAAGTCAAAATGCCCGGCGAAGATCGCCAGCGGCATAATAAATGTCCGCAAAGGCAGCGTTACAATAGAGCCCGGATACGACGGCGAATACGGGAAAGTAAGCGTATTCAAAGAAGGCGATGACGTGCCCGAAAAGCAGCTCAGTTTTTTCTAGCGCACAGGGAGTGGCGATGAAGCAATTGATTGCCGGGATAGTCGAGAATAAACGAATATCCGATCGTTTCTACAAAATGCGGGTCAGGTCGTCGTATCTGGGACGTGCGGCAAGGCCCGGACAGTTCGTGGAAGTCAAATGCTCGGATGCTCCGGAGTTCATCTTGCGCCGGCCGCTTGGCTGTCACCGGATACTGAAGGGCGGGATCGAGCTGTTATATGAGGTTGTAGGCAAAGGCACCGAAATGCTTTCCAAGAGAAAAGCAGGAGAAGGACTCGATATCATAGGGCCACTCGGCAACGGTTTTACTGCTTCGACAAAAGCGGCAATCCTTGTGGCGGGCGGTGTCGGAGTGGCTCCGCTTTTTGCGTTGGCCGAAGATTTTACACAGACAGGCAGAAAGGTCAGCGTTGTGATAGGCGCGAAAAAAAGATCCCATGTATTATGCGAACGGGAGCTTAAAGATCTCGGCTGCGCCGTGAAGACAGCGACTGAGGATGGGTCAAAAGGCTACAAGGGGCTTGCTACAGAATTGCTCCAGGATATGCTGGCAACAAGCCGTGAAGTGCGGGTGGCAATATATGCCTGCGGTCCGGTAGGCATGCTGAAAGAGGTTGCGCGTATAGCAGAGGCGAAGAAGATACCCTGCCAGGTATCGCTCGAGGAGCGGATGGCCTGCGGTGTCGGTGTTTGTCTCGGCTGCCCGGTCAAAGTGAAGACGGGAGAAGGATATAGGATGGTATGCAAAGATGGGCCGGTCTTTAACGCCGAGGAGATAGCGTGGTAAATCTGTCGGTAAAGATAGGCAAGCTTAAATTACAGAATCCGGTCATGGTCGCTTCCGGCACCTTCGGCGCCGAGTATGGCGAGCTTGTCGATATAGACAAGCTCGGCGCGATTGTTCTGAAGACAGTTACCCTCTTGCCGCGCAGCGGGAATCCGCCGCCGAGAATTATGGAGACGGCGTCGGGAATGTTAAATTCGATCGGACTGGAAAACAAGGGTATCGACGACTTTATTAAAAATAAAATACCGGCACTGAATAAATGCAAAACGGTTGTCATAGCAAGCATTGCCGGAAGCAATGAAGCCGAATATATCAAGCTGACTAAACGGCTTGACGCAGTGAAGCGCATAGATGCCCTAGAAATAAACCTTTCCTGCCCCAATATCAGGCACGGCGACAGGGAGGATCTGATAGCTCAGGATGCCGAAGCTACGCGCGCGATCATCAAAGGCGTAAGGGCCGGTACGGCAAAGACCATCATAGCGAAGCTTGCGCCGAATGTCACGGATATCGCCAAGATTGCCGGGGCGGCTGAAGATGCGGGCGCAGATGCCGTGCTGATAGCCAATACCTTTTTCGGGATGGCGATAGACATAGAAACGAAGAGACCGAAGCTCGGTAATATCACGGGCGGGTTGAGCGGCCCGGCGATAAAACCCCTCGTTCTTCATATGGTAGCGCAGGCCTATAAAAAGATAAGGATACCGATCATAGGATGCGGCGGGATCACGGACTATGAGGACGCCCTTGAATTTATCCTCGCCGGTGCCAGCGCAGTCCAGATCGGCACCGCAAATTTCGTGAACCCCGGTGTCGCCGCAGAAACCATCGATGGTATCAAAGAATATATGATAAAGAATAAGATCGCAAATCTGAATGATCTTGTAGGCGCTTTGAAGATATAAAGAGGCACCTTATGGAAAAGAACGACAGGCTTATAATAGCGTTGGATCTAGACAGCGGAGAAAAAGCGCTGGAGATCGTAAGGGGGTTGAAAGATGAAGTCAGGTTTTTTAAAGTAGGACTTGAGCTTTTTTCTTCAGCCGGCCCCGAAATCATCGGTAAGATAAGAGAAGCGGGCTGCGAAATATTTCTCGACCTGAAATTTCATGACATTCCCGCTACGGTGGCAAAGGCAGCCGTCGCAATAGTAAAATACGGATCTTTCATGTTCAATGTCCATGCCCTTGGCGGATACGATATGATGAAAAAGGCCGCCGACGAAGCAAAAAGAGAATCGGAAAGGCTCAAAGTGCGCTGCCCGAAGATCCTTGCCGTTACCATATTAACCAGCATGGATGAAAATGGCTTGAAGAAAGCTGGCATAGATGTTAGTATTGAAAAAGAGGTTTTAAGCCTGGCGGGACTTGCGAAAGACGCCGGTCTCGACGGGGTCGTGGCCTCTCCGAAAGAAGCAGCCCTTATACGAAAAAGTTTTGGCAGAGAATTTTTAATAGTTACTCCGGGCGTCAGACCCGCGTGGGCGGCTTCGAACGACCAGAAGAGAATAGCGACACCTGCCGAGGCAATGAAGGCGGGCTCGGACTTCATCGTCGTGGGAAGGCCGGTGACGGAAGCCCCCGATCCGGTTCAGGCCGCAAGGGATATATTAAAAGAGATAGAGGTATGACCGAAAAAGAAGTAATAAATATATTCGAAGAACATAAGGCGCTCCTAAAAGGCCATTTCAAACTCTCCAGCGGCCTGCACAGCGAAAAGTACCTTCAGTGCGCCCTTGTCCTTCAGTTCCCGGATATGGCCGAGAGCTTGGCGAAGGAGCTTGCCGCAAGGTTCCGAGGCGAAAAGATCGATGTCGTTGTAGGGCCGGCCCTCGGGGGCGTTACCTTGGCTTACGAAGTGGCGCGAACCTTGCATGTGCGCGGGGTCTTTACCGAAAGACAGGACGGCAAGATGGTCCTTCGGCGCGGGTTTTCTATTCAGAAAGGCGAAAAGGTCCTCGTCGTGGAAGACGTGGTGACAACCGGGGGGTCGACCAAAGAGGTCGTGGAGGTTGTAAAAAATTCAGGCGGTATGGTCGTCGGTGTAGGCAGCATAATCGACAGAAGCGGTGAACGGATAGATTTCGGCTCAAGATTCGAAGCGCTTGCGAGCATAAAAGTAGAGACATTTAAAGAAGAAACATGCCCTCTATGCAGAGAGGGCCTTCCGGTAACAAAACCAGGTTCGCGTAAATAATAACGGGCAAGTAGCTCAGCTGGTTAGAGCATTCGGCTTACATCCGAAAGGTCACAGGTTCAAGTCCTGTCTTGCCCACCATTTTTGCCCACAGCTAACAAATTTGGCCTGGCGGCCCAAAAACAAGTCAGTCACAGACCACCCTGTTTCTGCCCGCCGCCTTTGCCTTATATAACGCCTCATCCGCCGTTTTAAGCAGACCCTCAGCAGTTGTTTTGTCGGACTCCCGCAGAGAGGCGACACCGGCGCTTATAGTGGCCTTTATGACCTTCTCCTGCCATTTGATTTCAATCTCTTCGATTACATCTTTGACGGTTTGAGCCATTTTGCGGCTGCTGTTAATATCCGAACGGAATAATATAATCGCAAACTCGTCGCCTCCGAATCTGGCCACCGTATCGCTATGTCTTGTATGCTTCTTTATAATGGACGCCACCTTCTTCAGCACCTTATTGCCGAGATCGTGTCCGTAAGTATCGTTTATCTTTTTGAAATGGTCCACATCCAATATTACAAGCGAAAGGTCCATTTTTTGGGCCAGGGCCATCTTTATTTCGATATTCAACCTCGTTTCAAAATAGCGGAAGCCGTATAATCCCGTCAATCCGTCGGTTAGAGCCAGCTTTCGAAGGCGTGCGTTCTCGATCAATATTCCGATGTGCTTAAATGCGGCGATCGAAACGAACGATATCGCGGCGAGAAAAGAAAGGCCGAAGAAATCAAACATAATATCTTTTGACATGAGTAACGCCGTCGCATAAAAGCCGGTCGAGATTATGGCCATAACAAGAAGAAGCCCTTTTAGATTATGTAGTCTTGCGGTGACGAAACTGACAGAGAAGGTGGCAATAAATAAGAAGATATAATTAAAAGCTGTCGGTATCTCTCTGGGGAATCTATGGGTCAGAAGGCCGGCCAGGGCATTTGCGTTTATCGCTATCCCCGACATGAGGCCGAGCGGCGTCGGGTATACGTCATGGCTCATCTCTATATCTGTACCGACAAGCACTATCTTATCCTTGAGGATATTGAGCATATCGGAAGATTTCAGCGTTTTCCAGAACGGGATGATTTTTAATCTTCTTAATTGGCCGAAATAATTTATTTTAATGGTGTAGTCTGCGCTGTTTAGGAAAATAACAGAACCCTTTGCCTTTGGCAGGATTAACGCGCCCGCCCTCTCATCATAAATTATATTGCGGGTATTTATTCCGCTGGCCAGGGCGAAGGCGTTGAAGACAAATGAATAATCGAATGCCCCATCTTTCAGTATAACAAAAGGATACGCGCGCCTCACTGCCATGTCATGATCGCGCGGGGAGCTGATGAATCCCACCGCCTTTGCAGACCTGGCGAAGACATCTTCAGGCAGGATCAGCTCTCCCTCTTCATTGAAATAGCTTGCGATTACCACATTGCCGGCGTTCTTTATGGCATCGGCCAGCCGGGTATCCTCCTCAGGGCTATTTCCCTTACCGGCAAATACCAGATCCATTGCCACAACCCTGGGCCTGGTCCGGTTCCCGGATATATTATTAAGAAATTCCGTATAAAAATTTCTGTTTATGGGCCAGCGTTGCCTGAGATTCGTGAGGGTAGCGTCGTCGACGTTGACGATTACGATATCATCCAAAATTTCAGGCGGAGGTTCTTGTTCGCACCGGTAACGGAAGAATAGATCCGCGCTTTTGGAATAGAATGTGCTAAGGAGTGACGTTCTGGGAAGAAAAAAACAATAGGATGATACAAGGACAATCGCCCACAGGACAGAAAGAAACTCTTTGCGAAACGGTTTCGACCCCATATTTTACCTAATAATATCATCTTAACATCGAAAGGGCAATATCAAAAAGTCCTTGCGGGGTCTGGTTCGGTCGGTTTGTCTTGAAAAATTACCATATCGCATATATACTTAAGTAATACCAGACATATGCTATATATATTTTTTGTAATAAATGATCAAAAATACATAATATGATATGAATAGAAAAATAGATATTTCAATAGTAATACCTGCCTATAATGAGAAGAAGCGGCTGCCTCGTTTTTTATCACAAGTTATTTCATATTGCAAAAAACAAACAGAGGGATACGAAATAATCGTTGTTGATGATGGGAGCAAGGATGAGACATTCAAAATAGCCAATTCCTATAAGGAACAATTTGCCGATCTTTATGTTGTACGAAATAAAAAAAACAGGGGCAAAGGATACGCTGTTAAAAGAGGGTTATTCAGGGCAAAGGGAGAGATATGTTTGTTCCTTGACGCAGACGGTTCGGTAGGCCCGGAGGAGATCCATAAAAATCTTCATTACATTTTGGATGAAAAATATGATATTTTTGTCGGATCAAGAGTTGTTAAAAATAAAGCACAAATCCGCAAAACGAGATGGCATAGAAAACTTATCGGTGCAGTATTTAATTTTTGTGTTCAAACCTTTCTTTTTAAAGATATTAAAGATACCCAATGCGGATTTAAGATATTTAGAAAGGTAATTGTTAAGCCCTTATTTTCGCGAAGCCATCTAAGAGGTTTTGGGTTCGATATAGAAATTCTGTATCTTGCGCATAAGATGGGGTATAAGGTCAAAGAAGGCCCGGTCTCCTGGCGGCACGTTACAGGATCCAAGGTCAATCTACTTATCGATCCGGTAAAAATGTTTATTAATATCTTCCAGGTAAGAAATTGGCATTACCGCCTATAAATACCGCTATTTATGCCGTTACGACTAAAAAATCGCAGGAAAGGCGCGGGAAAATAATTCAATAAAACTACGATACTATCTTTTCAATTATTCTGCATAAAGGGATGATATACAAGGCCAGGATATTCAAAATTATCGAGTAGATGATCGCAGGTTTCCATACATCCTCTCTCACATTTTTTATCCCTAAGGCAACTAGCAGGATAAGGATTGGGAGAAAATCCAGCGCGTAACGTTGTGAATTGATTTGCCAGCCTCCATTGCCGGCAAATAACAATATATGAATTATCTCCGCGCATATTGATGCCCATGCCGCAATAAGCAGATTCTTGTTCCATTTTGCCCAAAATGAAAAAAACACAAAAGGGCTCGCGAAGGTGAGCGAAGTGCCGAGTATATCCATCAGCATCCCGCCTACATAAAGCGGAGGACTGAATTCCACGCTGAACCCTTTTAAAAATAAGAGATAAAAATTATAAGGAATATAAACGGGATTAAAATTACCAAACATATCGATGCGTTCTTTCATATAGCCTGTATATATTAGATGGGAGAGCCCGCTATCGAAAATATTTCCGAAACGTATCCAGTTGAAGAACAAATAAATGCCAACGAATAAGCTAAAAGAAAATATGAAGCCGAACACATTGGCAAGCTTATCTTTAGTATTGTTAGGGGATGGATTTGTCCATAGTCCAACAAGAATGAAGAAGAAGCTATAAAGAACTATCGGCCGGGATAAAAATGCGATTCCTAAAAAAATCCCCGCAAAAATGCCTCTATTTCTCCCAAGGATCTCGTTTATGGCCAGAAATAAAAATGGAATAACTAATAGATGATCAAAGTTCGTTCCGTAACCAGATTCGGCTATCGACCAATATCCTGTCCCAAAAAAGAAAGCAGCTATTAGCCAGCGAATATGAGCAATTTCAATACCCAGTTTTTTTAATATGCGCGTTAATAAATAAATATTCAATAGACAAAACAAAAGACTGGCCAGAATTGTTTTGGTATTTTTTTCACCAACTAGCGCCACTACCGGTAAAAATACAAAGCTTGGCGTCGGCGATGACAGCATATAATAATGACCCTTATAATATGCCGCATCGCAAAATGATCCTGGTAGATATAATTTACCTTGTAAAAACGCTGCGGCTTGCGCCACATAAGGGCTTGCCTCCCCGGTATCAAAATAAATTTTATAGAAAAGATGCAAAGATATTAAAATAAGAAGTAGAGAGGAAATCAACAAAAATGGCAGGCGAAAACTTAATATCTTTTTTTTGAAACGCATTGCGAGTAAAAAAAACATCGATATGATAAATATCAATGCTATGAAGGCATAATTAATAAAGCCGGACATCGCTTTGGCATAATAGGCCGATTGATACGGCATCGTAAGTTTGAGATTGGGCTGCATCATTCTGGCCGCATAGATATCTTGGATGATTTTGCTTCCATAAAAGAAATATAACAACCAACCCGCTATTATGAAAAACATTACCATGCTAAACCACAAAATCAATGTTTTGTTTTCAATGAGCCATTTATTCATGCCCTTCTCCCGGTTTCCCATAATAATAGCATCTTAACATCGAAAGGGCAATGTCAAAAAGTCCTTGCCTTGCCAAAAGATTAATTATATAATACCTGCACGATTTCAGGGGACGTAGTTCAGTTGGTTAGAACGTCAGATTGTCGATCTGAAGGTCGCGGGTTCGACCCCCGTCGTCCCCGCCAGTTAGGATAGGGAGTGCTTGAGAGATAATGTCGGAAGGTACCTTCCGACGAAAAATTTATCCGGCGCTCTTTTAAAATAAAGTTCGAACCAATCTTTTGCAGAAATTCTTTCTGGGATTCTAAATTTCCCTCCCGAAGCGTGTAACTCGCCTTATTTAAGGTAGTTACGAATTCCTTCGCCGGTTCGAACCAATTATTGCCCCCAGCAGCAAAATCCCGTAGAGATTCCTGTAATTCCTTCTTCTTGTCAAGGAGCGTCTCTTTCTTTCGTTTGTATTCGTCCGCTGACAAACCGCCCTCAAGATATACGTCTATAAGTCGGCTTATTTTAGCGTCTACGTCGGCAATCTCGTTCTGCAGATTTTGCTGCTGGGGGCGTGATGATTGGACATCGCCCTGCCTATCCTTCTCAAGCCCCTTTAAAATCTTAGTAGTCCAATCATCACACAAAGAAACTTTTTGAAGGATAGACTGTATCTGGGTAGTGAGCTCTTCCTCTCGGACGTATCGCTGAGAGCATTTCGTCAGTCTCTTAGTGCATCGGTAATAGACATGGCCTTTCTGCAGCTCCGCTGTAATCGTGCGCCCGCACTCGCCGCACCTCATAAGCCCCTTCAATGCAAAATGTCTCACTGACGGCATGGGCTTGCCCCGCCGTCTCATAACGACCTGGCATTGGTCAAAAAGTTTCTTTGTAATAATTGGTTCGTGAGTGCCCTCGTGCATCTCGCCCTTATAGACAAAGTTTCCGTAGTAGAAGGGATTTGTGAGAATGCGCTGGATTCTGCTGCTACTGAGCGGCTTGCCCCGCTGACCTATGAGCCCCAACGTACCCACCTTATCTTTCAGCTCGTTCAGCGAGCATCTGCCGGTAGCGTATAGCTCGAAGAGCTTGGTGACGAAAGGAGCTTTGCCCTTATCCTTCACAATGGTGTGGGCTTTGAGATCGTTCGTATAGCCTATCGGCGCCCATTGCGGCCAGATGCCCTTCGAGATCTTCAGCCGGAGGCCTCGCTTGACATTCTCCGAGAGAGCGTCGATGTAATACTTACTCTGTCCGAACGCTATGGAGAGCATAAACTTACCTTGAGCATTGTCGTCGAAGCGATATGTGGGAAAGCGCAAGTCCTCGACGATACCCTGGTCTATAAGGTAGATTATCTTGCCACCGTCGACACTGTTGCGGGCAAGTCGGTCGGGATGCCAGGTGAGGATTCCGCTTGCCGCTCCTCGCTCTATCTGTATCAGCATATCGTTGAAGATATCTCGCCCAGGCTTCTTGGCAGTCCTGGCTTCCACGAACTCCTTAATGACAGAGAGATTCTCCCTCTTGGCATATTCTCGAAGCTCCACTAACTGACCCTCGATAGAAAGTATCTGCCTATCCTCATCGTCTGTAGACTTGCGGGCATAGATAAAGTATCTCATAGGGCAAAGCTCCTTTTGTTATGAAAAAGTAGAGGGAAATTTAGAATCCAGTCCCGCCTATGGCGGGACAAAAGATTGGTTCAAGAACTTTATTTTAAAAGAGCGCCGGATAAATTTTTCGTCGGAAGGTACCTTCCGACATTATCTCTCAAGCACTCCCTATCCTAACTGGCGGCGGATCCACGAGTTCGTTCGAACCGAGTTCTGGGGATCAACCACCGGCTCGGCATCGCGCCTGCCCGTGCGCCATAGCTAAACAGGTAGCGAAACA
>Ga0265297_10006464_pt1 | contig 16992 bp, 26 predicted proteins | sample Munlanlwell13791_FD_192502 | JGI IMG/M metagenome (GOLD analysis project Ga0265297, IMG submission 192502) | Leachate microbial communities from a municipal landfill in Southern Ontario, Canada - Leachate well 137-91 | ecosystem: Engineered > Solid waste > Landfill > Unclassified | place...
TGGTATTTTTTCCGCCTGATTTTCCCGTTGTGATATGACGAAACATACGTTATAACGCATGTTCTGTCAATAGAAAATCGAACATTGCAAATCGTGTGTTTCAATCCACGCCCCCGCGCGGGGGGCGTGCCACGTACGGACCATCCCCACGGGCGTGGGGAAAATGTCCTGCCCGAGCCGGCCATAATACCCGCCGACGGACCATCCCCACGGGCGTGGGGAAAATGTCATCCCGGCGGGGACGAATGGGGCGGACGGCGGACCATCCCCACGGGCGTGGGGAAAATGATTTACGAAGGACGTCTCGGTGGTGGAAAGACGGACCATCCCCACGGGCGTGGGGAAAATGCCGAAAACACCTGCGGGAAGTCAACGCGAATCGGACCATCCCCACGGGCGTGGGGAAAATCATCCTCGACAACTCCGAGAAATCGCTCAAACAGGACCATCCCCACGGGCGTGGGGAAAATAACAAAAAAACTGGGTTGAAAGAAGAGGTTCATGGACCATCCCCACGGGCGTGGGGAAAATATGGCGATTGACATCACCGGCGCAAATACCTACGGACCATCCCCACGGGCGTGGGGAAAATTTGAGCAAAAGCAACGGATCGTCGTTGAGTTGAGGACCATCCCCACGGGCGTGGGGAAAATGTCTCAAAAGCCCGCGCCCGCTATCTCAATGCCGGACCATCCCCACGGGCGTGGGGAAAATTCCTGTTCCTCCCAATCCATATGCCCCGCCACTGGACCATCCCCACGGGCGTGGGGAAAATAGAAAAATCACCCATTGCCGGCGCCGCAACCTGGGACCATCCCCACGGGCGTGGGGAAAATACTACCAAAAACAAGCCGCGTACTCACTCTTATGGACCATCCCCACGGGCGTGGGGAAAATGGGGCAACATGGCCGTAGCGAGTTCGGAGTATAGGACCATCCCCACGGGCGTGGGGAAAATGTCTGGTCATGGCAAAACACCGAACGGGTTATCGGACCATCCCCACGGGCGTGGGGAAAATGCTTCGCGAGCGTCTGTAGTCGCGGAACAGCGGCGACCATCCCCACGGGCGTGGGGAAAATGCCGGTGATGCCGCTCCCGTTGTAGGAGTTGCCGGACCATCCCCACGGGCGTGGGGAAAATCAAACCAAAACAAACCGACCGGCGAGAGCGGGCGGACCATCCCCACGGGCGTGGGGAAAATGACAAGCTGGGCGTACCCGAAAAGATATTTGTCAGACCATCCCCACGGGCGTGGGGAAAATTGCTTGTGGCAAGAGGACTTGGACTGGTCCTGCGGACCATCCCCACGGGCGTGGGGAAAATGACTTGAAGACGGGGGATATCGAGCCGGTTGACGGACCATCTGCAAACGCCGTTCTAATTCTACCTGAAATGGCCGGTTTGAAAATGGATATAGTTCGGAACCTTTTTTAAAAGATATTCTTATCTGGTTTGCTCGGTATGGCTTTCTTATAGGATTGCCGAAATGGTAGGGCGAGGCGTCCCTGCCGAGCCGTTTGATGAAGAACGGCTCACCCGGAGGGTTCGCCCTACCTGTGAAAATGTTATCGCCTTTGACGGCAACATAATCATATTTTTGATCCATTTTCAAACCGGCGAAAATCGTCCGTTTTTGACCGGCCGCGACACCATCCCCACGGGCGTGGGGAAAATCCCGTTACGTTTGGGTGGAAAACTCACCGATGCGGACCATCCCCACGGGCGTGGGGAAAATGTGAGCGCGGAGCCGATGTTGGGGCCAGTGGATGGACCATCCCCACGGGCGTGGGGAAAATAACGCGGCCGGGATAGTAATAGTAGCACCACACGGACCATCCCCACGGGCGTGGGGAAAATGGGCGTTGACGGCAAAGGGCAATGAGTTGCGACGGACCATCCCCACGGGCGTGGGGAAAATCACCTTGTGCGCGCTGTAGCCGTTGGGTTCCGCGGACCATCCCCACGGGCGTGGGGAAAATGCTGGTGAGACAGATTTGTTAATTGCCTTTGGAGGACCATCCCCACGGGCGTGGGGAAAATAGGGAAAGCAATCACGCATCAGGACGTGTTGGAGGACCATCCCCACGGGCGTGGGGAAAATTTCCGCTATGGTTGCCACATCCATCTTGATACCGGACCATCCCCACGGGCGTGGGGAAAATAAGAATGGACGCCACCTCAGCGCCCCAAACCCCGGACCATCCCCACGGGCGTGGGGAAAATAATCGCGGCCTTGCGAATGTGTCCAGCGTCAATGGACCATCCCCACGGGCGTGGGGAAAATGGCGGAGGCCTGGTCGAGAACCATACCGCCGCCGGACCATCCCCACGGGCGTGGGGAAAATTGCTTTTCTGTCTTTTTGTTCTTCATGGTTTTCGGACCATCCCCACGGGCGTGGGGAAAATCGTTAAGGGGCGGAGCGAGTAGCGACAAGACGCGGACCATCCCCACGGGCGTGGGGAAAATGCGACCCGAAATATTCCCAGGGTACACCTGATAGGACCATCCCCACGGGCGTGGGGAAAATCAGCACCATCGCCACCATGCACCCGTTGATCTCGGACCATCCCCACGGGCGTGGGGAAAATAACAGAAAGGGAAAGCCATGAAAACCGAAACCTGGACCATCCCCACGGGCGTGGGGAAAATGCCCGGATCTCCGTGTAGGCCCGGACCTCATCCGGACCATCCCCACGGGCGTGGGGAAAATTCTTGGCCGGGTGTCCCGAGAACGGAACGGTGCGGACCATCCCCACGGGCGTGGGGAAAATCGTGGCATATCCGCGCACGGCGGGTATTGTAACGGACCATCCCCACGGGCGTGGGGAAAATCCAAGCGCCGGGAAATTGACCCTCCGGCGCAACGGACCATCCCCACGGGCGTGGGGAAAATGCAAAATGTGCCTTCAAACCCCGGTTATTACAAGGACCATCCCCACGGGCGTGGGGAAAATGGGCTTCCGCGCCCGCCTCCACAAATATCGACCGGACCATCCCCACGGGCGTGGGGAAAATGGGATCGCCGCCGTTGCGGAAATGTACGGTCGCGGACCATCCCCACGGGCGTGGGGAAAATCTCAGCAACCGGCGCGGATTGCTCCGTCATGCACGGACCATCCCCACGGGCGTGGGGAAAATCAGCAATGCGGTGCCGATGTGCCCCGTTTTCTCGGACCATCCCCACGGGCGTGGGGAAAATACCCATTCGTGTCGCGGCCGGTCAAAAACGGACGATTTTCGCCGGTTTGAAAATGGATCAAAAATATGATTATGTTGCCGTCAAAGGCGATAACATTTTCACAGGTAGGGCGAACCCTCCGGGTGAGCCGTTCTTCATCAAACGGCTCGGCAGGGACGCCTCGCCCTACCATTTCGGCAATCCTATAAGAAAGCCATACCGAGCAAACCAGATAAGAATATCTTTTAAAAAAGGTTCCGAACTATATCCATTTTCAAACCGGCCATTTCAGGTAGAATTAGAACGGCGTTTGCAATTCGTCCACGTTCAAATGCGGACGCGGCGGACCATCCCCACGGGCGTGGGGAAAATCGCTCCCGTTTTACGGGAGACAAATGAAAAAAAGGACCATCCCCACGGGCGTGGGGAAAATTTGCCTCCGCCGATCTGCGGGCTGACGCTGCGCGGACCATCCCCACGGGCGTGGGGAAAATCCGCCATGACCGAAACAACAAATCCGTCGTTGCGGACCATCCCCACGGGCGTGGGGAAAATTGCGCGCCATTTCCCGCCAGAGACCGGAATGCTGGACCATCCCCACGGGCGTGGGGAAAATGGCACCAAATTTCTTTTCGTTCAGGTTGTGCGCGGACCATCCCCACGGGCGTGGGGAAAATAACCCGGAAGGCGGGACCACGTTCGGAAACGGAGGACCATCCCCACGGGCGTGGGGAAAATTATCCACACCCTTGACAATCAGAGCCAAAACGCGGACCATCCCCACGGGCGTGGGGAAAATGCAACGCCGATATGAAATGCGCTCTCGTACAACGGACCATCCCCACGGGCGTGGGGAAAATGGAAAACGGATTGAAAAATACCGTTGGGATTTAGGACCATCCCCACGGGCGTGGGGAAAATTCCTCGGCCTTCCCGTCGGGAGGGGTGGCGGCCGGACCATCCCCACGGGCGTGGGGAAAATCGACCAACACCATCATCCTCAAAAGTTTGATGCGGACCATCCCCACGGGCGTGGGGAAAATGGCGATCCACACCGCCCCGTTCCATGTCAAGACGGACCATCCCCACGGGCGTGGGGAAAATGGTCAGGTCTCGCGTCCGGGATGTCTGGGAAGCGGACCATCCCCACGGGCGTGGGGAAAATAAAGAACCCATTGGTCGTGAATTTGAACAGCACGGACCATCCCCACGGGCGTGGGGAAAATCTCCACCCCAAACCGGAGTCCGGCCTCGCGCAGGGACCATCCCCACGGGCGTGGGGAAAATTTTCGCCGCCCGATCTGCAACCGCTTTGTCCGCGGACCATCCCCACGGGCGTGGGGAAAATGCGATGAGAAGCGAAGGCGTAAATGAGAATCATGGACCATCCCCACGGGCGTGGGGAAAATGTTTGTCATCAGCGCTTCCAGCGGATAAAACTCGGACCATCCCCACGGGCGTGGGGAAAATACCGCCAAGACCACCTAATCCAGCCGTCCCCCCGGACCATCCCCACGGGCGTGGGGAAAATGACCTTGGACACCGTGCGCGCGCGGACGCCAGCGGACCATCCCCACGGGCGTGGGGAAAATAGGCAACGCACCACACCGGAATCCCGCCGCGCCGGACCATCCCCACGGGCGTGGGGAAAATTTCAGCAATGTTTTGCTGCTTCATCCCAACCGCGGACCATCCCCACGGGCGTGGGGAAAATGTGAATTGAGGCGTCCGGCAGTTTCGCCATTACGGACCATCCCCACGGGCGTGGGGAAAATGCAGCCCGTCGCCAGTATGCCGCCCCAGTTCAAGGACCATCCCCACGGGCGTGGGGAAAATCCACGCAACCGCCCGCCTTTTTCCGCACGATACGGACCATCCCCACGGGCGTGGGGAAAATCGCAACTGATTAATTCCACAACGCAACGCAAACGGACCATCCCCACGGGCGTGGGGAAAATTCGGTTAGAGGCCCGCGATGGACGTGGCCGGCCGGACCATCCCCACGGGCGTGGGGAAAATGGCCCAATTTGACTATTTTTGCGGTTTGCATTTGGACCATCCCCACGGGCGTGGGGAAAATGCGTCAATCCATTTTTGTTCAAGCTCGTTGAGCGGACCATCCCCACGGGCGTGGGGAAAATTATGGAAGGGGGTGAATAAAATGTTTCGTAAAAGGACCATCCCCACGGGCGTGGGGAAAATTACAAAAACTTTCACGCTCCCATCAATGCCCGCGGACCATCCCCACGGGCGTGGGGAAAATGGAAAATGACGACGATAATAGGGGAGGTACTACGGACCATCCCCACGGGCGTGGGGAAAATTTTGCGAGCAAAGCAATCTGGGCTTCGGGATGCGGACCATCCCCACGGGCGTGGGGAAAATGAGTTTGTTCCACTTGATCGGAACGCCGTGGCAGGACCATCCCCACGGGCGTGGGGAAAATTTTCCGGGTTGTCTGATTTATTTTTTCAATTTCGGACCATCCCCACGGGCGTGGGGAAAATTTTTCTTTTTTGGCGGCGTGGTTTGATAAGGGCGGACCATCCCCACGGGCGTGGGGAAAATACCCTGCGCCGTCTGGCTGGCGCGCAGCAGGGCGGACCATCCCCACGGGCGTGGGGAAAATGCGCTAAAGCGCCGGGGGCGGCGCCGGGTAACCGGACCATCCCCACGGGCGTGGGGAAAATGTCGCATCATCAAATCGGCGTTGACCTGTCAGCGGACCATCCCCACGGGCGTGGGGAAAATATCAAACGATTGAGAAAACGCATCACACGCGGCGGACCATCCCCACGGGCGTGGGGAAAATCCCATCGTTAGTATGCCGACCAAATCTAACTATGGACCATCCCCACGGGCGTGGGGAAAATGTACCAAGTCGAACCATCGCTTGAAGTATAAACGGACCATCCCCACGGGCGTGGGGAAAATTATCTTGTTGAGAATGTGAATCGGCTATTGCTTGGACCATCCCCACGGGCGTGGGGAAAATTCATGCCCAAGGCATCACCGCCCCATGACGGTCGGACCATCCCCACGGGCGTGGGGAAAATCTCAACATTTAGTGGGTGTGATACAAACGATAGGCAATCCCTTGTGTGTCTTCTATTATTCAGTTGTCAAAGACCTATTCCGTGCCTAAATGAAAGGCACGGGATGGAAAAGTAAACAATGGGCCAGGGTAGCCGTCAAATGACAGTCGCAATATTTTGCGCGACAACATAATCAAGGAGCGGACATCCCGGGCATTGTATTGGAGTAAGTGCATAAGGCTTGAATCATTGCCTTCTTCCGCATGACTGCGCCAGAGGCGCGCCGCCATTTCGCCATCGCCTTCCTCGTTTGCCAGACGCCGGATTCCCAGCGAACGCTCAATAGACTTTAGTCCGCCTGTATAGCCGTAAACACGCGCCTCGTGCATCAGGTCAATGTGCGGAGGCAGGCATGTGAGATCAAATGTTCGAGCCAGCATCGGCAGGTCGAAGCGCGTGCCGTTAAAAGTTATCAGTACATCAATGCTCCGCCACACCCCAAGGAACTCGCACAAGTTTCGCCCGCGCACAAAACTAAGCATCCGCCCCGCCTGCCACAGGCCAATCACCGTCAACTCATCGCGTGAACCAAGTCCTGTCGTCTCGACATCCAGAAAAGCCACGCCATCGGCAAAATCAGGCCATACGCGCAGGCGGTGGCCGGTTGGCAAACGTTTTAGAAAATAGTCTGCCACGCGGCCCTCCAATGCGGCCCGCAGTTCCGGCATTTGCGCGGCCAAATCAGCCGCTTTGCGCGGCGATAACACTCGCCCAGCTTGCGGCAGGTAGTCCCATGTCAGGCAACCCGCCCGCCATAACTTGCGTTCAGCGGAAACAGAGACACCCCGAAAACAACACAGGCTGCGAGTAAGCATCACCCATCCTCCGCACCTTCCGTCTCGGACCAAGCCTCGGCCAGCACTTGTAGTCCGGACAGCCGCACTGGAAGGCGCGGCGTGTCGCCAAAGCACTCAATATTGAAGCCTTGGGAAGAGCGTTCTGTGCCAATCACCAGCATGCCCAATCCCGGCGCATTGCGGCGAATGTACTCCAGTGTCTTGGCGCGGGTGCGGGGATTTACGCTGCCTACAAAAACGTTCGGACGTGGCTCGACGAACCAACGTTTGAGCAAGCCACGAATGGCAGGCGGTGTGTCATTGGCGATAATGACGGTCATACACCCTCCAACAGCGCCTCTATGTCCTTCGGCATGCGCTGTAGCAGACGCCGATCCTCGATGTGAAACTTAAGCCGCGCAATTACATCGTCCGATGTCGCGTCCGGTTTCAGCCCAATTGTCTCGAACGCCGCCAATAGTGTGGTTTCCGGCTTGTAAATATCGGCCATATCGAAAACAAAGGGGAGCGTACTGGCCGTATGAATAAAACCCAGTGCCGGCAGATAGCCCAGCGAGCAAACCACGGCGGTTGTCAGTGCATAGAGCGCGGCATTGGCCGTCGAAACGGCGCGATTTATGTTGTCCGCCAAGTCCCAGTTATCCGGATTGTAGTTGCGGCCTTTCCAGGTGACGCCATATCGGATGCCCAGATCGGCATAGAGCGCTTTGACGCGGCGGCCCTCCATGCCACGCAACTCCTTGACCGCGACGCCGGACACATCCTCGCCTGCGAAACGCATGCCGAACATGCGGCGGGCAACCGTGTCGCGTTTGGCTGGTGAGGAAGCCAGCTCCGCCTGACGCCGGGCGCGTTCGTTGTCGTGCGTGGGCGCAACGCCAAAGGCGTAGAAGCGCATGCCCTCCGCGCCGATCCAGCAGACCGGCGTATTGCATTCCGCACAGGCTTTCATGGCGGCATGCGTAACGGTGGTGCCCGGGCCGAGCATCAGCACGCTGAGCGAAACCACCGGCAGGCGGAAGACCGTGCGATCGGCTCCAATCCATTTCACGCTGGAATCATCCACCTCCAAGCGGCCGTGTTCCAAATACATCGGCGTCCAGCGCTCGCGCACCGGCGTGAGGGTTTCCAACGGCGGACGTTCGAATATAGGCATGGGGTCATCCTGCCGTAAGCGGGGCGGGCCGCCTGCAAATGCGGCGCGGCTTAAATTCACGTGTCTGGAAGTCCACGGGGGCATCCATGAGCGTATCGGTGCCGTCGGCGAATGATGCCGTCTCTTCGACACGGGTAAACTCATCCGTCTTTCTGCCGGCCAGTTCCAGTACGGACAAGGCTTCCTCTGGCGTCGCCGTCAGACCCCGCACAATGGGAGCGGCCGGGATGCAGTTCTTGCGCCCGAACCAGACGCCCCAGCGCGGATTCCGCAATGCCTCAGCGACTGGCTTCAACGTCGAATGCGGCCCGGCCAATATCACACCGAACTTTGCGTCGAGCAGATACTGGCGGTGCGATATGACCGCGTCCCCACTGATTGCGCCACTGGCGCGTCGGGTTCCGCTGACTGTGTGGTAGTCCTCCAAGTGCCGAATATCCAGCGGTTGGCGACACCCCTCCGGCTGACGCGGGATAGCGAGCACCGTCAGTCGCACGGATTCCAGCCGTGCCAACCAATCCTTCTCGGAAGCGGAACCCTTTTGGACGCCAAGCGCGGCGCAGACCATGCCGAGAATTCCGCTCCGGGTCGGATGCAAGGCCGTGGTGCGCCGCTGGAAGCGGCTGGCAAAACCCCAGCTTTGCAGCGGCGCATCGAGCATCGTGGCGAGGAATGCTTGATCAGACATGGTTCACCAACACTTTACAAAAATCATCCAACGACTTGTCGGGAATGGAGACTTCGGCAACTGCTTCGATACCCCATGTCTTCTTGAGCGACTCGTGTTGCTTTTTCAGCAGGTCCACGGATGCCTCGATCAACCCGTTCTTTGACCACACCGGTTTCTCGAATGCGTTGACCAGTTGAATCGGTTGCCCCTTTTCCTTGACCAGGCCCAACACATACACCGGCAGAGTGTTGGCGTTCATGGAATTTTTACGGGCGACAGGGACGGCCAGCAAGGTGGCGCGAATGAAGGCTGCCACCACCTGCTTGCGTTCCTCCTGTCCGAGTGAGGCCAGATGATCGGCGTCGAACAACAGGTCGAGGTTAAGCGCGGCATAGCGGTAGTAACAGGCGGAGTTGAATTCCAGCGTGCCCGTCATGCCGGCGCCGGCTTCTTCCGCGCCCTGTAAATCATCAACCGCGGCGAAGAAATCCAAATCCGTGTCGGCCTTATGGGTGGACAACGCATGGCTGAACATGCCGGCGCCTTCCACGGTCAGTGAGGGATCGCTCGCTACCATGCGTCCGAAGATGGCGATGTCGGCGGCGTCTTTAAGTTGAACGGATTTACATGCTTCCTTAATGGCCTTTTCCACAAGTTTTCCGAGGCCACCGCCTTCTTTCTTGCCCTTCTTGCTTTTTGGCTCCTCGACGGCGGCACTCGCCGATTCATTTAACGCCGTCGCCACTTTCTCTGCAACCGCTTTCATTTCGGCTGGCGAGAGAAACATGAGCGTTTTCACCATGAGCTTGCCGGTCTTCTCTTTTTCCACATCAAATGTGGCCAGATATTCACCGACGGCTTTAGCAGCATCCAAAGCCTTGGCGGCATCCACTCCTTTGGCCGCGATCGCATCTCGGAGCGGTTCAACGATTAAGCGGCTTCGGTTTCCAGCAAAGAGAGACGGGGCCAGTTCCTGCGTCATCTCCCTAACGGCGCGTTTCTGGCACTGGCTGGAAATGCGGGCGCGCATGGCACCGCCAAAAATGGCAGTCTTCGGCGCGCCGACATCGTCGCGGTTGAGACAGGAGACGGGAAACGACTGGAGGATGTGCAATTCGATCAGTTTCATCGGTTTATCCTTTCGATTTTTGTATGTTGCATACGCTTCACTTCAATCCAAACGGACCAGTATCTCTTTATGGTTCCTGCCCTCCTCCCATCACCTTGCCCGGCAAGCGAGCGTGGCGGCTCAGTTTGTCGCGTAGCGTTTCGCGCCCAGGCGGACGCTTTACAGCGTTTCTCCATGGTTATAAATGTGGCGCCAACGCCAGCAGACCGAAGCCGAAGCCCTTGGCGGAGCCGATTCCTTTAACAACGGCGGTTTGAAACGCCACCTGATCGGTGACGGTCAGAATGCCCTCGAACTCCACGGCATGATGGAAGCCGGTTTGTTTTCGTTTCTCCACACGGAACCATTCGCGGCCTTCGGGAATAATGCGTAACGTTTCATCGTCCACAGCAAAACCGGATTGTTGAGCTTTGCGCTTGAGCCAGTCGGTCTGTTCCTGCGCGGTACGCAAGGGAAGGCGCTTGCGACTGGCGTTGTTGCGCTTTGTCGGATTGGCTCGAAGCTGAAAGCGGTACTGGCGGTGGGCGAGAAAAGCCGGGGTGATTGTGCGGGTCTGCCAAGCGTCCGGCGCATCTGGCCAGTCGGCGGGACGAACCGGTAGCTGGGCGGAAACAATCAGCAGGCGGAACTGCCGGTCGCGTTCGCGGCGGTCGAGGCGGGTGAGAAAATCGCGCGGCTGGCCGTCACGGCCTGGGAAAGCCTGCCAGACGAGCTGATGCCAGTCATAGACATCCCTTAGCTTTTGGCGGGCGGCCGTTTCGTAGTCGAGAAATGCTTGCGTTAGGAAGCTCATGCTTGTACCTCCGTCGTTACAACGGCTGCGGACTCTTCGGCGTCCAGCAGGTTTGGATTAATTGCGTCGTCGGGCTCCACCGCGCCCCAGAAAGACTTGGCCCAGCGGACTTTGACCTCATCCCCCCATATCTCATTCCCCCACCAGAGCAAGTCGGACAGGAGCTGGGTGTAGTTGACGCGGATGCCCTTGGTTTGCGCGGCACGGATAACCGGAACGATACGCTCGAAGATCTCAAACTTGTCGCAGGTCAGCAGCCGTTTGAACCGTCCTTCAAAGGAATTGTGTTCCCCTTTGAGGCTGGCCAGCGTGTCGCCAAGACAGCCATTGGCGCAATCCAAGTTTGGATCACAAGCCCAGAGGGCGGCGACGGTTTCGTAGGCTGGATTACCAATAGCCACAGGGAAACCCGCAAGCAAAGGCCAGGCATTCGGCTTGCGGGCATCGCTCAGTGCGCCTCTCAAGTTGGCAAGGGCGCCGCGATCATTTCGATAACGTTGTAGAAAAGCGATAAATGGAGCGGCGTTGTTATGGAGTCTTGGCGTTCTCATTCTTCGGTCTCCTCGGCGGCGGGTTTCTCTGCTTCAGTTTCAACGGGCTTAAAAAGGGTGTTGAGGCCCAGGGAATAGGCTTTCAGCTGACGCGGCGTCGCGTGCGGGCAGGCCAGTTCGTAGGCCTCCCGGGCGGCGCGTGCCAGGGCTTTGCCCCATTTGGTGCCGCCCCAGTTTTCTTTCGTTGTCTCTCCGGGAAATAACGGAGCAGAGTCTTCCACCAAGGCCAGAAGAAGTGGAACTTTCTGTTCGATAGCGGTCCAGTAGTGGGAGGCGGCCTTCTGTTTTACGAGATTGCCTCGTTTGCGAAGTTCGGCCTTATCCAGATCGTCGTGCAATTCGCGATGGCAGGTGGACACGGCGCGGTTAATTTTGCGTCCCCAATATTCCGCCTGTTCGACGCCTTGTTGGTAAAGCTGATGGCCTTTATTCGTGAACATTGAGCCGGGAATGTGAAACACAGACTCCACAGTGTCGAGTAGCTTGGCCTTTTTCGCCACCAGTGCGCCGCACCATACGTCGGCGCCTTTGTTCTTGTCCAGCGATACGAGTGCCAGCGGACCGCCAAGCATTTGGTTTGCCGTTGTCGCCAACACAGCAATGGAATGAGCTTCACGCCAAACGCTCTTGGCAAGCGACGCGTTGAGGAATGTTCGTTCCGGTTTGTCGTTGTGATTGCGTACCACCACTGTTGCGGCAACCTCCCGCCACTCAGGATCATAGATGATGGCTGTTCCCATGACTAAACTTCGACCATCAGGCGATAGGCACACAGCCCGACTCATGGGCGTCAAGCGGCCCAGATAAGAACACGAGGCATTGGCAATGGCTTCGCTATCCTCTGGTCCATCGGGCATCTTTTCCCAGATTGGTTTTCCCCACTGATACCCCAGCATCTGGATATGGTCGCGTGCGAGAATGTTGGCGTGAACGGTGTCGACAAGAGAAAAGCGTTTGAGATAGGTGTGGAACATGGCCTTGACAATACAGGGTGAATGGTTGCTGTTGCGGCCCATCGTGACGTTATGCCACTTTACATCACTGATCAATCCGCCTGGGGAAAAGTTTTGGAATGACAACAATAGTAATGCAATTGTGTCGGCGGAAAAAACACGATCAGAGCCCCCCGCGTTATCAAACAGAGTAGTGTTGTTGCCTGTCGCCAGAGTTAAGTCGAGTTTGCTTGGCAAACTACCGTCCAAATCTCCATCATCTTTCGCTGGCTTTATATTAGTAGCCTGCAAAAACCTCTGCCCCTCCCCAAAAAGTTCGAAGGCATGTGTCCACTTGGCCAGATAGTCGGCGGCGGCTTGAGGCAGGCGGGCACGGCAGGACAACCAATCGGCGCGGTCTTTGGGACCATCGAGGGCGGCTTGGGCAATGCAGATGAGCAGGCGCATGAGCGCGATGCGCTCGTGGGGGCGCACGGCAAGATCCCGAATCTGATCTCCCTTTTGGAAAGCATCCAGCAGGCTGACCTTGTCCGCCCTGCCATCTTCCCAGACCACCGGAATCCACGGGTCAGTCGTAAGATTCATCATCGTCCTCCTTAGCGTGTCGCCTTAAATCGGCAGTGCCGGCTTGCCATGGCGGAATGACCACGCCTAAATCATTCCGATAGGTCAAACCGGATTCAGCGCCATCCGGCAACAACACCAGCTTTTCGTCACACAGCTTGCACGCCAAAATACCACCGCGATCATACTCGCGTAACCAGGCGGGTGTCGAGTCAATGTGACGCATCACACACCAGCGAGGAACCTTGACCAGATTGCGGTGAATGGCTTGGGCGGCGGCGTGGTCGAACACGCCGCCGCTAAGATTGCAGTGCTCGCCGTGGAGCAATTCCATCCGAGCGCCGGTCCTTTTGTCCCACGCGAATACTTTGCGCATGAGCAATACGGAAGCGGTCGGGAGCGAGTTCCAGCGGGTCTGAACGCCCTCTTCGTCGTCGAGTGCCACTTGCCACGGATTGCTGTTGGCAATGGCGGCATGCCGCAATTTCTCCTTACGGGTTTCCAACTCCTTGCGGAGATCGCGCCAAGCGGACGGTTCGTCCTCCGGCGGCTCGGTATAGGTCGCCTCCAGGATGGGGCGGATGTCGGCAGGCAGGGTCAGTGTCGTACGCTCGCGCCACAAATCGAAGGTACGTAGTAGAACATAGGGGGCATAGACCTTGGCGCTTTTTCCGAAGGCGGCCTTGATTTCGGCGGCGGTGGCTGTGCGGAGCCCGCATGCGTCCAGCGCCGGGCTGGCGATCCAGGTTTTCGGTGTATTACATCCGACAGGGCGCGGACGCGGGTGGCGCCAGAGTCGGCCAAGACGCTGGAGTAGCATGTCCGTCGGCGACAGATCGGTAATCAATAGATCGGCGTCAATGTCCACGCTTTGTTCGGCAATCTGAGTGGAGACCAATACACAGCCGTTGGTTGGGCGCTTAGTTTGGTCTTTGCCGAGGCGCTCCAACCAGTCGTTCTCCAGTTGTTCGCGGCGGAACTGCGGGAAGCGGGCGTGTAGCAGGGCAATCTCCGGTCCGCCGACCCTATTCTGGCCACACAGTTGCCGATATGTTTCCTGGGCATCGTTGACGGTGTTTCGTATCCAGAGAACGCACTGACCGCGTTGAGCGCTCTCAAGCGCGGCATCGATAAGTTTGGCCGCAGTCTTGAATCGTATCTGGATGGTCTTGGGCGGGTCTGGCGTCACTGGTAAAGGTTTGGAAATAACGCTGGCCGAAATCAGCGGGTAGGCGGAATCAAGCGCGTTTGTGTCGGCGCCTGTCTGTCCCAGCAGTTTCCGGCGGCGCGCGGCGGTGAGTGTGGCAGAAAGGATGATAACGGTCGCACCCAGCTCGCGCAGGCGGGTTACGAGTTGATCAAGCAGTGTGCCGGTGTAGAGATCGTAGGAATGGACTTCGTCGAGAATGACGACTTTCCCGGCCAAGCCGAACTGGCGAACGAAGAAATGCTTGACCGCAACGACACCGAGCAATGCCTGATCCACCGTGCCGACGCCGAAAGGCGCAAGCAACGCACGGCGTGGCGAGGCAAACCAGTCGCGGCCCGTTCGCACCTTGGTGGTATCGCCATTGCGGGAATCGGTCAGCGGCTGAGCGCTCTCCACGAGCCACGAATTACCGTGAATGAGGCGTGTGCCGGCGCCGGGAGCAAGCTGTTCGATGAATGCCGCGACGCGTTTGTGAATACGGTTGCTGGTGACTTGGGTAGGAAGCGCAAAATAGATCCCGGTGGCTTGGCCGCTCGCAAGCAGATTATAGGCGGCGATGAGCGCGGCTTCGGTTTTGCCACAACCCATGGCGGCTTCGACAACATAAACGCCCGGGTGGCGGACGGCTTGGGCCATCAGCGTCTGGAGGGGGTAAGGCGTGGGTGTGGAAGGAAAGAGGTCGGCGAAAGTTTTTCCTGCAGGGCAGCTTATAGGCTGGAAACCGATGCGGGCAAGTTGCCGTTCAGCGCGCTCACGGATGGTCGTAGCGTCCAGTTCTTTGGATGGAGGGAAGGTGTTTTCGTCTGAAGCCAGCCAGTCGGCGACAGCGATCAGGCCGGCATTGAACCAGAGCGCACCACAGTTGAAGTTGGGCGGCGGCTGATCGGGTAACGGTCCGAACTCCCGAACCAATGTTTCAACCAAACGGCGGCGTTCGGCAGCCCACGCTTCGCCGCCGTCGCAAAGAGACGAAAGGCGATCACCCTTGAGTTTGCCATGGTGCGCGCCAACAATCGCTGCCCAGAAGCGCCAGTTGTCTTCTGTCAGAAAATCCTGCGCCGTTTTTTGACTAACCTTGGCGTGGTCTTCCTCCGTGCCCGCAAATTCCGCCGCCGTCAAACCAAACCGTTTCAACCAGACGGAACATTTCTTCTGGAATCCCGGCGAAACCTTGCCGACATCATGAAGAGCGGCGAGGATAATTCCAATGTGAACATTGAGGGTATCTTTGACCCAGCAAGGGGCTTGTGACGCCAGTAAGCCCGCCACAATTCCGGCAGTGCGACAATGCTGTTCAATTGAAATGCCAGGGTGCCCGTTCGGTGTCGTTTTAGCCCAGCATTTTTCGTGTTTGATATGTATAGCCATTAGAGCGTCCATGACCTGTGTATAAGGTTGAGTGCGAGCAATATCATGCATGGGGGCAAAATTAAACTTCGATAAATCTATGTTTGCCAGTTTCCCAAAGGACGGCACTGGAATGATTGACGCGCTTGTGATAGACTCCATCATATTCGGAGTCATCTAATCCGTTTTCTCGCAGTAAATATGCCTGGAACGCATCAGCCGCCTTGCCAAGGTCATGTAGCCATCCGGCATTGTATGCCCAGTCCCCGGAATCAAACTCTGCGGCAAACTCCCTGGCTTTCTCGGCTACGGCTTGCAAATGCTCGTCCAGTGGTTGCCACTTCGCTCGCGGCTGACCTTCCTTGCTATGCGCGTAGTACTTCATGGCGAATGCCGGCCTCCTCCCATATCGAACGAACGCACGTCAGCAACTTCGCACAGCATAGTCCCGTTCCTGCGCGCTTTCAACCGGAATATTCATCTTTCTCCATCCGCAGGTATCGCCCGAGTTTGTGTCTCAGGACTTCGGCCAATGCCGCTTTGTCTTCGGGATAGATCGAGATGAGGCGCTTGCCTTCCTGCTGGTAGAGTTTTTGTTTCTTCAGCATGCCAATTTTATAATCGGCGGTGTCCATGCCCCAGTATTCGATATAGACGTCGAACTCCGGCAGGTAAAAATCGGGGCGGATGGCATAACCGTCGAGGATGCGGAAGCGCTCGTCATACCGGTAAGCAAGGCCTTGGCGGGTCAGGTAGTCGGCAATCAGGCGCTCGCCGTCCGATTGCACCAGCGTGCCGGACTTCGTCGTAAGGGTCTTATTCAATTCGACTTTGGTGTCGAAGTTGCGGCGGTCGAGATAAACCTCGTCGAAGCACTTATCGCAGAAGACCCGCTGGAAGGCTTTTTGGGCGCGGGCATATTCGTCGGCGGAAACCGGCGCGCCGCAGCGCCGGCAATAATGAATAGCCTGCTGGACCGCGATGCGCAATGCTTCGCGGATCGCGCGGATGGCCGGCTCGACACTGCGCAGGACGTAGTCCTTTTCGCCGGGCCGGGCACGCAAATCATCCAAATCGGACAATGCCAATTTCGCGGCCGTGCCAAAGGCGCCCAACGCCTTGGCGGCATACTGCCGCACTTGCGGATGTTCGTCGCTTAACAGTGGGCGCAGTAAGCCAACCGACGTCACGGAGTCCACGATGCCTGCCAGTTTACCCAGGGCCGAAGCGGCCAGTCGCCGCACCAAGGGCGAATCGGAATGGGCGAGTTCCCCCAGTTCCGGCAAGGCATTGGTGGAGGCGCTTTCCCCAAGGGCCTTGGCGCGGGCGGCCAAGCGCTTTTCATTGGCGTAGTTCATGGCAGGCGCTCTGTGGTCGTGCGAACTTTCTACGCGTCAGGCGCTGACGCTTCACAGCGTTCGATTAATCTTTCAGAATTATACCGGCCTACGGAGATTATGCACGGTTTTATTTCCGGTCTGGCGTCTGCCGTCCGTCGTCTGATCTCTCCAGCGTCTGCTTGATCGCACGCGCCAGGGTGGGGCCGA
>Ga0265297_10006465_pt1 | contig 16991 bp, 9 predicted proteins | sample Munlanlwell13791_FD_192502 | JGI IMG/M metagenome (GOLD analysis project Ga0265297, IMG submission 192502) | Leachate microbial communities from a municipal landfill in Southern Ontario, Canada - Leachate well 137-91 | ecosystem: Engineered > Solid waste > Landfill > Unclassified | place...
GCACCGGCTCGCCGCCCCACTTGTCGTTCCAGCGTCCCTCGATCGGTTTCTCCCAGAAGACACATTGTTCGCCGCCGGCCTGGAACGTCTTCGCGTGCGACATCAGATAATCGAGGTCCTCCCTCAGCGCCGCGAACGCCTTCGCATCGTGACGTGAGTAAGCCGCCTCCACCGGCGACTCGGCATACCAGTTCCAACCGCCGATCTCTACCGTGCCGGCGACCTCATACGTGCCGTCCTTCTCGTGGCGCGTCAGCAACCGCGGCGGCGGCAGCGCCGGCCAGTCGTTCAGACGCGTCGCGCCGGGCATGTAGCCGACGTTGGGCGTGCGCGGCACGCGGGGCGCGTGTTTCGCGTAGCGTTCCTGAAAAAGCTCATGCAGGCTGCGGTTTGGGTCCGACGCGGCCGGCAGGTCGAGACTCCAGAACAAATCCGCGCGTGAGGCCGTGTGGTGGCCCCGCTCCGGATAAACAAGTTTTCGGTAACTATTTACGTCGTGCGGATAACAGAGCGCGACAAACTGCCCGTCTTTGCCCTGCTTCCAGCAGTAGGCCGTGCTGACCTCGCGCTCCGAATTGTCCGTCACCCGTGCGCCCTGGAAAACGAGACCGGCGTAGTGCTTCGCGGCGGGCGCCCACAGCCCGATCGCCGGCATCGGTGAGCCGCCGAGCGCGCACACATAGCTCCAGTTCCGCGAGAACGCGCTCGCGACCGACCCGCCGAGGGCCACGTCCTGTTGCAGCACGAACGGATCACTCTTCGGCGTCGCCATCAGCCAGCCGCGCTGATGCCACACCTCCGCCTCCGGCATCGCAATCGTCAGAAAATGAAAGGGGGTCGGTCCGCCGAAGAACCGTTCCCACTCCTCCTTGGTAAACGACCCCACCGTCAGGTCGAACGCCACCTGCGGATACGGATCCTCGCCGCGCACCGTCACGCTGATGACATCGCGCTCCCCGAGCGTCATTCCCGTGCCAAGGCGGGCGCGCAGGTTCACGAACCGCAGCGTCTGCACCGCCACGCCGCCTTCCTCGCGCTTCTCCACTGTCGCGCGGTCCGCGTAGATCGCGTCGTTCGACGATAAGCGCAGCGGCGCGATAAGCCGCCCGCTGGCGCGTTCCAGCACATCCACACCAAGCCACATGCCCTGGTGGCCGATGATCCGGACCACGATACGGCTGTTCTGAATGTCGTCGCCGCGGAGCTGGCAGTTCGGCAGCCAGACCGCAGCCAGGATTAACCAAGCCAATCGCAAATTCACGTGCAGTTCTCCGAGTTCAACACCGGCCGCGCCAATGCGTTTCGCCGCGCACCATAACGTAACTTCCCCGCCAATTGCACGCAGGGAAGCAGAGCCGCCGAAACATTCCTACTGTTTGTCGCCGAAGCGTATCGCCCCATCCGTCCGTCCGTCCGCCTTCTTTCGGACCAGCGCCACTTCTGTCCCCGATTGCGACAACTCCAACGAGTGATCATCGGTGAAGACGATGCGCGCGACGGGGGTGGCGGCGTCCGCGCCGGCTCGCTCGACTCTGCGGATGGACGCTTGTGCGCCTTTGGCAGACGGAGCGAGGACGAAGAGGAACGTGACAACGCCTTTGCCTGACTTGGCATAGATGGCGGTGGGGATGGCGCGCCAGGGGTGGCCGGCCCATCCTTGCACCGGCTCGTCTTCCTTGCCTTTGACGATCTGCACGCTGAGACCGTCGCCAGCCAGCGGCACAACGGCGAGGTTGGCATCGGTGTTGTCGGTGCGCACGGTCTTCGTTGTCTCGTCCACGACGGCGTTGGCAGCGTCGAGGTGGAAGAGGGCCTCATAACGGTGCTCGCGGTTGTCGCGCGGCGTGAGCGTGTCCATGACAACGAAAATCTTTTCCTGCTTTACGAAGACGATGCGCCGCTGGTGTGTGACGGCGAGGGAGTTGCCCGGCTCGTAGCCGTTCGCATAGGCGCCAACGGCGCAGTCAGCCTCCGGTGTCGAGAACCAGCGGGTGTCGTCGGTGGGTGGCGCGGGCTGGGTCCACGGCCGCGGCCAGAAGTAGGTTTCTGTCCTGCCTTTGCGATGCTGGTCCTTGCCGTCCACCAGGACGGTGTTGTGGCTGGCGGTGCCAAGAACGTAGCGGCGCCAACGGGATTTGTCGTAGGCGAAGTTGCCGGGATCGAGCACCAGCTGCCGGCCGTGCGACCAGAGGACGAAGTGGAGCTTGTCCTCGTGCTGGTGGCCGAAACCGAACGGGCCGGCATCGAACAGCAGATACGTCGCGTCCTTGTCCCAGCCGGAACGCATGACATAGTGGCCGACATAGGGGAAGGCGTGCGAGGTCTCCGCCGGCGCGCGGCCGCTTTTGCCGCCGGTGGCGACGAATTGGAAGTCCTGCCGTTGCGGGAAGAGTTTGAAGCCGGCGGCCAGCTCTTTGCGGATGTCGGCGTTGCCGGAGTCGTTGAGGCCGGGGATTTGGCCGCTGGGCATGGAGGCGTAGAGGAGGTAGTTGAACATCTTCTCCATCTTGGCGAGGAAGTCAGCAGGCACTTCGCCGCGCAGGCCGTTGAGGTCGGCCAGCTCCAGGATGTTGGCGAACTCGCGAAGGACCCAGCAGTTGTAGCCGGCGGCGAGTTCGTATTCCATGCCGTCGGGATAGACCTCGTCGTCGAGTTGTTTGTAGAGCCGCTCCAGCGCGACGCGACGCCACTCGCGCGCCTGGCGGAATTCCGGGAACAGCACGCCGGCGGTGTAGAGACCGTTGGATTCGGCCGTGAGCCAGTTGCCCAGAGACACCCAGCGCCTGAGATGGCGTGCCTGCTCGTAAACGGATTTGAACATCGCACAGATCGCATCATCACTGAACGCCGGTGAGCCAAGGCAGCGATAGAGCGCGTGCGGCCACGTATCCGCGAGCCGGATGCCGGTGGTCAATGTTTGCCACGCCTCGCAACCGTTCGGCATGTGGTTGCCGTTGGAGAGCATCGGGGCGGGGTTTGACGCAGTCCAGTCGAGGATTTCGTCGGCGATCTCCTTCGCGTATTTGTCCTGGCCGGTTTCCCAGTAGGTGTCCGCGAGCGTCCTGAAGTGAAAATGCCGGTTGATGGACTCGTTCCAGAGATGCGTGCGCGCCTCGCCATCGGTCGGGTTGGCGGTCCAGTCAATCTTCGCGCCGAAGTCGAGCGTGCCTTTCTGCCCCGGCCCTTTCGGGTAATCGAACTTGTGCTGGAGAATCTTGTCCGCGGCGGCGACGCTGCGTGCGCGGCTCTTCGGGTCGCGAAACGCCGGCTGGCGCCAGTCGAAGAGCCAGCGCGGCGTAGTGCGCTGGCGCAGGTATTTGGCGAGCGCGGCCTTCGCGGCGGTGATGTGGCCGGCCTTGAAGTTCTTCTTCACTGCGGCCAGCGCCGGCAGATCGAGATTGAGGCTTGCAAACAGTTCCGCATCCGTCATCCATTGGCGGACGCCGACCGTGGCGAGCAACTCCACGCCGTCGAGCCGCACCACGGCCATTGGGTCCGGTGTGTTGCCGTAGCCTGACGCGGTGAGCCGGATGCCCCCGATGTGGTTCCAGCCGAGCGGCTGGCGCGCTGCGCTGAGTTCCTTGAACGGCAGGACGAACCGTTTCCAGCCGGTCCAGTCGAGCGTGAACTGGCAACTGTAGTAATCCGGTCCCTGGGATTTGGAATTCTCGGAAGGGAACGTGATGACGAATCTCGATCCGGTGGCCTTCTCCGAATGCAGCCAGAATGCGATGGCGGAGAACTTCGACCAATCCTGCGGCGTGGCGAAGGTGCAGTTCATGCCGGTGTTCTGGCCGTGCCGCCAGCAAACGGATTGGGGCCAGACGTTGCGGACTGTTTCGTCCAGCGTGGCGCCCTTCCACGCGCCCGGCCCGAATGGCGGCGGCTCGGCGGCGAGCACCAGCGCAGCGGAAGCAAACAAAACGAGAAGCATCGGTTTCATAACTGATTTCGGAAAATTGGCCTCGGCGACAGGCCATCCGCTGTGCGCCAACAGCGATGGCACGAGCGCGCTGCGACTAAAGTTTGAAGCCCGGGTCGACCTTGCGGATGTTTTTGGCGACGGCTTCGAGATACGGATTTTTTCCGGAACCGAGCGGGTGTTCCAGGAACCGATAGACCCCACCCCACTGTGTGGCAAGCATCCGCATGACGTGGCCGCGGAAGAATTGCGGCGTCCGGGCGCGCATGTCCTCGGGGCTGTGATAGACGGCCAGCACTTCGGCCGCCGTTCCCTGCCGTTGCACGCACTCTTGAAATTCCTCAAACAGATTGTCGAGTTCGTTTAGGTAATTCGGCGCGGCCATCTGACCCAGCAGGTCCGCCGTGCCCAACCCGAATGCCAGCATCTGTTCCATTTCAGAATGAAACGGGATCTTGGTCGTGTCCACGAAGAAACCCGTGGACTGGATCATGTGCCCCACGGCCTCCCGATCGCGCGACGGGCAGCCGCGGCTGCGCAGGTAGCGGTTGGCGAACTCCGCGCTGCGGTTCACATGGGTGAGCGTGTATTTTGCGCCGGTGCCCTCGATGTCACCGCGTTGTTTGAGGTAACCCGTATCGTGCATCAACACCGCGTGCATGCCGAGCGTGAAACCATGTGTCGTCAATGCCAGCCCGTCGGGGGCCTTGTCCATGCCGTCCAGCAACCGACCCATGGCCACCGTAGCCTGAAGCGTGTGCTCCGAGTCGTGATACCTCATGTCGCACGGCTGGTAGCCGGGGAAGTGTCCCAGGAAAAGCTGCTCGATATCTACAAAAGTCTGGTGGATGGGGGCAAAGTCCCCGTCCGCGAAGAGCCGGCGAAAGATGCCTTCCATTTCGCGCTCCACCGCGCGCCAGTCCTGAGTATTGATATCTGGAAACATGGCGTTCTTGAGTTGGGTGAAAAGATACCGGGCTGAGCATGAAAGACAACCCATTTCAGCCGGAACGACGTGGTTGGAAAGAGTTTGCGCCGTTCGGAATCTCCAGGAACACAGTTGCCAGCCTGAAAAAGACACGCTGCCCAACCCCCGTCTTGCCAGTCGCCGCCGACACGGTATGATGCGTGAACAATGTCCATGCCTTACATCCCGCTTCTATTCACATGGCTTGTTTGCTGCGTTGCCTTCGCTTTTGGACAGTCATCCACGGCCAGTTTCAGCATCCAACTGCCGGCGTCCGCGGTGATCGAACCGGGCAGCGCCGCCGACGTCAGCGCGCTGATGGAACGCCCCACTGGCACGGGCCGGCCCGCGGGAATTCACGGCTTTCTGAAAACAGCGCAGGAACGATTCGAGTTTCAGAACGGTCAGGCCATTCGCCTCTGGGGTCTCAACTGGCCGCCAGGCCAGCCGTTGCCCGTTGGCGACAACGCCATCTCCCTCGCGCAGCGCCTCGTCCAGCAAGGCTTCAACACCGTCCGTCTTTCCCTGCCTGTGGCGGACAACGCCAAGGCGCGCGATGATTTTGAGCAGTTCACCGATTGTCTGCGCAACCAGGGCATCTACCTCGACCTCCTGTTGCCCGGCGACACCGACCTGTGCGCGCACTCCAACCGCATCACCCGGCTCGCGCCGCGTGACGACACCGGCATCGCGCTCATGGAGGTTGTTGGTCCACCCCAAGCCGCTGCTGACCTGCGCCGTCGCGAACCGCGTGTGCCCCTCGCCGCCGCCGGCCCGGTGCAAACCGCCGGTGACATCGTTGCGCGACAAACGTCGGACTTCTTCTCCCAGACCGCCGCGTGGGAACGCGGCGAGCCGATGGTGAAAGGTGCGCAGACGATCTTCGGCCCGATGAGTTTCGGAGCGCCGATCAATCGGCCGTTGCTCATCGGCGCATGGTCTGCTGTTGCCGCCAATCCATTTCGCACCGAACTGCCACTTTGGACTGCCGCCATGGCCGGTTTCCAAGGCTGGGCTGGCGTCTGTGTCGCCCACGACCCCCGCGCCGCTGCCTCGCCCGCCGCGCCGCTGGACGCCGTCACATGGGCCTGGGCGCCGGCGTGCGCGCTGATGTTCCAACGCGGCGACGCCACGCTGGCCAGAAGCAGGATGCTGTTTCGTCTCGATCCGTCCGTGCCGACGAAAGGCGGGGACGAAGCCGTTGCCGCCATCGCCAGCATTGGCATGACGCGGTTTCTCTGCGAGGCGACGTTCACCAACGTACTGGGCTGGCTGATTCTTGGCAGTGGCACCGTGCCCGGCCTTGCCACGATCAATCCCCGCATCTCCGACACCGGCGAGATTACCCACGACTGGCAAAGCGGCCAGGTGAAAATCGACACGCCGCGCACACAGGCCATCATCGGCTTTTTCGGCCGCAAACCGGTCGAGACCCGCGACCTGCGGCTCACACTTCCCGATGGCGCCTTTGCCGCCGTCGCGCTCACCAGCCTCGATGGCGAGCCACTCTCGAAAAGCCAGCGTGTCCTGCTGACTGCCACCGGCCGCGCCGACCCGTCGGGCGAGCCGCGGCTGGAACCCGTGGCAGGCGAGGTCACGCTGCGCTCGCTCGCGCCGAGCCAGCGCGACCGGAAAGTATTTGCGCTCGACCTGACCGGCCGCCGGCTCGGAGAAGTGCCGCTGGCCGATCGCGGTTTCCGGCTCCAGCCGAAATTGAATGTCGCGTGGTATGAGATCATTGCCGAGTCCCTGCTGCCGAAGCCGGCTGCTCCGCCTTCGCCTCAATCGCCCGGCGCGGCAGACGCGAAGAAGAAGACGGAATGACCTGTGTTGACAGGCGCGGCTGCCATAACGGTGCCCATCGTCGTTGGGACAGCCTTTTCATCAGGCTTGCCGCAACCACGCCGCCGGCCTATTAGTCTTGCAACCATGCAACGCTGCCGATTTGCCGTCGTTCTCCTGACGCTAACTGCCGCCGTGCTCGCCTTCGCGGGCGACGCGGATCGCGAAGCGCATCATCTGCGCCGCATCAAGCAACTCACCTTCGACGGCTCGCGTAGCGGCGAGGGCTATTTTTCGCCGGATGGCAACCGCATCGTCTTCCAGAGCACGCGCGCGCCGTTGAAGCCAGGCGAGGCGGAGAATCCGTTCTACCAGATCTTCACGATGGATCTCCGCAATGGCGACCTGCGACGGCTCAGTCCCGGTGTCGGCAAGACCACCTGCGCGTTCTTCCGGCCCGACGGCAAGCGCGTGCTGTTCGCCTCGACGCACCTCAACCCCGATGCGCTCAAGCGGCAGCGCGAGGAGATCGAATTCCTGAAGAGCGGCAAGGAGCGGCGCTATTCGTGGGACTTTGACGACACTTACGACATCTTCGACTGCAAACCCGACGGCGCCGACCTGCGCCGGCTCACCGACGCCAAAGGCTACGACGCGGAAGCGAGTTTTTCGCCCGACAGCAAGCGCATCTGTTTCTGCTCGTCGCGCGACGGCGACCGCGAGATCTACGTCATGGACGCCGACGGCAGGAACCAGCACCGGGTCACGGTGGACCCCGGCTACGACGGCGGCCCGTTCTTTTCGCCGGACGGCAAGTGGATCGTCTACCGCCATTTCACGCCGGACGACACAAAGGCGGAGATCATGATGGTCCGCCCCGACGGCAGCGACAAACGACAAGTCACGAGGCTTGGCGCGATGAGCTGGTCGCCGTATTTTCATCCGGGCGGCAAATGGATCGTGTTTTGCTCGAACAAGGACGGTGGCTTCGGAAACTTCGAGATTTACCTCGTCCGTCCCGACGGCTCGCAACTGACGCGGCTCACCTACCGTGACGGTTTCGACAGTCTTCCGGTCTTCTCGTCCGACGGACGGAAGCTGATGTGGACCTCGACACGCGCGGGCGGCAAGTCGCAGCTTTTCATTGCCGATTTCGTGGAACCGTGGACCTCCCTCAGCGAGCCCAAGGCTTCCCTCGTTGCGGCATCCACCACCCGCCGTGCGTCCCCTTTTGGTTCCAAGTCCATCCTCAAGAGCATTGAGTATCTCGCTTCACCTGCGCTCGAAGGCCGTAAAACCGCCACGCGCGGCGAACACGAGGCGGCGGCGTTCATCGAGAAAGACTTCCGCGCGAGCGGCCTGCGTGACTTGACGTCGCAGCCGTTCGAGTTTCAGTCTGGCGTCGGCCTCGGCTCGAACAACTTTTTCGAGGCGACACTCGGCAAGGAGAAGGCCGCCGGCGCGGTGGATGCGGATTTCGTGCCATTGGCGCTCTCGGCCAACGGCGAGGTCGAAGGCGAGGTCGTCTTCGCCGGCTACGGCATCGTCACGCAGGGCTACGATTCGTTCGCGCACCTTGACGTGAAGGACAAGATCGTGCTCGTGCTGCGTTTTCAGCCGGAGATGGCGCCGGAAAAGGAGCGGGAGCGGCTCCGCCACTTCGCGCCGCTGCGGATGAAGGCGATGATAGCGCGCGAGCGCGGCGCGAAGGCGTTGCTGGTGGCGACCGGACCGAGCTCGCTGCCGCGCGACCAGCTCATCTCGCGCACCGGCGACGGCAACATCGCCGACAGCGGGATCGTTGCGGCGCAGATCACGCGCAAACTGGCGGAGCGAATGTTCGCCGCCGCCGGCAAGGACCTGAAGACGACGCAGGACGCGCTCGACAAGCTGGAGACGCAGGGCGGTTTCATGATGACCGGCGTGCGCGTGAAGATGTGCGTGGGGCTGCGAAAGCAGACCGCCACCGGCCACAACGTCCTTGCCTGGGTCCGCGCTGCCTCGCGCGACCGATTGAACGAAACCGTCGTCGTCGGCGCGCACTACGACCACCTCGGCTACGGCGGCGAGAACTCGCTCGGCGCGGGCTTGGAGGAGATTCATCCCGGCGCCGACGACAACGCCAGCGGCACCGTCGGCGTGCTGGAACTGGCGCGGTATTTCGCCAAGCGCGCGAAATCACTGCGGCGCGACGTTCTTTTCACGTGCTTCAGTGGCGAAGAACTTGGCGACCTCGGCTCGTCGGCGTTCTGCAAGAAACCGCCCGTGCCGATGTCGAACATCGTCGCGATGGTGAACATGGACATGATCGGACGGCTGACGGAGCAGCGGCTCGCCGTGCAGGGCGCCGGCTCATCCGCTGTCTGGCCGCGGATGTTCGAACGATTTGCCGCCGGCCTGCCTCTCTGCGTGACGCTCAACAATGACCCGTATCTGCCGACGGATTCATCCCTGTTCTACCAGGCGGGTGTGCCGGCGCTGAACTTCTTCACGGGTTCGCATCGCGACTACCACCGCACCACCGACACCGCCGACAAGATCAATGTCCCGGGCGAAGCCGATGTGCTGGAGCTGGTGAGGCGCGTTGTCGAAGACCTGGCAACGCGCCCCGACCGTCCGCGCTTCGAGAAGGTCGTTGAGCGTTCGCCGATGGGCGTGGGCCGCGAACGATTGCGCGCCTATCTCGGCACCATTCCCGATTACAGCGAAGGCGACCGGCCTGGCGTGAAGCTCAGCGGCACGCGCCCCGGCAGCCCGGCGGACAAAGGCGGCCTGCGGCCCGGCGACGTGATCGTGAAATTCGGCGGCAAGCAAATCCGGAACATCTACGATTACACCTACGCGCTCGACGGTGTGAAGATCGGCCAGCCGGTGGAGATCGTTGTGCAACGCGACGGCAACGCCGTAACGCTGAAGGTGACGCCTGAGCAGCGGCAGTGACCGGCCGGCGCGATGGCTGACAGACTGAGTTGACAACGGCGCGATAGTTTCGCACGCTCAGCCGGCGCTGAAAACTGCGCTGATTGGAGCGACTCATGGCAACTGTGCAAATCCGGAAGATGACCAAGGCGGACCGCGTTGTAGTCAGCGAACTGATTCATTTCTCCACCAACCACTGGTATCAAACCCACGGCCGTTCGGCGGTCTTCAGCGGCGCGCCGGCGCTTACCGAGGTGTTCTTCAACGTCTACGAGGCGCTGGACCCCGGCTGCGGTATCGTGGCCATTCATCCGAACGGCCGGCTCATCGGCTCGTGCTTCTATCATCCGCGCGAGACGCACGTTTCGCTGGGCATCATGAACTCGCATCCGAGCTACGGGGGCTGCGGCGTGGCGCGCGCGCTGTTGGACTGGATCATCCGTTTCGCGGATCGCGAAGGGAAACCCGTGCGGCTGGTCAGCAGTGCCATGAACCTCGATTCGTTCTCGCTCTACACACGGGCGGGTTTCGTGCCGCGCAACGCTTATCAAGACATGTATCTCCCGGTGCCGAAGAACGGGTTGAAGGGCCGTCCGCCCGGTGTCAAACGCGTCCGCCGGGCGCGGCTCGATGACGTGCCGGCCATCGGGCAACTGGAGCTGGAGCTGACAGGCATCCAGCGCAAGAAGGACTACCGTTACTTCATAAAGAATCAGGCCGGCTTCTGGCATGCGTCAGTCGTTGAAGGAAAGGGCGGGCGGATCGACGGTTTTTGCGCTTCCTCGGCGAGTTTGGGCTGCAACATGGTCGGGCCGGGCTTCGCGCGGGGACCGCAAGAAGCGGCGTCGCTGCTGTGGACAGAACTCGACCGGTATCGCGGCCGGACACCGGTGTTTCTGGTGCCGGTGGATTGCTCGCCGCTGGTGCAGACGGCTTACGCGTGGGGCGGCCGGAACTGCGAGCTGCACTTCAGCCAGGTTCGCGGAGCGTTCCAGCCTTTCCGCGGCGTGAATCTGCCCACGTTCCTGCCTGAGACGGCGTGACAATCTCCTCTGCGCGAGTCTTGCGGTGACCTGCTGGCTGGCCAACAAGTGGAATTACTGTGTCACTTTTGCGTAATTTCAAACGGGATGGCCGGCAGCGTGGTGGTCGGATGCTGTCCCGATGGTGCCTTGGTTTTGTTTGGAGGCGCGGGCTTCCCAGTTGAGGCGGTGACAGTCAGGCTGCCCTTCTGGCCGGGCTTCACTCCCGCGCCGCACTGAAGCAGAATTTCTCCACCATCGCGGGAGGGCGAGACCTTCTTGATGGTGATGCCCTCTGGAGCGTTGGCCAACTCGAAGCGGGTTCTGTTTGAGAATGCAATTGTGGCGGCGGCAATGCGCACCTTGGCCATGCCGCCGACGGGAATCCTGACGGGCAGGTCACTGAGGATCTTCGGCGGTCCGGCGATCCTATAGCTGCCCGTCATCGCGAGTTTCAGTTCGGTGGCGGGAACAAGATGGCGGTATTCGAACGCCTGCATCATGTCTTCCGCGGGCAGCGCCAGATGGGAAACCTCACGGCCTTGGATCGTCGCCCGGCCCTCGAGTTTGAGGGCGGTCGGAAGCGCGCTAATCGTCGACTGGATGGTGAGCGTCAACCGCGCCACCGTTTGCGTGGCCGACACGGTGGCGGCACTGAGATTGAATCCTTCCGGCACGTCCTTCACCGAAAGCGCGATGTCGCCGGCGAAACCGTCCTTGCGCAGCGCATACACGGTAAGCGGGATGGCCTTGCCGGCGCGCGCGCTCACGCTGGCCGGCACGACACGCAAACCAAAATCAGGCTGCGGCGCGCTGATGCGCAAACGATAGGCGTGTTCCATACCCCCCTTGTGTTGTGCGTCGTTGAGGTGGAGAAAGTAAACGCCGTTGGCCGGCAGGGTGGCTTTCACATACGAGTCAGCCTGATGCGTCATCAACCCCTCGCCCTTGTCCGCGTAATCATCACTGAACGCGATCTGGTTGCCGGAGACGTCCGTGAGTTTGAGGGCGGAATCCAGCGGTGAGTTCAAGCGGCGCGCTATGACCTCGGCGACCACCGCATCACCAGCGCGGCCCTCAAAGCAGAACACATCGGTGTCTTCCGGCGAATCAATCCGTCCGTTGATGATGACGGGCAGCGTGATGCGCTGCGCGGTCTCCGGCGTGTTGTTGGGTTCCTCCTCCAGACGCTCCGGCAGCGTGTCCATGGCGAATGGCACGACGTTGGAAATATACGCATCCTTGCTCACAGAAAGCTGACGGACGCCCGGCGCCTTGTCCTTGCCCTCCACGACGAGTTTGGAGGAGGGCAGATTCCAGCCCATCACTTCAACGGTCGTTTGCGCGCCGACGGGGCCGCCGAGCGGGAAGATGCCCGTCACGAACGGCAATTCGCCGACGGTGATGCGATAGACGAAATCCTCGCGGCCGCGGTAGAGCGAATCCTTGATCACAATGACGTATTCGCCGTCATCGGGAACCTCGAAAGAAAGCACCGGGTCGGGATTGAAACGGAACGAATCGGCGTAGGCCAGTTCCTTGCCTTGCGCGTTGCGGAGTGAGAGCGTGGCCTGAAACCAGCCGGGCACGGCGTCGGAGATGTAAGGGATCAGTTGCCGCGCGCTGACCGCAATGACGAGCCGCTGACCTTTCTTGGCCGCGAACCGGTAGCGGTTGACCTCGCCCGGAAGGACCTGGCCGTTGATGGTCGCGGGCAACGTGACGGTCATCTCCGTCTTGGGGTTGCTGGTCTGCGGGCGCTCGCCGGATTTTTGGATGACGCTCTTGACCTGAGTGATCGTCTCCGACGCCACCTCGGAAAACTCCGGTACCTGGCCGACAAGAAACGCGAGCGGATTGGATATGCCCGATTGTCCGGCCACCCTGATCTCGCGCGGACCGGGTTCCGCATCCGGGGCCACCGTTATCTGCGCGACAAGGATGTCCGCCAGCGCGGGCGTGGGAGCTTTTCGGACTGCGCCGCCCGGTTTTCGGACAAGAGCCGCGAGTTTCTGTTTGGTTTCCGACAAGAGCTTTCCATCCTCGGGCGTCCACGCAGTTCCACCCGGCGCGTTTGCGGCAGGCTGCGTTTTCCCTTTTTCGCCACGCGGTGCGGCGGGTTTTCCGGCTTGTGACGAAGCCGCGCGTTTTGCCTCCAGCGCATCCACCTTTGCCTTCAGTTCCAGATACTCAGTAAACTCCTGTGGTGTCAGCGGCCGGGCGCGTTCGAGCATGATGGCCTGAACGCCGCCGCCGGAAACAAACACTTCATTGAGGCCCTTCAGTCTCTGGCCGCCGATGACCACTTGGAAGGTCGTTCCTTGTTGGCCACCGGCGGGATAAACGTAGCCGATCCGCGGAGCGGGTTGCTGTGCGCGCAGGGCCGGCACCGTCGTCAGAGAAACTGCCAGCCCAAGAATCATCTGCCATCGAATCAAATTCATAGAACGCTCCGTGGATTAGCACGCGATTACACTCCAACATGAATGAAACACCGATACCGCGCCAACGTTTCCTGGCTCGTCCACTGTCGGGCACTTTCACCTTCGTTCACCTCGCCCAGTGTGGCAGGTGCTTCCACATGTCGCGAAGCTGGCGGTTAGCGTGCCGGTAATCGGGATGGTGTTCGGCCACGAGCGCCCAGAATCGCCGGGAGTGGTTCATCTCGGCCAGATGGCAGAGTTCGTGGACAAGCACGTAGTCCGCAAGCTCCGGCGGCAGAAACAGCAGCTTCGCGTTGAGCGAGATCGTCTTATGCCGCGAGCAGCTTCCCCAGCGCGTCCGCTGTTGCCGCACGCTCATGCGCTGGCAGTAAAGCCCCGTTCGCTGGCTGATGGCACGCAATAGCAGCGGCAGATGGGTACGCGCCTGTGCCGAGAGCCAGCGGGCCAGCACCGTGCGGCAGGCTTTCTCGTTGCCGATGCAGCCGGTGATTCGCAGGCAGTCCGCGCCGGCATCGCGCGCCGTCACACACCGCGAGGCTGTCTCAACGGCTTCCACCCGCCAAACGCGTCCGATGGCCGGGAGTTCGATCTGCGCCGGCAACTGCCACGGCTGCGGCGGGCCGAAAAGTTTCAGGTGCGCCGCCAGACGGTCGAGCGCGGCGCGAATCCAGCGTTGCTTGCGCCGCAGCATGTCCGGCACCACCGTTGGGTCGCAGCCTTTCGGCAGAACCACCTCCAGCCCGTGTTGCAGGGTCACGCGCAATCCCACGCAGCGGGCGCGGGAGCTTTCGCGCAGCCGATAGGGAAACGGCGCGTCATGGCCGGCGGAATAGGATGGCGGTTGCATCGCGAGCTGTCAGCGGGCCGGCTCCAACGGTATTCGCACGTTGAAGGAATGCTCGCGCTTCTTGTCCTCATCGCACGCAAACATCAGCGCCACCGGCCGGCCATCTTCGAAATAAAGCTGCGGACGCTCCAGCGAGTTGAGCTTCTGCTTCTGGCCGCCTTCCCACGCAATCTCTGTCGTTGCCACGAGCGGATGGCTCGCCAGCTTCCAGTCGAAGCCGTCATCGGATACGAACAACGCGGTGGATTTGCCCGCGCCGGTGAAGTGGCCCGCGTTGTCTTTCACGATCGCCCAGTAGCGGCTGTCCGCCGACCAGATGAACGGGTCTTCAGCCGCGAAGGCCACACCTTCCTTGGCAAACACCGGGTTTGGATATTTCTTGAACGGGCCGGTCGGCGAATCGCTCGTGGCTACGCAGTGGAGCACCGGCCCGCCGAACGGCAGCTTGTTCTTGTCGGCGACGGCCTTGTAGATCATGAGGTAACCGCCGCCGGGCCGCGCGGTGACGGACGGGTTGGTGCAGCAGAGCGCGTCCATGAAACCCGGCGTGGGCGCAACGAGCGGCTTGTCAGACCGTTTCCACGGCCCGTCAGGCGAGTCCGCAACGGCAACGCCAACGCGTTGATTGTTGCGGTGCGTCCAGTTCAACGTCTTCATCGCCGCGCCGTCGCCCGTGTTGCCCATATAGTAGAGGTAGTATTTCCTGCCGAACTTGTGGACGTTGGGATTGTGCGTGCAGAGGCCGTCCCAGAATTCCTTGCCGCGCGCGGGCAACGCCACGTCCTTGTGCTTGAACGGCCCGAGTGGCGTGTCACCCACGGCGTGCGCAACCTCCGAGTGTGTCACCCACGCGTAGTGGCCCAGCTTGCGCGGCCAGCGTGAGTAGAAGAGGTGGCACTTGCCGTCGTCGCCTTTCACCATCGTGCCGCACCAGATGTAGTAATCGGGATCGCTGAACTTCGCCGCCGCCGGCACGGGCCGGAGCATGGCGTTGAAATCGAGACCGGCGTCCGCCGGCTTTGCATCGCGCCGCTGATAGACGCGCACGTAGTCCACGTCCATGCTCGTGCCATCGATCCTGTCGGTGACCTCACCGGCCCACTTGATGATCGCCGAGCTGAGCCAGACCGGCGCCGGGCCGCGGGCAATGGTATGGGTTTCACGGCGAATCTCCCTGCCGTCGAAATACCAGACCAGTTCCTTCTCATTCCACTCGAAGCCGTAAACGTGAAACTCCTTGGCGAGGTCGCAACCTTCGGCACGCCACTTCTGGCTCCTGGCCCAGTGCTTGCCGGACCAGTTGTGGATGTTCATGTTCACCCGGTCAGGCCAATGGCCTTCGTTGATGTCCAGTTCGAACCGGCCCGGCGCGCCGCCCGGCAGGCGATTCATGATCCAGAACGAATTGTTCAGTCCCGTCGCCGCGCCATAGCGGTAGCGGCACTCGAAGTAACCGTAGCGAAACTGCCGCGTGGTCCACAGGCTGCCGGAGGTCCAATCCTGGCCGCCGCGCTTCTCCTTTTTGTTGAGCAGGCGGCAGAGACCGTTCTCAACGATGACGTTCTCGCGCCATCGGCTGCAAAGGATGTGACCGCTGGGACCGTTCTGAAAATCCCAGTTCTTGTCGAGATCGGCCGTGGCGCCATTGAACTCGTCGGCAAAGACCGGTTCCCACTCTGCGCCTTTGGGCGGCTCCGCCCACGCAACGCCGGCAGCGATGACAAGAAAAAGCAGCGATATCCACCTGTTCATTTCGGTTTCCTGTGGAATACACACCCGCCACGTCGAAAGCGAGGACAACCTGAAAACGTCGAAGACGAGCCGCGAATGTTGCCCGGCTACAGTTCGAACGTCGTTCCTTCAGCACAGGCGAAACACTCGACGTTGCTGCGGGCTGCGCGGATGCGTTCGCTGCAGAACCCGACCTGCCGGTCGAGATCGTCGTCCGTGCGTTCGGGGTCGTGGTGAAAGAGACCAAGGCGTTTGACGCCGGCGGCAACCGCCAGGTCCACGGTGTCGGCATAGGTGGAGTGACCCCATCCACGGGTGATCTTGTATTCCGCATCGGTGTATTGCGCGTCATGGATGAGGAGATCGGCGCCGCGGCAAAACTCAACGTAGCCCGCGCGGTTCAGTCCGCCCTCGTGCTGGAAACCCAGCTCGTTGTCAGGGAAGAAGACGAAGGATTTTCCCTTCCCGGCAAACTTGAAACCGAAGCCGCCGTTGGGATGATTCATCGGCGCAGACGAGACGTCCATCCCGTCGAGGTGGCAGGGGCCTGGGTCTTGATGATGCTGTTCACAGCGAAAATCGAACCGCGCCTTCAGCAGGTTGAAGTCCACGGGAAAGAAGGGCGCTTCCATCTGGCGGCTGAGATACCGCTTGATGGAATCCTGCGCGTGCGGGCCGCCACAGAAAGTGATGTGGTAGTCTGGAAAATATGCCGGATCGAAGAACGGGAAGCCGACCAGATGATCCCAATGTGAGTGGGTGAAGAAGAAGCGGATGTTGGATATCTTCTTCTCGCGTAGCAACGCCTTGCCGAGCAGGCGCACACCGGAACCCGCGTCCACGACAACGGTCTGACGCGCTGCCTCGCCCTCGGCAGTCCGTATTTCCACGCACGTCGTGTTGCCGCCGTAGCGCAATGTTGTCGGCCCCGGCGTTGCAATCGAACCTCGACAGCCCCATATCTTGATTTTCACGGCTGAATATAGTCGCTGATTCTACGGGTGTTCAACAAGCACTTCCATCGCGAACCGTATGCGTCCGGCCGCTCGCCGGAGAAGGTCTTTCAGCATTTCTCACGCGGCATCCTATTCGAGACTGCACATCCAGGTTCCATCATAGGCAATGGGCATGAAACGGTCATAGAACTCGCGCAAATTCTTTTCCGGGTCCGTGTCTCCAAAGAGACCCGGGTGGCAGTATTTCGCAAGGGCGTGGATGCCTGAGAAAATTGTCGGCGAAACCGTGTTGTGGAACACGCTGTAGAGCTTCCGGCTCTTGACGGCGGAAAGCAGATTCCATCCGGGGCGTTCCGTAAAACCTCGCAGCAGGCGGCGGGCGTCAGCCACGCTCACATCGT
>Ga0265297_10006466_pt1 | contig 16989 bp, 13 predicted proteins | sample Munlanlwell13791_FD_192502 | JGI IMG/M metagenome (GOLD analysis project Ga0265297, IMG submission 192502) | Leachate microbial communities from a municipal landfill in Southern Ontario, Canada - Leachate well 137-91 | ecosystem: Engineered > Solid waste > Landfill > Unclassified | place...
TCAGGCACTACAGTAGTTCCGGCGTCTCAATCCGCGAAATAACTAATTTCTGCAAAGAGGAAACCCTCCTTTTGAACCGCAATTTCAAGAAAGCGGAATTCGACATAGGGGCAATAGATGGCCTTAAGAAAACCGGACAGCTCCTCTGGGACCATCTTTTGAGCGCAGCGGTGAAAGACCGCTTAAAAAGCACCATTATCAAGGACCTGGTTTTGTCTTTAGACGAAGACCTGATAAATATCCCCTGGGAACTGTTTTATGACGGCAAGGATTTCTTGTGCCTTAAGTTTAATATCGGCAGGCTCATCCGCACCAGCCAGGAGTTACGCCCGCTGCAATACCGCAGTCCTGCCGGGCCGCTTAAGATGCTCATCATCGCCAATCCTACCGGCGACCTGAAATCCGCTTATAACGAAGGTCTCTACATCAAGAATCAATTCGACCGTCGCCCAAGCGAGGTCAGGATTGATTTTAAGTCTACCAGTATCGATACCCTCTACCTCAAGAAGAATATGCGGGATTACGATATCCTGCATTTTGCCGGGCATTGCGAATACGACGCTGCCCGCCCCCGACAGAGCGGATGGGTATTGGCTGATGCCAGGTTCACGGCAGGGGATATCATGGCATTGTCGGAGAGTGCTTCCATGCCGGCCCTGGTATTTTCGAATGCCTGCTATTCCGCTGGCCGGACGCCCGATGAGATAGCGTTGGATTACCATGAGAAGACCTATAGCATCGCCTCGGCATTTTTATTTTCCGGCACCACGCATTACATCGGAGCGATACGGCGGATAGAAGACGAAACCAGCCGTTTATTTGCGCGCGAGTTTTATGCGCAGCTGATTAAGGGGGAGACAGTCGGCAGTTGCCTGCGTCAGGCGCGCTTGCAGATCATCAAGGAATACGGCAGGGGCGCGGCAGGATGGATGAGCTATATCCTTTACGGCGACCCGAACCTTGTTTTATTTAAGCCGCGCTCAAGGCCCGAGGCGCCGATGTTGCTGTTAAAAAAGAGGGTTTATCATCACCGTAAGCGGTTATCGCGGCTGGCTATAATAACAGGGGTAATCCTGGCAGTATTTCTTGCCTGGGTTCTTGCGCCGAGCATCAACCCCGATACCTATTTCTTGTTTGCCAGGACCCAGCGGTTTTATGCACGGGGCGATAATGAATCGACGATTAGGTCTGCTCTGCGGATTATCGGCAGGGAACCTACGTTCTTAGGGGTCTATCCTTTGCTGGCAGATGCCTACCAAAGGGTGGGGATGAGCGAGGAGGCCTTGAAGATTTATTTTGACTATGCGCTTTATGCACAGAAGAAACGCGATAATAAGCACATGGCATCAAGCTACATCAGTATCGGATGGTGTTATCAACAATCCGGCGATTACGAGAAGGCCCTTGATTTCTATAGTCGCGCACTCGCCTTAAGCAGGAAAAAACGCGATAAGTTTAATGAGGCGGTAGCGCTCAGGAAGCTGGCGGTATGGTATATTGATAATGAGAAATATGACCGCGCACTTGAGCTGTTGACCAAAAGTTCGGAGATCAACCGCGAAAGGCGACGCATCAGCGCCTACAGTTATAACCTGGCGTGCGATTATTTTGATATCGGCCTCGTCTTTGCCAATAAGGATGATCTTAAGGCTGCCAGGGATTTCTACCGCAAGAGCCAGGGGATCTTCGAAAAGATGAGATTCGGCAGGGAGCTCAGCGATTGCTATTTTAATCTCGGAGAGATTTGTCTTTTTGACAAAGAGTATCACAAGGCAAAGGAATACTATCTTAAGGGGCTCAGAATAGACGAGTTTCATCAGAATAAACCGAGTATCGCCGCAGATTATAATATGCTTGGAGAGTTGTGTTTTGAAATGGGGGATGTTAAAGAAGCGGAGGAGTTTTTTAATAAAGGGGTTTTGCTATCACGCCAGATAAACGCGCAGCCGGAATTGGCCGAATCTTATGAGAACCTCGGGATTTTATATAAAGCAAAAAGGGATATGGCGAAATCGCGGGAGTTCTCCAGAAAGGCCCGGGAGATTTACCGTCGCATGAACCTTCCTGCCGATTAGGGGGATCGAATTCGCCCCCCCGGGGGGGGTAGCATATCCTGCCGCAAAACCCTGTTTTTAGACACGTAAGCCGTTAATATTATAAGTGTTAAGTTGTTTTAAAAAAGTTCTTATTTTACTGGATTTTTTTAAAATAAATGGTATAATTTTTTAATTAGAACTTTACTATTCACGGGATGATCATATGAACAATACCTTTTATCTGAATATCTCGACTGCCGAAAATCTAGGGATAGGTCTTTTCAAATACCAGCTTACCTCCCCGGGAAGGTTTATCATTACAAATTCCGCCTTGGTACATATGCTGGGCTATCTCTCCAAGGTTGATTTTAAGAGGGTTACGCTGGATGACCTTTTCCTGCGCCCCTACGAGAAGGAAAAGTTTATCGCGCTTCTTAAAGAACAAGGGAAGGTAAAGTTTTTCGAGACGCTTTTTAAATCAAAAGACGGCGGCTCGATCTGGGTTGCCATTACCGCTTCGCGCGTGCTTGTCAATAATAAAAGGTACTATGCCGAGGGCATTATCGAGAATATCACCGAGCATAAGGAGACAGAAGAAAAGCTTGAATTAGAGAGGGATTTTATGCAGGGGCTCCTGGACAGCATCCCGGATGCCATCTATTTCAAGGATCGCCAGAATAAGATTATCAAGGTAAATAAATTTTATGCCGAAGGCGCAAAACTCAAATACCAGGATATTATCGGAAAGACCGATTTTGATTTCTTCCCGCGCGAACAGGCCCAGAAAATGTTTGAGGATGATAATTACGTCTTGAGCGGCAGGTCCATTATCGGCAAGATAGAGCGTACTCTTCTGCCCAACGGCACCTGGAACCAGGTCATTACCACCAAGATACCTATGTATGACCGCGGCGGAAATATCATCGGAACCATGGGTATCACCCGCGACATGACGGCTTACGCCAATCTCGAGAGGGAACGCCTGGAGATGCTGATTAATACCGTGATGGTTTTGGGCAAGGCCATGGAGATGCGCGACCCCTATACCTTCAGCCATAACCGTAAGGTCGCAGATATCTCCGAGAAGATCGGCAAGGCCTTGGGCTGGGACGAGAACCGGCTTTTAGGAATGAAGCTTGCCGGCGAGTTGCACGACCTGGGAAAAATAAGCATTCCGCTGGATATACTCAATAAGCCTGGTAAACTCAGCGACCTTGAATTTAAGCTTATCCAGGAACACGTAGTAAAGTGTTACGACCTTTTCAAGGATGTCAAATTTCCGTTTTCGCTGGCAGATATCGTTTACCAGCACCATGAGCGCCTCGACGGCACCGGCTATCCCCGCGGCCTCAAAGGGCAGGACATAAGTCAGGAAGCACGCGTGCTGGCAGTAAGCGATGTGCTGGAAGCAATGACGTCTCACCGCCCCTACCGCGAGGCCTTAGGCCTGGATAAAGCGATGGAAGAACTTAAGAAAGGCAACGGCGAGAAATACGACTCCCAGATAGTGGAAATAGTGATTCACCTTGTTTCTGACAACGGTAACAAAATCTTCTGGTCTACGAATTAAGGCCTTCCTCAGCGTCAATCCTCAATAGTTAAAAATTAAAGTTAGATTCATTTTCTTGCCCCGTCTATTATTACGGGAGGCAAGAGGGATGAGAAAAACATTCTTGGTTTGCATGCTTTTATTATGCGGTACAGGTTCCGCTCAGGCAGAGCTTGCCTGGAACGATATAAGTTGCGGTAATACCGGCCTTACCGGTATTTTAACCGATTCCGCCGATTCGGCCCTGTTATATGCCGGTTCAAGAGCCGGTGTTTTAAAGAGCCTGGACGGAGGCAAGAATTGGCGCAATGTCCTGCCGTTGAGAGGAGGGGGAGCCGGGGTCAATCTTCTTTATTTTAATATTTTTGATAATAAGATTGTTTATGCCGTTACTTCCCGGGGGTTGTACAGGAGCAACAACCGGGGTGAGAATTGGCTTAGGATTTTTCGGGGGAGTAACTACCTGGATGGCGATTGCACCGCGCTTGCCGTTTTGCCGGAAATTATTTACCTCGGTACGCGGGGAGGGCTTTTTGCAAGCCGGGATAACGGCCGCAGTTGGAGCAGGGAAAGCGGCCGGATAGGCAAAGAAGATATCAAGGCCATAGGTTGTTCGCTAAAGGATAAATTTATTTATGTTGCTTCTTGCGGCGGCATATACCGGGCAATACCCGGAGAGCAGGAGTGGGGGAGGATTTTCGTAGCTTATCCGCAGGCAGATAATGGCGATAGAGAAGAAGCCGCTGAAAAGGAAGAGACAGATAACGGCGCACAGATAAATTATTTGAGTGTTGAGCAGACCAGCGGAGATATTTACGTTGCCACAAGGCGGGGGGTTTACCGGAGCATTGACAGAGGACAGAGCTGGAAGTCGCTCGCCGATTACGGGTTGCTTAGCCGCAACGTCAAGTTTATTCTTGCGGCACGGGATTCCAGGGTTTATGCTGTTACGGACTCCGGCATATTTCTTTATTTCGGCGAGCGCTGGCTGGAATTGTCTTTTGGCTTGGCTGCCGGGGAATTGCGTGCCGTTGCTTGCGATAAAGAGGATAACCTTTATGCCGCCTCTGAGATGGGATTATTCAGGGCAGTCATAAAAGATAGAGTCTATGATGAGAGTGACAATAGCGCTGTCTGTCGCTATCAAGGCGAGCTCCAAATTAATGAAGTGCAGCAGGCAGCGATTAAATACGCCGAGGTAGATCCTGAGAAGATTATACGTTGGAGAAAGCAGGCAGCCAGGCGCGCCATACTGCCCAAATTGACCATTAGCGCCGACCGTGATCGCAACAGCACTATTTCCAATAGCATCTGGGGAACCGCCGGCAGCAGTTCCAGCCCCGGAAAATATTTTGTAGGCCCTGATGACGAGACGCGCTATCACAATAACGGCTGGGGCGTTTCTTTAAGCTGGGAATTGGGAGATTTAGTCTGGAACGATGCCCAGACCTCTATTGACGTGCGTTCCAGGCTAATGGTGGAGTTGCGCAATGATATACTCGATGAGGTTACCAGGGTCTATTTCGAGAGGCTGCGGGTAAAAGCAGAATTGGATGGCTTATCCATCGAAGATAGGAATAAAAGGCAGATAAAGGAATTGAGGGTTGCCGAGCTCACCGCTTTACTGGACGCCATGACAGGCGGATACTTTTCCCGCGCCTTAAAAAAATAACCACATAACTGCAACGGGAGACGTTTTCCCCTTGTCCGGGACAGTGTCTTTTTTTTCAACAAGACGCTATCCCGATTGGGTAGAAAGACGTCTCCGCTTTTTTAAGGCAAGGACAGTTTCCGCTTCAGGGAGAAAAACGTCTCCGAAGATAAGTTGAATATTTTTTGTTTAGGGTTTATAATATCTTCTAACGAGCCGGGGGGTATTCATAAGAAAGGAGCCTTTTTATGCTTAGCGATAACTTAAATAAGATAATCGAGAATATAGAAAAGGTCATTATCGGCAAAACCGAGATCGTGAAGCTCCTGGTTGTAGGGCTTTTGACCAACGGCCATATTTTGATTGAAGATGTCCCCGGTACCGGCAAGACAATGCTTGCCCTTGCTCTGGCTAAATCCATTGATGCTGATTTTAAAAGGATACAGTTCACGCCTGACCTTATGCCTTCGGACGTGACCGGCGGCTCGGTATATAACCCCAAGAAAGGAGAGTTTGATTTTAAGAAAGGGCCGGTTTTTACGCATATCCTCCTGGCGGATGAGATTAACCGCACTACTCCCCGAACACAGTCTGCCTTGCTTGAATGTATGCAGGAGTATAAGGTTTCTTTAGACGGAGAGACCTTTGCGCTCCCCAGGCCTTTTATGGTGGTGGCTACCCAGAACCCCATTGAATACCAGGGGACCTATCCTTTGCCCGAGGCCCAGATCGACAGGTTCCTGATGAATATCAACATGGGTTACCTTAAGCCGGCCGAAGAGATAGAGGTTATAATCGAACAGAAGCTCGAGCATCCTGTAGAAAAATTGCAGCCGGTAGTGAAATTAGAGGAGGTTTTGAAGCTGCAGGATGAGGTTAAGAATATTCAGGTTTCCGATTCGGTGATGCGTTATATCGTAAATTTGGTCGCGGCTACACGCAAAAAAGAGGAACTCAAGCTTGGGGCCAGCCCGCGCGCCTCCATTGCCTTAATGAAGGCGAGTTCTGCCTGGGCGCTTTTGGAAGGGCGCGATTTTGTTATACCAGATGACGTAGCAAGATTATTGCCATGGGTGCTCAAGCATCGTCTTGTCCTGCAGGCCAAGGCCATGGTCGCGGATAAAACCCCGGAGTACGTAATATCAGGCATCCTCAAAGATACCCCCATACCCTAAAAACCGAAAATGCTCAGGGCGTCTCTTAAGAAATGGCTATTTTTATTCACTATTATTATATTTAATTTAGTCATTGCCCTAAGGACATCGCTGGGGTTCTTTTATTTCTTTTTCTTTTTACTCGTAGTAAACCTCATCATAAGTTTTTCCTGGCTGGCGATAGAGTATTTCTTCAGCGGACTTTATCTCGCCCGCAATATGCCGGGCAGGGTAGTAGAGGAGGACTACCTCCAGGTCGAGGCCCACCTTCGCAATAAAGGCATCATCCCGCTTTTTAATTTTATCTTAGCAGACGAATTTCCCTGTGCCGGATCTTCCTCCGGGCGCAAGACGGTTTTAATCCAATATCTCGGAGCAAATTCATCTTTGAGTTTCAAATACCAGTGCCTGTGCCAACAGCGCGGCAAATACAGGATAGGGCCGTTTTCAGTATACCTGTTCGACCCCTGGGGGATATTTTTTATCAAGAAGACTTATTACATATACTCTGAATTGTATGTCTACCCCCGCATTTTCAATATCAGGAGATTCCCGCCTTTGATAAAAGGAAACGTGCCTTGGTTCGGCATAGACACCAGCCGCGTCAGCGGCGATGAGCATGATTTTTTCGGGGTGCGCGAATACAGGCTGGGAGACCCTATCAAGAGAATCCACTGGCTTTCCACCGCCCGCAAGAACAGCCTTATCGTCAAGGAATTCCAGCAGCGCGCCTTTTTTAGCGCCAGCATCATCTTTGGGCTCCAGAAGGACAAGAATTTCGGAGAAGGCAAGCAGACCGTCGCAGAATATACCGTCAGGATAGCCGCCTCGATAGCAAGCTATCTTATCCAGAGGGGTGTATCGTTGGGGCTTATTGCGCACGCCGGGGAAATAATACGTCTGCCTTCCAACAAAGGTCCGGAGCACCTCGATGATATCTTTCGCGCCCTTGCAACATTCCGGCCGGAGAGCAAGATAGGCCTGGGAAGCTTGCTGGATGAGTATGGCGACTCTATCTCCGGGAATACAACCCTCATAACCATAATGCTTGATGAGGACTGGCAGTATATCCCGGCGTTATTAGCTATGGAAAAGAGGGATATTTCCTTAATACCGATAGTACTCATTGCTTCTTCATTTTTTCAACATTATGCCGGGGAGAGAGTTATCAGAAATGCGCAGTTCCATTTTCCTAAAGGCTCAAGGTTTACGCCGATATTTATATCCTGCGGCCAGGATCCGCAGACCGCATTTTAGGACAACCCATGAAAGAAGAACGGTTTAATACAAGAGAAAAATATCTCTTAGCAGAACTTGTTTTTAGCTTTGTTCTCTTGAGCGCTATCATTTTTCTTTTTGGAGAGGCGCTGGCGTCCTTAAGGCCTTATTTTATCCTGGGGTTGGCAGGGGGGTTGTATTTCAGCTGGCTCCGGCGCGATAAGAAAACAGCGGGGCTCTATCTCAGTATTAATATCGCTGTCCTGGCTGTTTTTATCTGGGTGTTTTACGCGGTCTATAACTCCTCGTTATTCTATAAAGACATTATCCTCCTTTTTGTCAAGGCCGGATTTATTCTATCGGTCCTTCTCTCGTTAGGGGCGCTTGGCGGTTTTTTGGTCTACATAGATGCGTTGAGTATTGTGCTTCTTATGTGTTTCCCCATCTTCGTAAATAATTATGAGGCCTACCATTATCTCTTGCTGGCTATTTGTTTATTTTCTTGGGTAGTCCTTTTAAGGCTGAGGTTTAAGAAGGCGTTTACATTAGCAGCCCTAAGACCTTTTGAGCGCAATTACCCGGGGGCATTCGCCTTCGCCTTATTGTTATTCATTATTCTGTTCGCTTGGACGCTATTCTACGCAATGCCGTTAAAGAGCATTAAAGACAGAGGATTCTTTATCGAGCCGACAGGCGCATATGGCATAGCCGAGACGCCTTCAGAGCAAAAATACTATGAATTACAGGAAAAACTGCAGGACGAAATTCTGGAGGCCATGCCTAACCTCGAATCCAGGGGAGAGATATTAGGAGACCTTAGTTCTCTTGTCAAGGACTCTGCGGACGTGATGGAGGTTAAGAAGGCTCGCGATGGATTGATGGATAAGCTAAGGCGACCCGGCCCAGGATTGGAAAGGGACAAGGCCGGGCATCTTCTTTTGCTTCTTGATGCCTATCTAGACCAGAAAATAAAACGCAATCTGAAGATGAGCAAAGAACAAATTATAGAAAATCTCAAAAGCAACCCGTTCAGCATTAAGGATAGATTTTCCGTTCTCGCGCGGCTGAATAAAATGCAGTATGAGGATTCGGTGAAAAAGGTAGCTTCTTTAGAGCAAGGCTTAAAGACAATCATTGCTGAATCATCCGTCAGCCAGGGTGTCAAAAGAGAGATTGGAAATGATTTGGCGCAGTTTGAAAGATGGAAGTATTACCAGCTTTATCGCCGTCAATTTGCCGCTTTTAAGAAAACGGCTGATTCGCTTGATAATGACTCCCGCGGAAAATTAAACGAGCTTATTTCTGCGTTTGAAAGAATGGATTCATCTTCGAGCTTAAGCGCGGTTGACGGAAAGATCAGGATTTTAAGATATAGCGGAGGCAGGGAGGCAGGTGCCGTAGCAGATCAGGCCGATGGCGTCTTTGATGTCGTTTCTCGCATGGTTGCTGCTGCCGGCAAGACGGCCAATGAATACAAGAGCGGGCCCGGCCAGAAGCAGGAGGTCGCTAATAGGGAAGGAGCCGGTGGCGGCGAGGAATATAAGAAATTAATATCACTGGAAATACTTCCTGAATACTGTCGGATAGCATTGGGCGCGACCAAGGATTTGCTTGCCATGGGAATCTACGGAGACGGTTCGCACCAGGACCTTACTGCTGAGGCGTTATGGTCAAGCGGCGATGAGAGGATTGTTTCTGTTGTGCAAGGGATGGTTAGCGCCGCGGGGATTGGAAAGGGAAGGGTATACGCAGAAATAGACGGTATAAAAAGCAGGGCAGCCATGGTAATGGTGGAGGAGCCGCAACTGGTGGCGATTAATCTTTCGCCGTCCGAATTGACAATACCTCTTCGAGGTAGCTCCGTTTTAAAAGCAGAAGGCGTCTTTAGCAACGGAGAGCGCCGTGATATGACTTCTTCCGTTGAATGGAAGGCCGGGAATGACCGTTTAATCAGGGTATTTGAAGGTAATGTCCACGGGCTGAGAATAGGAAGCACTTCGGTTTACGCGGAGCGCGCTGCGGTCAGGAGCGCCAGCGTTGAGGTAAAGGTGACCATGACTTTATTTTGGGCAGCCGTATTGCTATTTAAACTTGCCCTGGCGTCGGCGGTTTTATTAGGAATATTATTTGCAGTTTTTTATGCTTTAACCGAAGAGAGAAGGAAAAAGATCAGGATGCGGATGGACGTTGAGCCGCGCCGTTTTGTTATTGAGGTCTACGGAAATACCCGCGCCGTCCTGGCTATTTTTGGTCCGCGTCCAGACAGGACAACGCCGCCTCTAGCTTATGCCGCCGAAGTAAAGGGGTATTATCCTGCAGCGGATAATGTCTATACGGGATTGACGCGGTTATTCGAAGAGGCAAAATACAGCAGCCATGCCATCAGTGACGATGACGCCAGAGAGGCGCTGGCAGCTTATAATACTTTATCAGCACGGTTCTTGGTTGTTGCGGCAGGGGCAGGATGTTTTGGGGGCGCTGTCTCATTTTATTATTGAAGATACCGCTCCATATCTAAAATTTCTTGCAAATCCCCGCTATTTATGATAAGTTATAGATTCATTGTTTATTTTTTTGCGATTTTTTAATAATCCCAATGTCTTTATTACATCTAGACGAAGGCAATTTTAAAAAAGAGGTTTTGGAATCTGAGCTTCCGGTCCTGGTGGACTTTTGGGCTCCTTGGTGCGGACCATGCAGGATGATTGCGCCGGTCCTGGAAGAGGTGACCAGGGAGTATCAGGGCAGGATAAAGGTCGGCAAGGTTAATATTGACGAGAACTCAGGCGTTGCCAGCCGGTACGCAGTAATGTCCATCCCCACCATCATGTTCTTTAACCAGGGCAAGGTAGTAGACCAGGTTGTAGGAGTCCTCAGCAAGTCCGACCTGAAGAACAGGATCGAAGAGGCCTTTAGGTAATATTTTTCAGGCGCCTCATTTCCTTAAGTCCACTGCAGATGAAAAAGGTATTTATTGCTGCTACCAAGCAGAATGACGGTAAGACTACCGTATCCCTGGGGTTAATCCGTAATTTCAAGGACAGGTTTAAGAGGGTAGCTTTTATCAAGCCTATCGGACAGCGCTACCTCCAGGAAGAGGGAGTCAAGATTGATGAGGACTCCTGGTTGATCGAAGAGGTATGCGGCATACAGTGCGGCCTTAAGGATACCAGCCCCATTGCGGTAGAAAAGGGGTTCACCGAAAAGTACATCAGCCGGCCGGTTAAGGAGTCAATCTCCAAACAGATTAAAGATGCCTATCGGCGGGTTTCCAACAGGCAGGACTTGGTTATCATCGAAGGCACCGGCCATGCCGGCGTAGGCTCGGTATTTGACCATTCCAATGCCTATGTGGCGCGTCTGTTGGGTGCGAAGGTTATCATTATATCTTCCGGAGGCATAGGCAGGCCTATAGACGAGATTATTCTGAACAAGGCGCTTTTTGACAAGGAGGGAGTTAAGGTATTGGGGGTAATTGTCAATAAGGTTCTGCCGTCTAAATTTGATAAAATCAGCAGTTTGGTCATCAAGGGTTTAAAGCGCAAGGGTATTAAGGTGCTTGGGATATTGCCTTACAGCCCTATACTGGCAAGGCCGGCAGTCAGGCAGATACTGGAGGATTTGGATTGTGAACTTATGAGCGGTAAGGATGCCTTAGGCAATTATGTTTCCGGGGTAGTAGTAGGAGCAATGAAGCCCTGCGACGCGGTAAAATATATAGTTGAGGATAGTTTTATCATTACCCCGGGAGACCGCGAGGATATCATTGAGACAGTCCTTTCCTCCTACCGCGACTGCGAGAAGAAGATCTTGAAGGCCTCCGGCATAATCCTCACCGGAGGCATGCTTCCGTCTGCGGAGGTGAAGGAAGCATTATTTAAGGCGGGCATACCGGTATTAGTGGCAAAGGAGGATACCTATGCCGTGGCCTCTTATATACATGACCTTAATGTGAAGATGAGGCCCAAGGATAGCGATAAAATTAATGAGGCAGTAAGGTTGGTGCGCGAGAAAGTGGACATGAATACAATATTGAAAGGCATATAGCGATGGATACTATCAGTAAGGTGCGCCGTAAGTCAAAGTCAAACCCTAAAACCATTATCCTCCCCGAATCTGAAGATAAGCGCGTGCGGGAGGCGGCAAGGATTATTGAGAAAGAAGGGATTGCCAAGATTGCCTTGCTTTCCAGGGACATGCTTAACCCCGATGATAAAGCCAGATACGCCCGGCAATATTACGAATTGCGTAAATACAAAGGCTTAACCGAGGAAGCCGCCGCCAAGATATTCGAAGACCCTCTTTATTATTCCGCAATGATGGTAAAGGAAGGTAAGGCTGACGGCTTGGTTGCCGGGGCATCGCATACTACGCCGGATGTCGCCCGTTCAACGATACATTGCCTGGGAGTTGAAAAACGCCTGGGGATTGCCTGTAGCTGTTTCATAATGGCTGTGCCGGATTGTTCCTACGGCGAAAACGGGACATTTGTTTTTGCCGACTGCGGCATAGTCCCCGAACCCAACCCGCGGCAGCTCGCCGCTATTTCGGTGGCCGCATCGGAATTGGCAAGGAAGGTGCTTGATATCATTCCCCGCGTCGCAATGTTGAGCTATTCCACTAAGGGGTCTGCTCAGGGTGAGCGTATCGATAAGGTGCGCCAGGCATTAGGCATAGTAAAGGAGATGTCGCCGGAACTGCTGGTAGACGGGGAGTTGCAGGTAGATGCCGCGATTGTGCCGGAGATCTCGCGCATCAAATACCCGGGCGGCTTATTGGGAGGGGAAGCCAACGTTTTAATATTCCCTAATTTAGAGGCGGGCAATATCGCTTATAAATTGGTGGAGAGGCTGGCAAAGGCGCGGGCACTGGGTCCGCTTATCCTGGGTTTAAATAAGCCTTGCAGCGACCTCTCGCGCGGATGTTCCGTCGAGGATATCGTGGACTGCGTCGCAGTTACCTCCATCAGGGCACAGTAATTATGAACATACTCGTTATAAATTGCGGAAGCTCTTCCATCAAATATAAACTCTTCAGCATGCCGCAGTGCAAGCTTATCTCCAAGGGGTTATTGGAGCATATCGGAGAAGAAGGGGCGCGTATCCCAGACCACTACCAGGGCCTTAAATTGATACTCGCTAAGGTTAAGGGCGTAGGCCTGGTAGGCCACCGCGTAGTGCATGGGGGAGAAGAATTCAAAAAGCCGGTTCTGGTCGATAACGCCGTAATCAAGAAAATCAGGCAATGTTCGGCCCTGGCGCCCCTGCATAACCCCGCTAACCTTGCCGGGATACTCGCCTGTAAGAGATTACTCCCCGGCGTAAAACAGGTTGCGGTATTTGATACCGCTTTTCACCAGAGCCTTCCGGATTACGCCTATATCTACGGCCTTCCGTATAATTATTATGAACGTTTCGGAATACGCAAGTACGGTTTTCACGGCACAAGCCATGAATACGTCGCCCGCGAAGCCGCCAGGATCCTTAAGAAACCCATTCATAAATTGAAACTTATCACCTGCCATCTCGGTAACGGCTGCAGTATTACTGCCGTGGACCAGGGGAGGTCGGTAGATACCAGTATGGGGTTTACCCCCTTGGAAGGTCTGGTGATGGGCACGCGCTGCGGGGACATTGACCCTGCGTTGGTAACTTACCTTATGCATAAGCAAAGGTTGGGGGCATCAGAGCTTGATAGTATCCTTAACCGTTCCAGCGGCCTGAAAGGCATATCGGGCGCGAGTAACGATATGCGGGTCCTGGAGCAGCGCGTCAACTCCGGCGACAGGCGCTCAAGGCTGGCAATTGACGTTTTCGTATATCGCGTGAAGAAATATATCGGAGCCTATGCCGCGGTGATGTCCGGTTGCGATGCCTTGGTTTTTACGGCAGGGATAGGGGAGAACCAGAAGGGCATCAGGGATAAGGTTTGCCGTGGGTTGTTTTCGTATCTTGCAAAAGAACCCAAGATTCTCGTTATCCCTACGCAGGAGGAGTTGATGATTGCCAGACAGGCATATCATCTTGTAAAGGCTGCCCAAAATGGCAAATCCTTTTAGGCGGGCCATCGTTGTTTTATTGTTTATGCTGGCAGCCGGAATTGCCTGCGGCAGGCATGAGGCAGGAGGGGAGGCGGCAGGCATGAAGAAGATAATTATGGTTATTTCCGAAAGCAATTTCCGCGATGAAGAATTCCTGGAGCCCAGGGAGATATTTAAGAAGGCGGGACTTGAGGTAAAGATTGCCTCCAGCGCTCTTGGCGAGGCCAGGGGGGCATTGGGGGCCAGGGTGAGACCCGACGTGCTTGTCAGCGATATCAGACCCGAGGATTTCGACGCCATTGTTTTTGTGGGAGGGCAGGGGGCATCCCGATACTGGGACGACCCCTCCGTTCATAAATTGATACGAAATGCCGCTGCGGATGGAAAGGTAATAGCCGCGATATGTATTGCTCCGGTTACGCTTGCCAAGTCAGGGGTGCTCAAAGGTAGGCGCGCCACGGTTTGGCATTCCGAAGGAGCACAAATCCAAAAAGCAGGGGCTGTTTATACCGCCAAAGGCGTGGAGAGGGACGGTAGGGTTATCACGGCGTCCGGCCCGGATTACGCTGGAGAGTTCGGCCGGGAGATTGTCGCGGCCTTATCGCAATAACACATAAAGAATCTAAAAAGGGGCAGGGATAAAAATGTTTAGGACAATGTTGAAATCAAAGATCCACCGCGCCCGCGTTACCGGGGTCAACCTTTATTATGAAGGCAGCATTACTATTGACGCCAAGCTGATTAAAGCGGCAGATATGCTGGCGGGCGAAAAAGTAGAGGTGCTTAATCTTAATACCGGCGGGAGGCTCGAGACTTACGTGATTAAAGGCAGGGCCGGTTCGGGAGACATCTGCCTTAACGGTGCGGCAGCGCGCGGGGCGGCAGTCGGGGATGAGGTTATCATTGTTTCCTACGTTGCGGTTGAAGATAAAGATGCCCGGGGCATCAAGCCAATGATAATAAAAGTGGATTCCAAAAACCGCATCATTTAAGACGCTTGCATAGATGAAAGACGACGGTTTAACTATTAAGATTCTGGGAGACCCTTTATTGCGCCGCAGATCCCGCCCCATAAAAAGCATCAGCGAGCGCCACCGCAAGGCCTTGAGCCGGATGGCGCAACTGATGTATGGCAGTTCCGGTATCGGTCTGGCTGCGCCGCAGGTCGGGATAAACGAACGCATGATAGTTGTGGATACCGGAAGCGGGCTTTACAAATTAATCAACCCCCGCATTGTGATGAGGCAGGGGCATCAGGTTATGCAGGAAGGCTGCCTCAGTGTCCCGGGAGCCTGTATTAAGGTAAAACGCTCTAAAATAGTGCAGGTGGAGGCGCTGGACGAGAATGCCGCGTCTGTATGTGTTGAGGCAAAAGATCTCCTCGCCTGCGTATTACAGCATGAGATCGACCACCTGGACGGTAAGCTTATCGTAGATTACGTATCGTTACCGCAGAGGCTTAAGATACGCCGCCGCTTAGAAAGATTAAGGAAGAATAGCCGCAATGAAGGATTGCCGGAATCAGAAGCAGAATCTCGAAAATTGCAATTGTAGTTATGAGCCCTGTCCGAGGAAGGGTATCTGTTGCGAATGTATCGCTTACCACCGTAGGAGCCGCGAGCTCCCCGCCTGTTTTTTAGCTCTTCTGCCGAGAAAAGTTACGACCGTTCCGTGGAAAAATTCATGAAGGATAACCAAAGGTGATTTTTCCGCATCCGAGAAATTTACGAGGAGACCTTATATGCACGAGCTTATTATCATAGGGGCAGGCCCGGCAGGATTGACCGCCGGCATATATGCGGGAAGATACCGTATGGACACCGTGATTTTGGAAAAATTAGGGGTGGGAGGCCAAATTATCCTTTCGGAGATAATAGAGAACTTTCCGGGGTTCCCGCAGCCAATCGCCACCATGGAATTAATGGAGAGGTTTAAAAAGCAACTGGATAACAGCGGGGTTCCGATACTGGAAGGAGAGGTAACTGATATTCAAGCCGCAAGAGACGGCTCTTACCTTATCAATAGCTCCGGCGGGACCTACGATACAAAAAGCGTTATCGTAGCAAGCGGAGCTTCTCCCAGAAGGTTGGGGATTCCGGGAGAGGAAGAGTTTACCGGCCGCGGGGTATCTTATTGCGCAACCTGCGACGGTCCGCTTTTTAAAGATAAGGAGGTTGCGGTAATAGGGGGGGGCGACAGGGCGCTGGAAGAGGCGTTGTTTCTGGCGCGTTACTGCCGCCGCGTAACGCTCGTTCACCGCCGCCAGGAGTTGCGCGCTTCGCGCATCATGCAGGAGAAGGTGGCGCGAGAGAAGAAGATAGAGCTATTGCTCGAGAGTGTGGTTGATAAGGTTACGGGAGGCGCCAGGGTTGAGTCGCTGACGATAAAAAACAACAAGACCGCTAAGACAAACGACTTCAGATGCGACGGCGTATTCATATTCGTAGGCATAAGGCCTAACACCGATTTTGTAAAAAAACTGTTGCATACCGACGAAGCGGGTTTTATAATGACAGACCAAGAATTGAAGACCTGCCGGGAAGGCCTATTTGCCTGCGGCGATTGTTGCAAAAAGGAGCTTTATCAGGTTGTTACTGCCTCTGCAGAAGGAGCAACGGCGGCATCCGCCGCGCATAAATACCTGTTAAACATGGAATGAAAGAGATGGATTGTCAGGTTACGCGTAATAAAAAATTGGAAGAATGGATTGCGCAGATAGTAAAGCTCTGCCAACCGGATGATATTGTCTGGATTGACGGCTCAGAGGCGCAGAGAAGACAGCTTGAGCAGGAATGCGTCTATAGCTCGGAGTTGGTTGAACTGGACCAATATAAACTCTCTGGGTGTTACCTGCATCGCACCGCCGTCAATGACGTTGCCCGCACCGAACACCTAACTTACATCTGTACCAGCAAGAAGCGCGATGCCGGGCCCACCAATAACTGGATGGCTCCCCGCGTTGCTTACGGTAAGGCTAGGAGGTATTTCAAGGGGGCCATGAAAGGCAGGATTATGTACGTGATACCATTCTCAATGGGGCCGGTGGGGTCGCCTTTTTCCAAGATTGGCGTAGAGTTGACGGATTCGCGTTACGTAGTCCTGAATATGATGATTATGACGCGGGTAGGCCGTTCTGTGCTGGAATACCTTGACAATAACAATAACGCGGGTTTTACGAAATGCCTGCATTCCAAGGCCGACCTGGATATAAACAAGAGGCTTATTTTGCATTTCCCCGAGGATAATGCTATCTGGAGCGTGGGTTCTGGATACGGAGGCAACGTATTGCTCGGCAAAAAATGCCTTTCTTTGCGCATTGCCAGTTTTTTCGCACGCAGGGA
>Ga0265297_10006467_pt1 | contig 16988 bp, 21 predicted proteins | sample Munlanlwell13791_FD_192502 | JGI IMG/M metagenome (GOLD analysis project Ga0265297, IMG submission 192502) | Leachate microbial communities from a municipal landfill in Southern Ontario, Canada - Leachate well 137-91 | ecosystem: Engineered > Solid waste > Landfill > Unclassified | place...
CGGTTGCCAACTTTTAAGAATCAGATAGGGATGCTTCTATGAATAGTGCGTTGGGCCTGTAGCCTAGCCTGGATTGGGCGGCAGTCTCCTAAGCTGCAGATCGCGGGTTCGAATCCCGCCAGGTCCGTATATTGCAACGGGAGGACTCATAACCTCAGGAGCCCTGTTTTTTTCGTTTGTTGGTTTTTGAATCGTTTGGCCCGGCCCGTATTGCCGTTTCATCAGCCTTTGCATCCGCTTGCTGGTTGGATGAAATTTCAGCACGGCCCGAAGCCAGTCGTATGCATCGTTACGGAATTTTTCTTCCGCGTTTTCGATGTATACTTCCGTAGTCTTTTCGTACTTGTGACCCAGCGCTCTCGTGACCTGTCTCGTGTCCCACTTCTTGGTCTCGATTTTCGTGCGTATTAGCTTGGCTACGGCGAACCAGTCCCTCATGACTTTTGGATGGAATGGTTGCCATACCGGCTTCACGTAAGCATTCAGATACCTGCGGAGATGGTCCTCAGACGAGAACGGCTTTCCGTTGGTCTGGATGAACAGATAATCGCCGGAATGCTCGTTTGCGATCCTCGGTCTCCACACGTGCAGCCAATTGTAGATGCTGTTCTGCTGGTGGCTTTGCATCACCGAGGGTTCTATCCAAACTGTGCGTTCCCTGTATCTCTTCTTCTGCTCGCGGATGCTGATTTGGCTTTCGTCAAAATCCACCCAGTTGATTTTGATTGTGATAAGTTCCTCTGGCCTGACCCCGGACTGGAATCCGAGCGTCAATAACGTTCGTAATAGCGCGTTGGTTTCCCGGTTCTTTGAGTATCGGTGATGGATGAGCTTGTTCACGACGCTAGGACCCGGCACTATTTTCCTCTTGTGCTCAGGGGGAGCGGGAGGTCGCCATGGCCACCAAGTCACGTCGATGCCGAAAGCTCCTGCGAAAGTTCTTATTGCCTTCCAGAAATTATTTAGTTGGGTTACGCCGTAGGTTGGGTCGCCTGTCTCTTTGGCTCTTTCGGGATACTCGTAGTGCTCGCGGTAAAGCATCTGGTTTATTATTTGGTGAGGGTCGAATGTGAACCAGTTGACCGGGTAAATTGGATGCTTTTCCATAGCCCTTGCGTGCCTGATGTAGTTGTTTATCGTGCTTGGACTACGACCCTTGCGGGGACCTTTGTCACTGATCTTGTCAGGCGATTCCATCCACCATTTCCTTACCGCGTAGTAGATCTCTTCGTGCGTCTTGCATCGTGAACGGTCGACGAGAAGCGGGATTATGAGCTTGCTGTGGTCGATAAAACGGGTTTGGTTTTCAACATTAAAACTTGCCTTTACATGGCCAAATTCACCCATCTCCTCCCCATCCGGTTGGGGTTTGGGTCGGTCGATGGTCTGGCCTGATTTGACATTCGTGTTCCATTCTCTTTTTATGCCTCCTACCGTCAAATCTTTTTGACGGACGGGAGACCCATAAGCCTCAGGATTAAAAAATGTTGCTGAGGAGGTTTTATTGGATATAATTAAGCCCTCCATCAGCCACGTTCACGTTTGTTAGGTTGGTCTGTACGGTTTTATTCTCAGCCGTTCCACCGTTTTCCTTCACCCGCCGCTCGATTTCCTCGTCAATGCTATGCGAGATCCATGATTTCATGCATATTTTGAGGTTGCTGATGCCGAACGCTCCCAGGTGATACTCCATGCCTCTGCATATTCTGACAAGCAGGTCTTCCGAAACCTTTTTTAATAGCACGTCAATGTCGTCGTTGGTGTGGTTCTCGGCTTTGAATTCCCTGACAACGATGCTGACAAAGTCCTTCACGAGGTTGCCGCACAGTTTCCATTCGCTTTCGATCTGGTGATGGATCTTCTCCATCATTTCGTCGAGTTTTTTTTCGTTCATGCATGCTGTATATACCTCACAACAGCCTATTTAAAATCTAATATTAATGAGTCATTTTTATCAAAAATGCTTAGGATAGAAAAACTTAAAATTAATTTATAAAAAGGAAAAAATAAAGGTGCATTTTAATGAGTTTTTTAGGAGTAATTAAAATCGCTAATTGAAAATATATTAATGATTTTTACTACTTTTTCGTGCTTAAATACTTAACTTTCGAATTTGGTTGATGAAGAACAAAAAAGATTGGAACAGTTACTCAGACGAGGAACTTTTGAATTTATTGGTCAAATTGGGCGAGGAACTAGCTCCAAAAGGGTACACAGAGAATGGTAAATATAAAAGATATAAGAAAATCACGCCAATAGAACCTACTGCAAAAGATCTGAAAAAAGCTGAAGACTATCCTCCCATGAGTGTCTACGTTCAACGCTTCGGAAACTGGAGCACGGCTAAATATCTGGCTGGATTCACCGAGAGTTTTGAAAATCCTTACGCTTATTCAAAGGATGAATTGATAGACAGTCTGGCTGCAGAAACGGGGTTTTCAAAGGAATTCGCTTCGCAACTGCTTAGTGGAATAAAAAAAGAAAAAAGAAAAAAGTGAAGAAACAGACCTAATAGGGCGATGTATTATTTCCAAAATAGAGCCACATGACTAGATTTTTACCATGTTCTGTTAGGACGTAATGTTTTTTCCCCGATCCCTTATCCTTGATCAAACCTCTATCACTCAAATCTCTCAAAACCTTATAGAGATGATTTCTGTGACATCTTCCTCTTGGAAACATTCTTATTTCGTCTTGAGTGAATTTTTTTGTCCGGTAGATCGCACATAGAATGTCTTTCTCGAGTTTTGTCAATTCTTCAGGAGATAGCAGATATACCCTTTCACCGATATCAAGAAGCTTCTGTTTTATGTCATTAATGGTTTCTTTTAATTCGTCTGGATAATCATAGAAGTTGTTCTTGATTGTAAAGAAAATATCCTCGAGAATCATCGTTGTATCTTTGTGTTTTTTCAGGGCGATTTCAAATTTTTCCAACAGTTCGATCATTATTCTGGAATTTTCGTCCTTTTTCGATGGCCTGCTTTTTTTTGGTTTTATTTTATCTTTTTTGTCTTTACCTCTCCTACTTCCCCGCCCAAATTCGGGAAAGATACCTCACCATATTTTTATTTTCAAATTTTTCCCCTAAATTTGATACTGTTTTCTTATGGCAGCGGTCACCCCTCGCAGAAAGATCTAAAGCAAAAACTATTATCCCGCTAACTTATCGTTTTCGCTCCTCTTCCCAACGTGCCCTGTACTTAGGTAGAAGTCCTATATTTAATTTTCGGAATTTTCATGATTTTTATAGTCTAAAAAAAGGAATTTTTTCATTACTTTTTTGATGATAAAAATATTCCTTACGTGAAAATTACTCGTTTTTTATCTGTTGCAAAAATAGCATCTTTTAGGAACAAAAGTGACGCAGCTATCATTGAATTATTTTTTCTCAGATTTTTTCATTTTGTAATTCTCAATCTCCTTAATCATACTATTTAATTCGTCTTGTTGATCGGCCAATTTCTTTTTTTGTTTGTCAATGTCTGCAATTTTTTCCACTAAATATACAGAGAAGAATTCGCCATCATTATAGTTGCCTAGGGGCATATCAACATTGACTTGTCCCAGATTTTCGATTCTTTCATAGCCATTTGCTGGAATGTTGCCATTGTTATCGCTGACCAAATACTCGGGCTCCCCTTTTTTGTTTAGACACCTGAAAACGTACGCCATTTTCTCACGCTTAATATTTTGTCTAGGAAGAATTTATCTTTGCAATGTACTCTGTCTGGCACACATAACAATTTATTTTAATTCAGCAAAATAATGGTTATAGAACGAGCTTTTGTATTAGCGATGACGTCTGTAAAAAAGTGGGATGGAAAATTGAGATAGCACTGACACTCGGTCCACCATTATGCAATTAGCACTCTCACTTTTCCTATATACTCACGGGTATAAGGTGATATCATGGAAAAGTGTGACGTACATAACTATGCGAGAAGATATGAATTGGCTTTAAAAAAGATTAAAAATTCGAATCTCTCCGATGCCACCAAAAATCTTCTCGAGAAATTTTGCGAACATTGCGTAACCGAGGGATTGGAGATACCAACGACCTTAAAGCATCTGTTCGGTCTGCAGAACGTTGCGAGATGGGCCGAAAAGGATCTTGACAAGACCGACAAAAACGACATCGAGAATATAGTCAATAAACTCGAAAAAAGCCATTATTCTAGCCACGTCAAGCACGCCATTAAGGTCTCGATTAAAAAATTTTATAAGTGGCAAAACGGCGGTCAGGACTATCCCGACAAGGTCAAATGGATCAAGAGCACGCCAAAAACGAAGCATCATCTGCCCGAGGAACTTTTAACCGAAGAGGACGTCGAAAAATTGGTGAATTCCGCGGAACATCTCAGGGACAAGGCGCTCGTCTCCATGTTATACGATAGCGGCTGCCGGATAGGGGAGATTCTATCCCTCAGGTTAAAGCACGTAATTTTTGACGAATACGGGGCAAAAATAACGTTGAACGGGAAAACCGGCATGCGCGTGATAAGGCTGATTTCCGCCGCCCCGCAATTGGCGGCATGGTATGAAAACCATCCAAAGAGAGACGACCCCGAATCGCCGCTTTGGGTCGGGATAGGGTCGAAAAGAAGGGGGGAACAAATCTTCTACAAAGACGTCAGATTCTTCATACATAAGTTGGCGAAAAAAGCTGGAATCAAAAAACGGGTGCATCCACACCTGTTTCGCCATTCCAGGGCTACGGAGCTTGCGAATCACTTAACGGAGGCCCAGATGAACCACCATTTTGGTTGGGTTCAGGGTTCTGACATGCCGGCAACGTACGTTCACATGAGCCTGCGGGACGTGGACGATGCATTTCTGAGGATCTACGGTTATAAGAAGAAAGAAATCACGGAAAAGGAAAATCTCCCACCAAAGAAATGCCATCGTTGCGAGAAGATGAATCCTCCTACGGGAAAATATTGCCTGCGCTGCGGGGCTCCTCTCAGCGTGGAAGCTGCGATAAGAATCGAAGAAAAATGGAATGAGGCTAACGGCCCGATGAGAGCACTGCTCAACGACCCGGAAGTGATAGACTTGCTCATAAGCAAGATGAAACAGATGAACATCGGCCTTGATCAGCCGTCCGTGAAGTAGGTTATCCCGCAGGTGCAGTCCCTGGCGATTCGTTGCAGGCTTTCGTCCGTTTCCGCCTCGTCGACCTTTATGCCCATGGCCTTGATTTTTTCAATCCAGCCGGTCCTGTTGGGCGTGATGTCGTTGTTACCGATGTTCAGGGTGAAGTCTCCGTCGTTGACCCTGACAATAGCCTCGTTGTCACCAAGCCCTGCGCACGCGTACAGCAGTGAGCCTTTTGGGTATGACTTCACCTGGGCTTCTGCCAGTTTCTCTTCGAACGGCTTCTCTTCGGTTTTATCCCAGAGTGATTCCTGCGAGTAGCTGGGCTTGCCCCCGTAGGGCGTCTCGTACTCCTTCGCGGTCTTGTATTTTGGGACGAGCTGCTTCCCCCAGAAATCGTTGTTCGCACAGACCTCGTCCGCTATCGCCTGCAGGATGCAGTGCATCTTTTCCGGGTCCACGGTGTAGAAGCGGAAGACGGCCTCGCTGCAGTTCGGATTCAAATCCATCCAATCACCTCCTCAGATAAGGACAGCTATACCTGTCCTCGAAATGGATTTCTGGAATCTTCAGGATATCGCTCGGTTTCTCTATCTTCAACTTGTAATCGTTGCAGAAGGAGCAGCCTGACACGCAGCCCTTTTCGTCTATGCTCACGATGTCGCGTCCGTAGTGGCACGGGCTGTTCCAGTTCCCGTATTTTTCCTCGTCTAGAATCTTAAACGTGAGGTCATCGACATAGAACTTCTCGAATTTGGTGCTCAAGTATTCGTAGTGCTTTCTTTTCGGGATGATGTCGGGTCCGGGAACGTTCTTTGGGTACAGGGTGAAAACGCGGTCCATGCCCCGCTCGAACAGATGCTCCGTGACCTTAACGAATCTATCACCTTCCATCAGGTTCTCGTCGATTAGCATGTTGCAGCTCACCTGAGCGTATTTTTTCACCCGGTTACAGACGTCCAGATATTCGTTCCCATCTCTCCAATACTTTGTTTTTGCTCTGTCCATCGAGACCGAAACCATCGTAAGGTTCTCGCAGAAATCTGCAATCCGTTCTTCATCCCATTCGCGGAAAACGAACCCGTTCGTCGTTGCATTACAGATGAGGTCGTAGTTGCTGCATTCCCGAGCGAAGCGCTGGACTAGGTCAGGGTGCAGGGTTGGCTCGCCGCCGCCCAGCGCCACCTGGTTCGTGACATCCTTCAGGTATCGTGGAAGCCCAAGAAGCAGTCCCTCGTTTATGGTTTCCTTGCCCTGTTCACGGTAACAGAAAGGGCAATCGCCGTTGCACTCGTTCGTGAAATGCAGGCTAACGACCTTTTTCAAGAGACCACCCGTTTCTCTTTTATTGGGGGTTGCTTCATCGTCTCCTTTGACTCGGCTTCGTCTCTGGCCAGCGCATAGAAGAATAGGGACAGGAACATCAGTGCGATTTCCCCGAGTTGCAGTTGTGCGATGGGGTCCTGCGTTCCGGTGACGAGCCAGCCAAAGACCAGGGCCAGCGTCCCGAAAATCATCGTCGGCACGCTAATCCTGCTTGTCTTCTCGAAAAGATCCATTGTCCTCACCCTCCATTATTTCCGTCACCGTCCGCTTGATGCCCTTGAAGTAGACCTTGACCCGGTAGACGTGCCCCCGGTCGCATTTGTAGATTTTGCAATAGCAACCTTCCGAGAAAACGGGCTTCGAGTCCTGTAGCAGCGCGTCCGCGTTACAAATGGGGCACTTCTTAATCAGCGACATGCTTGTGATTTGTGCGCGTGGATAAAAGGCGTTGAACAGAGAGCGGATTGCAAATCCATGACTTGTTATAAATAGATTTAAAAATCAAATTATCCTATGAAACAAGCGATGATTAAGAAAATCACAATGCCTTTGATTAAGGATATCTGCTTGATGCTTTCGGTCGCGCTTTTTCTATTCATCGTGTTTTTGCTACCCCTGAGCATCAAGGAGCAGTTGATGCTCGTCTATGCTACTCCGCTGTCGCTTGGGCTGTTCTTCACAAGCTTCGTTCACGTTGACGTGATGCATTTTCTTGGGAACCTTTCGTTCTACCTTATCTTCATTTTTACGATATACATGCTTGCCGTTTCCGGAAAAGTCAAGAGGGATTTTTACGCTATGTTTTTCGCAGCCATCCTTCTACTTCCGCTGGTCCTGTCCGTTCTGGATATTGTAGTGATGATTACTTTAAACTTAGGTGGGGGAAGAACCTATGGTTTTTCCGGGATAGATTCCTTCTTCCTTGGCGTCCTCCCTTATTTCGCCATCGCGAATTTTAAGAGGGCCTGGCCTGAATCGAACATGCAGACCGGATCCTACGTCTTCCTGTTTTTTGTCATGGGTTCTATTGCTTTGCTATTCAACGCAGGAGTGCTCATCCTGCTTCTGCCATGGATTTTCTTTTTCATTTTTCTCGCTCTATTCCTCAAGCCCAAATGGGGAGAGATGAAAAAAGGATTCGATTTCTTTAAGAGCAAACCGAACAAGGTCGTCGTCTGCATCCTTCTGCTTGTCCTACTTGTACTCGGTTCGGAAATCTATGGCCTTTTTCCTTCGGTCATCGTCAGAGGGGATACGAGGGTCGACATACTTACCCATTATCTCGGGCTTGCGCTCGGGCTTTTTGCGGGTATTTTCCTTAGCTGGCACCGGGAAAAATTGCTGGGAATAAAAAAATAAATAGCCTCGATGAAAATAATGTATCCGGCCAAACCTTTCCGTGCCTGGTCCTGGTGGTAATGCTATGTCACTCAGATTCCTGGGCGCGGGGAGGGGCTAAAATCAGAATATAATACTTTTTACGAAATCATCGGGTTCTGAGGCAAATTTTGATTTCCCAAAAACGGCCAATCCAAATGTTGCGAACAATTCTCTTGAAATCATTAAATTTAATGGAGGCGGTTCGTTGTATTTGTCACAATAGGTTTTTATAGCTGCCCATTCTTGTGCTTCAGATTCATTAATCGTTCCCAATTCTTCCCAAGTGATTTCATATTCTTCTAATTTTACTATTTTAGAAGTTCCACAAAAAACTATGGTTTTATAAATTGTGTGCCCCCTTTTGTTATTGATTATTGCGTTGTATATCTTTCTTATCCTGGACCTGATGTTTTCTGACCGTCCAATGTATAAGATCCCTTTTTGGTCAGTTCCCGTTATACGGTTAATTGGCACGGGGCAATCATCTCTAGACCATCTAACAAAATAAATGCCAGGAACTTTTGGTATCTTCCCGATATCTTTTTTTGTCATGTCTTTTAACTTGTGCCAATTTACTTCCATGGAGTCACCATTACTTCATTTATTTTAAAGGTATTTAAAAGATGAAAACAACAACGCTTTATATTTTATTTCTTGAAGATTAAAATGTTTGTATTATACAATCTCCGGTATCATTTTCAATAAAAATTATTGGGGGTATTAAGGTATTTTAGAGTACAGCCTTTCCCCTTTTTCACCGAGCCTGTAATCCCACGTGTTGCCGTCCGGGTCCTTGAAGACTCCGAAGCCTTCGTGTTCAAGGCTGGTGCCGAACTTCTCCTGAAGCTCAGGTATCGTGAACTCGTCCTCCTTTTTCGGTTCCACCGGGATCCGCTTGCTGGGCTGCTCCCTCTCCTCGACGATCTTCAGGTAATCGCCCTTGTTCCCCAGCTCAGCGTGCCTGCCGGCCTCACAAAGCCAGATTGGCGTTTCCATGAACTTCTCCAAATCTTCCTTCTTCCCCTCGAAAAGGTATTTCGCACCGCACTCGCACTTCAGAACGTACTCAGTCAAAAAATCACCCCATAAGGAAATGGTCTTGTGGGCTGATATGACGAGGCAGAGAGTAGATTGCAAGTACTATCTATAGGGGTTTATATGTTTTTATCTGCAAAAATAAAAGTAGTAACTGTCGTTATCATTTGACGAGAGGAAATAGTATGGCTTACCAGCTTTCACCTTCTAAACTGAACCTGCTTGAGGATTGTCCTCGATGCTTTTGGCTGGCCGTTATTAAGAAAATCAACAGGCCTTCAGGACCGATGGCTTCGATCCCGATAAAAATGGATTCGATCATAAAACATTACTTCGATAAATATCGGGAAATGGGGCAACTTCCTCCTATAATCCTAGGTAAAATCCACGGGAGACTCCCGGAAAACATGCCGAAAACCCTTAAACACGATGAAGGGAACGGGATCGTTCTTATGGGACGACCTGATGAATACTTTGAATTGGAGGACGGGAGCATCGTTGCTTTCGATCACAAAACGAAATCAAAGGCTCCCGATGGAACGCATCCCTCGTATCAGCTCCAGCTTGACGTATACTCGTATCTGCTTCAAGCTAATGGATATAAGACTACGAACAAGGCATTTCTTGCCTATTACTACCCAGACGATTGTGACATACATAAAGGGATGTGCATGCACTGCTCTGTAGTTGAAGTTCAAACCGATCCTGGGCGGGTAACTGAAATCATTAAAAAAGCACATAAGGTTCTCAATGGAGAAATACCTGAACATGGGGAAAACTGTGAGTATTGTAAGTGGTTTGAAAAGAATACGAAAATTTGAAAATTCATCGTTTAATTATCCTATGACTAAAATGAAAAATGATTTCAAAAAGCCTTCAAAGAAAGTATCGGAAAGGATGAAAAAAGTAAAAAGCAAAGACACGAAACTAGAGAAAACGATGGAAAAAACGTTAAAGAGTCTTGATATCAAATACGAAAAACAGCCCAATGTAGAGGGTCATCCCGATTTTAGAATCAAGGGAACGAACGTTTTGATATTTTGCGACAGTTCGTTTTGGCATGGAAGAAAGGAAAAAGAGAGAAACGGAGAAGCCTTCAAAAAAAACCGGGAATTTTGGACGAAAAAACTGACCGAGAACCGTAAAAGAGATAGGCGCATCAACCGCAGATTGAGGAAAAACGGGTGGTCCGTTCACCGTTTTTGGGATACGGATATTTTAAAAGGCTCAAACAAATTAACCAATAGGTTGAAGAGGATCGTAGATGAGGCAGGCAAATAGAACTTTTACCGCCATCGACTTGTTTTGTGGAGCCGGAGGATTGACGTTAGGATTGAAACGTGCCGGCTTCGACGTAGTGGTAGGCGTGGAAATCGATCCTAAAATAGCGAAGACTTATGCCGCGAATCATCCGACTACGAAGCTTTTGATGCGTGACGTTAGGGAAGTTACGGGCAAGGAGCTTCTCGATTTGGCGGGTTTGAAAGAAGTCGATCTCGTGGCTGGTTGCCCTCCTTGCCAGGGTTTCTCCAAGCTTACCGACAAATATCATCGGAAAGACGAAAGGAACGACTTAGTTCTCGAAATGGCAAGATTAATCGAAGAAATCTCGCCCAAAATGGTGATGATGGAAAACGTTCAAGGGCTGGCGGTACGCGGAAAGCCCATCTTGGAAAAATTCAAAAGGAAATTGAGGAAACTCGGGTACGTAACGAACGACGCCGTGCTGCAGTTGGCCGATTATGGCATTCCTCAGTCCCGCAAACGATTGGTTTTGTTGGCGGGAAAGGGGTTTGAAATACCATTACCAAAACCGACGTACTCGATTAAGGGTGACAAAAAAATGAGATTAAAACCCTGGTTGACTCTTGGCGACGTGATAAGGAACATGCCAAAACCCATGACGATTTCCCAAGCAAAGCAACGGGGTGGACCAAAGAAATACAAGTGGCACGTAGTCTCGGATTTGAAAGAAATAAGCATACGGAGATTGAAGTCATTGAATCCGGGGGATAGCAGAAGGGCATTGCCAAAAGAATTGAGACCAAGGTGTCATTCCAACAGCGAAAAAGGTTTCATCAACGTATACGGTCGTCTTGGTTGGAATCAAACTCCGCCAACCATTACGAGTGGTCTCACGAGACTGTCCATGGGACGTTACGGACATCCCGACGAATTGAGAACCATATCCGTGAGGGAGGCGGCGATGATTCAAACCTTCCCCAAAGGTTACGAGTTCGATACCGACAGCATAGAAACCGCCTGTGAGTTGGTAGGAAATGCATTGCCATATCGTTTTGCTTATCAAGTGGCTAAAGTATGTAAAACGACTTTAATTTTAAATAAACCATACGTGAGGTAAAATGAATAAAGAAAAATCCGGCGAAAAAGCTAAGCATCCGTACAAAATGAAAATAGAAAGAACGATCGTCGATAAACTCGGTCTTAACATGTACGACAAGGTTTCTGCGGTCGTTGCTGAAATCATCGCTAATTCATATGATGCCGATGCCGAGACAGTCACGGTAAAGTTACCACTTGGAAAAGCTCTTGCTACGCATACGAGCGAGGGATTAGAACAGAAGGATTACACTATCGAGGTTGTGGACGATGGACATGGAATGACCCCTACAGAAGCAAACGAATTTTATTTAAGAGTTGGAATCGACAGAAGAAAAACTCTAAAACTAGGACCAAAGTCAAGACATAAAAAAAGAGATGTCATGGGCCGGAAAGGAATAGGAAAATTGGCCCCATTTGGGATATGTCGAACGATTGAAGTGAGATCCGCTGGAGGAGAAAAAACCGAAAAAGGATACTTAGTCACTCATTTTGAACTCGATTACGATAATATATTAAAACAAACTGAAAAATCAGAAGAAGACGAAGATTATTTTCCTACTCCATTATTGGATGATAACACATGGGACGAAAATCATGGAACTCGTATAATTTTAAAAAATTTTAATGCCAAGAAAGTGCCAAATAAGGAAACATTTCATAGACAACTCTCTGCAAGATTTGGGTTAAGAACCCGCGATTTTAGAATTATCGTTCAAGACAACAAGGAAGAAGATACAGAACAGGAATTCGAGGTCGGACAGCTGGAAATCCCCCTGATGATAGGAACGAAAATTGACCTTGCGGATAAACCGGTTAAAACACCAGATGGACGTGAATATCCCGTCACTGGTTGGGTTGGTATGGCAAAACAACCATATAAGACGGAGGAGATCGTCGGGATTAGAATATATTCTCGTGGAAAGATCGTTTCCATAACGAGGGATTTTGGAATACCCTCTGGATTTCAAGGTGAATTCGTAGTGAGATCTTATTTAGTAGGAGAAATCCACGCGGATTGGCTAGACGGTGAAGAAGACTTAATACAGACGCACCGGCAAGACATCCTTTGGAGTTCTGATTTAGGTCAGGCGTTTTCGGAATGGGGAAAAGAACTAGTAAAGGAAGTCGCTCGAAGAGGGAGACAACCAAGGAGAGACAAAACTAGAGATATTTTCATGACCATTTCGAAACTTGAAGAAAGAGCAAAAGCAAGGTTCGAAGACAAGGAAATACAAGATACCGCAATTTCGATAGGAAAAAAATTCGGTGAATTTGCGTCCGAAGAAGAATTGACCGACCCAGAATACGTCGAAGGATTTACGGAATTGATTTTGACCACAGCTCCTCATAAATTACTCGTAGACACGTTTAGAAAGATTAACGAATTATCGGAGAACGGAAAGATTTCCATTCAAGTACTACTGAAATTGTTTAAAACGACGAAAATAGCTCAATTAGCGTCTTATGGTCAGATTGTTCAGGAGAAGATTAGCGCTATCACCGTATTCGAAAATGCGATAACTTCACAAGAAACCATTGAAAGAGATCTACAAGAGATACTTGAAACCTCACCTTGGTTAATCAACTCCAGATGGGAGCTCTCAATCGCTAACAGGTCGCTAAAAACTTTTCAAGAATCGTTTATTGCTTGGTACAAAAAAAATTATAATGAAGACATAACCACGACGACTCAGATTACCGAGTCTACAAAAAGACCTGATTTCATTTTCTTGCATAGAAATGACATGCTCATAATTCTCGAAATAAAACCTCCCAATCATCCTTTTGACGACGTAGATTGGTCGAGGTTGGAAAAGTATTACGATGCTATAATTAAATTCTTTACCGAAAACCCTCGATTTTTGGAGTCATTTCCCAATAAACTTAAAGTAATACTGGTAAGAGACAGTGATAACGTAAATTCCACGGTGAAAAAAGCGATGGACGGTCTTATCGCTAAAAAACATCTTGAGTTACATACTTGGAATGAACTTTTAAAAAATGCAAAGCAGGATCATGAAAGATTCTTGATGGTTAAAGACGAATTCGACAAAGAATAGAGATTCTTTTTTCTTTTAATCTATAATCTCTCAAACAGAACCTCTTTCGGCGTGTTTAGCGTGATGAAGTAGGCGCTATTGCCTTTTTTCTCCATGTTAATAAGCTTGAGCCTTGCGAACTTTTCCACGTAGTTGCGGAACATGCGGTTACCGAGACGGCCGTCCGTGTTCCTGTAAAAATCGTAAAGTTGCGGGTAGTTCAGACCTTGTTCTGGAATCAGCTTGAGGATGAACCGTTCCCTTTCGGAAAGTCTGGACAGAGTTGCCGCGCTGTTGGCATACTGGGTTTTTTCGAGTATTTCTTTTATGTGAAGCACCTCAACTTTTCCCCCCGATTTCCGGACGAGATCGCCGGCCCTGAGCAACGTCTCGCGTGCCATCCTGACGTCGCCTTTATGTTCTGCGGTGAACCCGGCCAGGCAGTTTATCGCCCCTTTCGTGACCGCGCCCTCGCGAAAAGCGGCCTCCACGCGCGACTCGATTATTTCCTTCATCTCTTTTCTTGTGTAAGGGTTAAAAGCGATTTCTTCTATCGGAAAAAGAGAGCTCCTTGTTCTAGGATCTACGTTGTTCAGAACTAACGGGTCGTTTGATATCGCGATGATCTGCACGTGGATTCCGTCAGACCTCAGCCGGACGAGGTCATACATCAGGTCATCGTCCTCCAGATGGTCCACCTCGTCGAGGCACACGACAATCTTGGTTTTCGCTTTGGCCAGATCCTCGCAGAAGGACCCGAGAAGCTCGTCATATGCGATGCCCCGTCTCGAGGGCATCATGTGAGTTGGCCGCTTCAGCTTGAAGAAGTCCAGGAACATGGAATATAGGACTGCCATCCTCGTGTTCTTATTGAAGCAGTTGACGTAGCAGGCCAGCGCTTCCTCCTTGAGGTTCCTGAATATGAATTTCACGGATGCGGTCTTCCCGGTTCCGGGCGGGCCGTGGATGAATACGTGCGTGGTGCAGCCCTGCAGGAAGTCGTAAACGAGCTGGCTTATGGTTTTTATCTGGCCCATCCTGTTGGGAAAGTGGTCAGGGACATAAGCAGGCGTGAGAACCTCGCGATGCTTGTATACCGGATCTACGAGACGTCAATCCATTCTAACCCCCACCGTTCACTGGAATAAGAATCGCGGTACGTTTTATTCTGAGGTTTCGCAACGATTAATAGTTGAACTGAGTGGATTGCAAACGCATTTACCAATCGATTAAATTAATAAAAAGATTGGATTATTACAATAATTATGACAAAAAAATTGAGACATGAGCCATTATACGTTGCACCGGGAATTGTAGGTTGGATAGACTCCCATGAGAATCCCATTGTATACGATGAGATACGAAATGAACACCTTAATCCAGATGATGTTTTCGATAAAATAAAAATATATGAAAGACAAGTAGAGGAATGGTTCATAAATCGAGCTACGGATTTATTGGAAAAAGAAAACTATAGTTTGATTGTATTAATGGTATGTCTTTCTTATCTGGAAGGAGTCGAGCAATATAGACGGGGAGAGTCAAGTCGGGGTAGAAGTCAAGAATTTTTTGTTGGGGCTTTTAAGAGATTATACCCGAATAAATATTCGGATAATGACCTTGAAGATTTCTATCGTCAAGCAAGATGTGGTCTATTTCATAATGGGATGATTGAATCCCGAATTATCTTCAGTAATAGTAGGTTTAGATTAGCCTTAAAATTCTCTCCTAATAGCGATATTGAAGTAAATCCAAAATTGCTTCTCAGAGATGTCAAGAAAGATTTTAGAAAGTACATTGGGGAATTGAAAAAAAATCAAGCTCTGAGAGATGTTTTTCATTCGAGGTTTAGTATTAGATAAACGGGGCAATCCATTCGTAACAATTAGTTAGGTACTTTGCACTCTGCTCTCTGTTTCCCTTAATCCCGTTTTCGGATGAATTAATCTCGATGGCTATGGCTATTCCGTTTAACCTGAACATAACAGACGTCATGCCCAGCATTGGGTCAGTCGCGGGTTCGGAAAACGGCTGGATGCTTTACGTGTTGGGGGCCCTGGTATTCGGAATCATACTTGGCGGGGCCGTACGCGGGCTTGCCCGGATGGTCCTTGGCCTGATTCTGGTTGTCGGGTTTGTCGCTGTCGTACTGGTGGCGATGCAGCGGAACGATGTCCTTACGGCGATAGCATCCGTTGTCTTCGGGCTGATAATGCTGCTGTTCAGTTTCCTCGTCAAAATCGGGAAGACTCGCAGTTACGTGAAAAGGTGATTACGTGAAAAACTTGTTTCACGGAGCCCATCAGTTGTCCACCCGAGACCTTTCCAGCCTCGGGTTTCCTGACGGAGTTCTGCTTGACGTCGCGCCCTCGCAGGCTGGCCTTGATTCCATCATCGGGATGCAGAAGATCGTTTACATGGCTGGGAACTATTCGGGGCGCACTTCCTTTGAGATATGGAAGGACAAAACGTTCACGTTTCACTTCTTCAGTTCCGCTCGGTCCGCTGAAGGGATGTTGAAAAGCCAGCTCCGTTCCGTTTATCCGCAGTGCGAGATCGGGCTATCAAAAACGAACTTACCTCAGCTCGTTCCCGGTGAATTTGTTTCCACCTGTTCGCTTGCTCTGTATGGAACTGAGCTTAACCTGCGATGCCCTGAGGATTTCCGCTACGACCCGCTCCGGCACGTGCTTGAGGCGATGAATGCGAGCGGTGCAAAGTTTTTCGTGCAGATTCTTTTTGAACGGATGGGCAAGATTCCGAAAAAGAAGGTGGTCGTGCTTGCCCAGAAATACGGGGAGATAATTGAGACGGGCGCACGGATTCCGCTCCTTAGATGCACGATACGGGTCGCTGCTTTCTCCAGTGATGCCTTCAGGGCGAAGGAAAGCGTGATGCACGTGGCACGGACTTTTTCCGTTTTTGACTCGGAGCGGTGCAGGCTTGTCTCTCGGTTTAACGTGCTCTTGAATCCGCTTTGGATGCTAAAGAGCATGAATGCCAGGCGGTTCCCCCTGTTTTCCGGTTTCATGGTGAGCGTGCCTGAGCTCGCTTCGTTCGTGCACCTGCCCGTCGGCGCGGAGAGCTGCGGTATTCGTTACGCTGAACATTCGCTATCTCCCTGGTGATGACATGTTCGAGAGACCTGTAAAAATAGGTTTAGGTGAAACAAAAACCAACAGCGGTTCAAATAAGGTTTTCGTCTCGCTTGACGACCTGCTACGTCATCAATACATCATTGGTGCGACAGGTTCGGGGAAGAGCACGTTGATAATAAACGAAGTTCTTGACGCTTTTCGCCAGGGGTTGTGCACCTGGGTCATTGATCCCCACGGGGATCTTGCCCTCGATTTAGTGGAAGCTGTTTATGCTGAGGATCTGGATGGCGTTTTGCTTTTTGACCCGTTGAAGGTTGAATTTTCACTGAATCCGTTTGAATTGCCTCGTTACGAAAGCAAGGAACAACATTCAATGATGGTAGAACGGATGATTGGCGAGATTGTTTCTTTTATGAAGAGGATGTACGGAGAGCGATACTGGGGGCCTTCGCTAAACCGAATCTTCCAGAATGCGCTTCGCACGCTCTACGAAAAGGACGATGCACCGACTTTCGAGGAGATGCTGAACTTGATTAAAGAAAACTTGGATGAGGAAGGGTTTGAGGATTTTTACAGCGAGCTGGATGCGCTGCCGAGGGGAAGGACCGATGCCGTAATCAACAAGCTGGAACCCTTCGTAAAGAACGAACTACTGAGGAAGATTTTCTGC
>Ga0265297_10006468_pt1 | contig 16985 bp, 12 predicted proteins | sample Munlanlwell13791_FD_192502 | JGI IMG/M metagenome (GOLD analysis project Ga0265297, IMG submission 192502) | Leachate microbial communities from a municipal landfill in Southern Ontario, Canada - Leachate well 137-91 | ecosystem: Engineered > Solid waste > Landfill > Unclassified | place...
CCTGCTGGAAGGCGGACTTCCCAGGTCGTACCGCACAGGAGCGCTCAACGCATCGCGCTACGCCGGTACCGACTGGCTCTCGCAGGCTCTCGGCTGGCTGGAAGATGCCGCTCGCAGAGACTCCGCGCTTTCACCGCTTTTCACTGGGCACTCCCCTCTGTCATCGCCGTCGCAATGGGACGCACTGCGTTCACCGCGGCTGTCGCTGATAACCTCCCGAATCGCGTTTGATCCACCTGCTGGCGGATTGATGCGCGTGAGGGCAGAACTCACAATCGAGGCGGCCTCGCCCACGACGGGCGGAGCATCCGCCCTTGCCGCCAGGCTACTGCGGGCTGCTTCCGCCGCCTTAGTACGCAGGGATCCGCCCTGTCCTGCCCGAATCAGTTCGCTCGCCTGTTCCCGCACTACGCCCGCCGGGGCCGGAATCCTTCGCTTCTCGCTGATGATCGAGGCCCACCTTACCCCTGAACTTTCCTACACCTAAGGAGACTCTATGAACCCCAACCCGCTGATGAATCCCCGCTCCGTAACCTGGGGCGCCCTGTCGATCGCAGGGGTGAAGGCGATAAGCATGCGCCAGCGCGGCCGCATACTGCGCGACAGCTCGGACGCCGACCGCTTCGAGTCACTCGTCGCTGTCGCCGCAATCGGCACGGAGATCATTCTCGAAGGCGATGACATTGCCGCGCAGCTCCGTGAGACAGCTCTCGGCGCTGAAGCGGAATTGCGCTTCACAATCGAGGGCGCAACTCCGTCTGATGATCCCGTCACAATCAGCTTCCCCTGCGCCGTTCTCGCCGAGCGCACCGTCCAGTCGCGCCATGGCGACATCGCAAACGGCGTGCTGCGGTTTGTGGCCCGTTCATTCGACGGGACCACAGCCCCGATGTCGGTATCGTGAGATGCATCGGGATTTCGCCGACGCCATTCTGTTTGAGGGCTCGTGGGGAATGCTCCAAGCCCTGTGCGCTGCACGCGAGTTGCGTCTGCTGCGGTCAGAGAGGCCCTTCCTTCGGGCGGTACCCGGCGGGTTTCTCGCAACCGATGGCCCGGGCGAGACGTTGTGCGACGCCGCCGGCCACGCACGCTACGAATTCCACAAACACATGCCCGGAATCCGGATCGGGTTCCGAACGGAGGACTGAATGACTTCCATCCGCATCGCACGCGGCATTCCCGTCACGCTCGCCGATGGAACGGCCATCCGCGTTCCCACCATCCCCTTTACCGATGAGGGTTTGCGCATTGCCGCGCTGCTCGACGCGCTTTCCGCGCCGACGCTGTCGAATGTCGAGTACATGGGCGCACTCCTCGATGCCGCTGTTTCGGGGATCCGCCTGAACCACCCGGATGCGTCGGTCGAATCCTTGCGCCCCCGCCTGGATCTGCAGGCCGCCCTCGATGTGATCGCCGCGCTGCGGGGTGAATCCCCGACAGAAACCACAATCGGCCCCGAGTCGCTGTGACTCACGTATTGTTGCACCACTACCTTGAAGCCGTATGCCTCGCGAACGGATTCCAGCCCCGGGACTGGGCGCAGGCGCGCCTGGTAATTCGCGTACTGTCTCTTCCGGGGCCGGTTCCCGCTTTTGAGGATGTATTCCCGGAATCCACCCCACCCGCACATGCGGTCGAACGGTGGATGTCGGCATTCCAGGGAGGACGAAGATGCCCGCAATCCTGACTTTTTCCTATGGTTCCTTCAAGCCTGACGCTGCCGCGCATGTTGAAGAACTGGGTGGAGGCCGCGCTCTTCTTGTGCGGCGCTTCCCATTCGTTGACGGGGCGCTCGTCATTGATACAGGTTTCGCGGGCCGCCGCTGGCGGGTATCCTGCGTCATCGCCGGAATCACCCTTGTCGCACTGGCTGCAAGGCGCTCAGAGCTTAGAGCCCTGGCAGGCGTACAAGAGGTACTTCTCGCCAACGGCGAGCAATTCGGCAATGTCCTTCTCGACCCGGCTTCCCTTGTCTTCGGGACCGTAACCGCGGTACGGGACAGCTTCATGCAGCAGGCAGATATGGAGTTCATCCAACTATCGGAGGCAATCGATGAAACCGCGTAGCAATATGGCCCTTAAACGTCCATCTGTACCCACTGTGCACTCTATATCTACTCCATCTCTACCCCGCATACTCCGCGTTGCACGTGCCGCCAAGTCGCCCTCGATCCGGCCCTTGGCGGTCGCGAAACGCAACCGCTCAAACCCGACATACGGGAGCATCGAGCAAAGAAGGCCGAGATTGGCGACACCACAGGCGTTGACGACGCCTCCCCGGAAGAAGGACTTGCGACTGGCTCCCCCCGAGCCACCTTCACGCAGACCAGCTTCACCGAGATTCGCCCCAGGCAAGAGATCCGAGTCCATTCGGCCGAAGTTCCTATCCCGTCCCGCGATTTCAACACCCGCTATACAAATGGCATTCGACTCACCGACTCCTCGGCATCAGTCAGCTTCGCCGCGTCTTGAGTGCTTGATAGAGGATGTGGGGCGGACACTTGCCGCCATGGAATCGTCATTCCGTGCCGCAGCGCGTGTCGGCAGAAGGGAGCAGAAGTGACCCTTGAACTCGACGTAGCCACCATTGCGCCTGCGGGAGGCCCCCGCTGCCAGTTCATCCTCGACCGATCGGGGCCACAGCCCTCCACGGCAACCCTTGAATTCCCTTACGACGGCTGCGATCCCCCCACCCCTCCAAGCGACATCCTTTTGACTTCGGAGGGAAACGTGCTTTTCTCAGGAATACTCACCGAGACTGAACTGCAGCACAACCTGACAGCCCCCATTATGCTCGCCCAATTCTCCGATGTACGAGCGACTCTCGCCCAGACCCCCGCCTCGCCACTTTTCGAGTTGTCGGGGGGAGTAGTGACAGAGATCGAAGCCGACTACCCATGCTTCAATCCCGCCGGAGCACCAAACCGCGCAGACACAGTTGTTCCTGCTCTTGACACTTCGCTTGGCTGTCGGCTGCTGTGGTCGGCCCTCGATGTGCTGTACTACATAGAGGAACACTCCTTCTCCCTCGCGAGCCTTCGATCCAAGGCTGTCTTCAGCCCAGACTACTGCTCCGAGCCCGTCCTGGCACGGCTGTGCGCTGCAGTGCCCCTCTCTCTCGACTTCGCTGGCAGAAGTCTGCTCGAAGTCATTGACGAAATTTGCGCCCTGTGCGGGCTCACGATGCGCGTATCCTTTGCATCCGACCCGCCGAAACTGGAGCTTGTTCCATGCACCGGCGAAGGCGATCCCATTGACTTGGACGCAGGGGCGCCCGGCTCGGACTTGGTGGACGGCTCGCCACCAGATGTCATCGAATTCGAATTGCGGGATGCACTTGCTCCGTCGCCAGAGTCCGTAACCGTTGACGGCCTGAAGCCCCTGATCGAGCTTACGGCATACACCGGAGCGCGTTGGTCCAACGGACCAGCTCTGCAGCCCTGCGATTTGTACGAGAGTGACCTGATACCGGATTTCACGGCCGAGGAGTTGCGCAGTTACGAACAGTTGTACGCTTCCGATCCGCGCGAAAGCAACCGGGATCTCGATGCCGAACGCGCATGGCTCTGGCATGTCCATCGGCGCTATCGCATGAGCCCATCCCTGGATCTGCGCGCTTTTTTCGGCAACTCGATGCCGCCTGTCACTCGCTTCCTCATCACCACGGGCTTCTCAACCGATGCAGCGGGAAACGCGCCACCTCCAGAGGTAGTGATTCTTCCGCAATCGGGCAACGATTGGACGGCCCCGTTGAACGCCGACGGCGCTCCCATCGAGGTCCGCCTGGAACGAGACGGAACGATCCTTCTCGGCGAGCCCATTGCCCTCTCGGCTTCATTCAATCCCCTGGCAGTGCGCGTGGAAGGGATTGCCCTTACCGTTTGCATCGAGAGCGTGGAACGCATTCCGGTCAAAGTCGAATCCGATAATGCGGAAAATGGAAATGGGGTAGGCCTGATGATGGCCGCCCGGGGATACCGGAAACAGGTAGTTTCGCCCGCGATCCTTCGCCGGTTCTATCCGGTTCCTGTGCCATACGAGCGCGATGATTCCGACGCCCTGAGAGTCATTGCGGAGGCATTGGCCGAAAGGTCTGTTCTGCGGCCGGACATTCGGGCGAATCTGCACGGCCTCGCGCCGGAGATACGCCCGGGAAATCGTCTCGGTTACCTGAGGTTCGACCGGGGAATCGGCGGCAAGCAGAAAACACCGATTGCCCTCAATGCCCCTGTAGCTTCCGTGCGCCGCGTTCCTCCCACGCTATCTGCCTTGGTGCAGACCGGAGGTCAGAATGGTCGCTGAGGGCTTCTTCGTCCCGGTGACGCTCCTCTGGGGAGTGCCTTCACCCCAGGCCATCGAACTCTCTCGCGACCTGTGTTCATCAACAGACGAAGGAACCCCTCCACAGGAAGGAGACTTCTCCACGGCGATCTCATATGCTCCACGGAATGTTGTCGGGGTGCGGAGATTCACGGTAAGACTGTCAGCGCCGATCTCGGCGACTCGCTACGCGGGAATCCTGTTGCGTGGTGTGAGGATAGAGTCCGTTGTAAGCGCGCCCGCGCAAGATGGCTTCACGCTGCAGGGAAACGTACGCTTGGCGATTGACGGCTTTGACTCAGATCCGGGCATTTACCCTCCGCCTGCGCCAATCCGATTGCGTGAGGTTGCCTGGAGTTGGACGATGCCACACGATTCGGCCAATCTGCAATTGGAGTCCGGGGATTTGTTTCTCGAATGGGAATGGAGCGACCGCATGTTCGCGGCGTTTCAGATAAGTCTCGAAACAGGAATAACCGCTACCCGCGACGGCACAGCGATGGATCCCCCTCAGAGCTCGATCTCGGCAGCAGGAATGCTCTCGGCACAGCCGGGCATCATTATGGCGCGGAAATGCTCGCGGGTATGGCGATGATCGACGGGAAGTCGGCATCCGCGCTGACCAGCCGGAGCGCGCCATTTTCCAGACGGATGACGGCGAAGTCCCGGACGGCGCCTTCAAGCTTCAGCGCAATTGTATCCGCCCTGCAGGCTCCAATATTCTGCCCGTCGGAATACACACCGCCATCCGCGTCGAAACGAACGACAGACGGCTTGAAGTTGTAATGGACTTCCGTCACATAGCCGTTGTCATCGTAAACAAGCGTGTAGCTGCCGGAGATATTGCCGTTGACGGAATTGACGTTCCAGGAACTGCCGGAGCTTGTCGAACTGGATGTTCCACTGCCTCCGCTGCAGGCAACAGACGCCACCAGAAGAATGAGCGCGCAGCACGCCACGCAGAGCTTTTGCATCTTTTCCTCCACGCGTAATTCTACATCACTTTCACCAGAAGGAGCAACCATGCCGTTCTTTTCCAGCCCCCAGCCGAAACGTCGAAAGACGCTTCAGACAAACCAGCGCACTGTCCGTTCCGGCAACATCGCGCAGAGAATCTGGAAGTACCTGTTCGGGAAATAGTTGGCTCGTTTGAATGACCGTGGAAGGGGCCTACCAGGCCCCTTCTTTGTTATTGCCAGTCGCCGCTGACGGAGTTTTCGGAATCTGAGCGTATCGAGTCGGGAGTATACTGTACGTGCCGGGCGTTCTTGCATCGCGGTTCCGGTTACCGAAGCGGACCACATCGATCGCGCAGACAAGAGAAACACCCACGGAGGACGTTTGTCCAACGGCTTTTTCACAGCACAGATGGACTACCTGTACTTCCTGTACGGGCTCATGCTATTCTTCCTGGCAGGGGTATGCATCGTTCTGGGCCGCGTCAAAGGCAACACGTTGCCATGGTATTGGTTTGCGGCGTTCGCTATCACCCACGGCATGGAAGAATGGCTGGAGATGCTCGAATCCAGCCTTGGTGAGAGCTTCGCTTTGAAAAGCTTCCAAGTCGGGCTGATGGCCGTTTCTTTCCTCTTTCTGTTCGAGTTCGGGCGCGCATCGTTCAAAGCAATGGGTCATAGTGTCCCCCGCAGGTGGATCTACTTAGTAATGGCCTTCGCAGCAGCTCTCGGCATGGTGTGGGGAGTCGGGGGAGTCACAGCCGGAAGCCGTTATGTGCTTGCCTTGACGGGCGGAATGTGCGCCGCCGTTGCCCTGCTTGTCTTCAGGAACCGCCAACAATGTAACAGAAAGCACTTTCTCGCCGTATCAGTTGCCCTGATTGTGTATGCGCTCCTCGCCGGTCTTGTCGTTCCTGATGCCAACTTCTTCCCTGCCGGACTCATCAACTATTCCTGGTTCGTGAAGGTCACCGGATTCCCCGTCCAGTTGGCGCGCCTGGTGCTTATTGCCTTCATTACCGTCATTTTATGGCGGCACTTCCGCGCAGTAGCCGCGACATTTCTTCCCGAGAACGAGATAAGAAGCAGCAGACGCCATGACACAATTTTCCCCGCGGCTTTCGCCGTGATCGTGCTTTTCGGATGGGCTGCAACGCACTGGCTCGCGAGCGGAACTGCCCAGGAGGGATATGACGAGATCCGGGTCCTGACGGAAGGATACGCGGCTGCGGTCGATCCCGCGCAAATCCATGATCTGCCAAATGGTCCATCTGACTTGACAACCCCGGACTACATCAGGCTGAAGCAGCAGGCAAAGTTGATCGCTGCTGTGACTCCCACCGTCCGCTGGGTGTACATCATGGTTCTTCACGAAGGGAAGATCCTGTTTCACGCCGACTCAACCCCGGAGGATTCCCCGGACTATTCACCTCCGTGGGACGAGTACAATACCGCTCCTCAAGGGTTGATGGAGGTGTTCACAGAAGGAACGACAAAGCTCATCGGGCCGTACAAGGACCAATATGGCGAATTCTACTCGGGATTCGCGCCGGTCAAGGACTCCACCGGGCAAATCATTGCAGTCGTGGGGGTGGATGTAGTTGCAGGCGGCTTCCTGCAGAGAGTTGCTGCACGCCGACTGTGGCCCATTGCTACCACTTTGCTCTTCCTGCTGATGATGACATGGTACTTCCACTCGCTTCAAAGGCAGATCAGGATCGGGGTGCAGACCCGAGCCTCCGAGCGACTCTACAGGGGGCTGGTCGAAGGAACTCCGAACGGCTTCAAACTGCTGGACGCGAACGGAGTCTGCCTGGCTGCGAACCGGAGCGGATTAGAAGCAATGGGGTGGACTGAAGAGGATGTCCTTGGCAAGCACTTCACTGAATTCTGGACCGGCGATGCACGCAAGACCGCTGCGGACGCGCTTGACCGAGCATTGAACTCCGAATTGGTGACATTCGAAGCCGAGAGAGCCCGGGCTGATGGCGAAATACGAGCTTTCGAAGTTGTGCTGAACCCGATTTTTGGCGACGACGGCAAGATCACCACAGTGGTGGCGGTAACAACCGACTTCACCGAACGGCGGCGTGCCGAGAAACAGTTGCGGAGGGCATCGCTGATCATCGAGCACAGCAGGTCGGTTTTGTTTGTGTGGAGAGTAGTTCCCGGAAGACCTGTGGAATATGTCTCTCCAAACGTAAGCCGATTTGGCTACAGTGCAGAGGATTTCCTCACAGGAAGAATCAGGTACGACAAATTCGTCCATCCTGATGACATTGAGCGCAGTGTCAACGAGGCGCAAGACAACGACAAGCGAGGAGTGGACTTTTTCATTCAGGAGTACAGGGTATTCTGCGCTGACGGTAGCGTTCGTACAGTAAAGGATGAGACGCAGGTTGTCCGCGACGCCTCCGGAAAAGCAGAATTGCATCAAGGAGTTGTTACAGACATCACCGATAGCCTTAAGGCCCAGGAAGCGCTGCGACAGAGTGAAGAACTGCTCAGCAGCGTGATCGAGTGCACCGGCGAGGGGGTGGGCCTGACCGATATGGAAGACAGGTTCCTCCTCGTAAATCCAGCAGGAGAGGCCATCTTCGGGGTTCCGCCTGGCGGGCTGAAGGGCAGACTGATAGCGGACTTCGTGGATGCAAAACAGCAAGAGACCCTTTCACAAGAGAATGTGAACAGAACAAAAGGGCTGACAACCACCTATGATGTTGCCATCCGGAGGCCGGACGGAGATCTGCGAGTCTTGCAGTTAACGGCGGCACCGAGGCGTGATGAATCGTCGAAACTGATCGGCACCGTGGGCGCGTTCAGGGACATAACCGACTCGCGGAAAGCACAAGAAGCTCTAAAGGAGAGCGAGGAGCGCCTTAAACTCACCCTCGATGCTTCGCACGATGGCGTGTGGGACTGGGATATCCCGACAGGGAAGGCTGTCTTCAACGACAGCTACTTCACAATGCTGGGCTACGAGCCCGGTGAATTTGAGCAGAGCTACGCTGGATGGCGGGCGCTTGTTCATCCAGACGACATCGTCAGGGTCGAGGAGGAAATCAGAAAGCACTTTGAGAGCGGAAAGGGCTTTGCATTAGAGCTTCGCATGCGCGCGAAGAATGGCGAATGGCGATGGATATTGGCGCGAGGCAAGCTCGTAGCTCGCGACTCAGATGGGGGGCTGCGCCGAGCTGTTGGCACTCACACGGATGTCTCAGAGCGAAGGAATGCGGAAGAAGCTCTGCGAAATTCCAACTCTTTGCTGACAGCGACTCTGGAATCTACCGCGGACGGCATCCTGGTGGTGGATCGCTTCGGCAAGATCATTGTTCTCAATCAGAGATTTCTGGATATCTGGCGAATTCCCCAGTCGATGGCCGCAGCCCGGGACGACGAGCCGGTGCTCCGGTCCGTGACAGAACAGCTTCTCGACCCGGACACTTTTCTTGCAAAGGTTCGGGAATTGTACGCGACTCCGGACGCGAGTTCCAAGGACGAATTGCTATTGCGGGACGGCCGCACATTGGAGCGATACTCTCAGCCACAGCGCACCGGCGATCTCATTACCGGACGCGTGTGGAATTTCAGGGATATCACAGACCGCAAACGCGCGGAAGAAGAACTCCGCCGGAACGAACAGACCCTCAGAACAATCACAGCCTCGGCCCACGATGCGATAATCATGATGGACCAGGATGGCAAGATAGCATTCTGGAATCCCGCCGCGGAAGCCCTGTTCGGATATGATGCCAACGAAGCTCTCGGCAAGGATTTACACGTTTTGCTGGCACCGCAGAGGTATCACAGCGACCACATCAAAGCATTCCTCGAATGGCAAAGGACCGGAAAAGGCAATGCCGTAGGGAAGACATTGGAACTCCAGGCCCTGCGCAAGGATGGCCAGGAGTTCACGATGGAGCTTTCCCTATCCTCAATGATGGCAAATGGCCGGAGGACTGCTGTAGGGATCATCAGGGATGTAACGGAACGCAAGCAGTTGCTCGATGAACTTCACAATAACCAGAGGCTGCTCCGCGGGGTCACCAGCGCCGCACAGGAACTACTCGTTACTTCGAACCTCTCAGCCGCTGTACTAAACGCCCTCAAGACCCTTGGCAGGGCACTTGAAGCCGATCGCGCATACGTGTTCGAGATAAGAAAAGCTGAGAGTGGCGCACTGTTTGGCACCATGGTTTATGACTGGCATCTCGGGGAGAAGGCGCCACCATCAAGGGAATTCCTAATCGAAGGGCCGCTGAAGCCAATGCTCGAAAAGATGGCCGCAGGGCATTCCGGGTCCTTCGTAGTATCCGAACTTCCGGCTCCAGTCCGGGCCTTTTTCAGCGAACTTGGGATCAAGTCCACAGCTTCTGTGCCACTAATGGTCGGGGGCAGATTCACGGGGTTCATCGGATTCGATGACCGCAAAAACGAGCGACGCTGGACTGAAAACGAAATGGCAATCCTGCAGACCTTTGCGGGAATCCTTGGTGGTGCTATGACTCGTGCGAAAGCTGAGCAGGCTGCGCTTGAAGCCAAAGAGCATGCGGAACAGGCCAACGAGAGGCTCGCTGCGGAGAACGAGCGTGCAAATCGCCTTGCAGTCGAAGCCGCAGCCGCAAGCATAGCCAAGAGCGAGTTCCTCGCGAACATGAGCCATGAGATCCGCACGCCGATGAACGGTGTTGTCGGAATGACCGGCTTGCTACTGGGTACAGAACTCTCGGTGGAACAACGCGATTTCGTCGAAACCATACAGACCTCCTCCGAGGCGCTGCTGACAATTATCAATGACATCCTCGACTTTTCCAAGATCGAGGCGGGACGGATCGAGTTCGAGAAGATGGACTTCGACCTTCGCCCCATGCTCGAGGAGTCGCTTGACCTCCTCTCGCTGAAAGCACACGAGAAGGGCTTGGAGCTTGCGCTGCTGCTATCTCAAGATGCCCCCCCGCGCGTGTCGGGCGATCCCGGGAGGCTGAGACAGATACTGGTCAACCTGCTGGGCAACGCGATCAAGTTCACGGCCACGGGCGAGGTAATCCTGTCGGTGAGCCAGCAAGCCGAGAATCCGTTGGGCTACACGTTGCGCTTTGAAGTGCACGACACCGGCATTGGCATCCCCGCAGATAAGGTTGAGAGGCTGTTCTCAGCGTTCACCCAGGTGGACGCTTCCACCACGCGACACTACGGCGGAACCGGATTGGGACTGGCGATCTCCAAGCGATTGGCGACGCTCATGGGTGGAGATATCGGCCTTGAGAGCGAACCGGGGAAAGGCAGCACCTTCTGGTTCACGGCAAAGCTCGGTATGCCCGAGACACCCGACGGCGAAGAGCTGCCACCAGGAGATTTGAGAGGCGCCCGGGTGCTTGCTCTGGACGACAATGCAACAAACCGCAAGGTGTTGTTTGGCATGTTGGAGTCGTGGGGCTGCAGACACGATGAAGTATCAAGCGCAACCGATGCGCTGAAAATGATGCGGGAAGCGGTCGCGCAAGGCGACCCTTACTTGATCGCGATAACGGATATGAACATGCCCGACATCGACGGTGAATCGTTCGGAAAAGCCGTCAAGGGTGACCCATCGTTGAGCGCCTCGATCCTTGTTATGATGACATCATCCGGCAGGCACGGTGAGGCATCGAGATTGCGCGAGATTGGCTTTGCAGCGTACCTGACCAAACCTGTGAAGCAATCGCAACTACATGACTGCCTTGTTACGGTTCTGGGGCGAAAACGCAGATCTGAGATCGCTGAACCTGCTAAGCGCCCAAGCGAAATACGGGATCGGAGGGCCTCGTTCCGAGTCCTGCTGGCCGAGGATAATATTGTCAATCAGAAAGTCGCGATTGCCATGCTGGGCAAGCTCGGGATCCGCGCAGACGCCGTAAGCAACGGCCTGGAAGCAATCAGGGCCCTGGAAACCGCGCCCTATGACCTCGTGATGATGGACGTCCAAATGCCCGAAATGGACGGGTTTGAGGCAACAAGGCGAATCAGGGACGGCAGAACCCGTGTACTCAACAAGGACATCCCAATCATCGCGATGACAGCCCATGCAATGAAGGGCGATCGCGAAAAGTGCATCGAATCCGGCATGAACGACTATGTGCCAAAGCCAATCAGGCCTGAGGAACTGCAGCGCGTAATCGGGCAGTACATGGCGCTTTCATCCACCCCACGGGTGTCACAGCGCATGCTTTCGGTTTCCGAGTCCAAGGCCTTCGATTGTGCGGGCTCTCTTGAGAGGCTCGGCGGCGACATTGACCTGCTGGCCGCCGTGCTGGCTGACTTCATCGAGGAATTGCCAAAGCACCGGAAGCGTGTTGAGGATGCCTACGAAGCGAGAGATGCCGAGGAGTTGATGCAGGCAGCACATGCGATGAGGGGCTCGTCAGCGACAGTCGGAGCTGACAGGCTGGCCGAGCTTGCAGGGAATATGGAATCAGCGGTCAAGCAACAGAATTGGGCAGAAGTCGCAGTTTCGATTGCCAAGGTAGCCGATCATCTGTCTGAGTTCGGCTCTGTAGCCGGGACGTGGCTCGCCCAGCGCAAAAATTAGGGGTGCTCGATTTTGGGCATTTGGGCTTCCGAGGCGTATTGCTGCAGGTCTTTCCTTGTCATCCCCAGCACAAAGCTCTTGATGTTGACGTAGATCCCGTGAAAACCAAAGGTCTCCATCTCGGCAAATGCATCGGCGGGAGACCAGTTCTGGTAGCCGACTCGATATGCAGCCACCATAAGGCCGGTTCGGTCCGATCCGTGCTGGCAATGGACGAACATCGGCCTCAATTCCTGCATCTGTGAGACCTTCAGAAATTGCCCTATCTTGTCCTTCTCCACAAACATGGGGGAAGACGAGATGTGGATGTAGTTGAAGCCCAACCCCTTCAGGTCCGCCGTATCGTGCTCCCCCCAACGAAGACTGATGATCGTCTTAATGCCCCTGCGCTTGAGTTCCTCACATCCCGCGCGGCTTGGCTGGATTCCGCGATACAGATCGGTATCGAAGGACGCAAAGTTGGTCACGCCGGGGATATCGGTGGGCGTGGCAAAAGTAGGGCTCGCGGCGTAAGGTGAACCCGAAGGCGCGGGCGCGACAGAACAGCCGCAACTGCCTCCTGAGACAAGGAATGCTGTTGCAGCCACGGCAAGGGCCATGGCGCCAATTATTCGGATTGCATTCTTCCCGTGCAGCATTCGAGCCTCCGATTCCGGGGAATTATACCTGTCTTGCAGCCGTGCGCGCAATCTCAGCGCGGCCCGGACTGTGAAAGGCCGTCATCGTAAAGGTCAGTACGATATTGCGCACATCCAGCCTCGAATCAACAAGGAGCCCAATGACTCTTGCGATTTTCGACCTCGACGAGACTATCATCCGTGGCGACACCGACGCCCTGTGGGGAGAGTACCTGATCGAGCGAGGATTGCTCGACCGCAAGGAATGGCAGGCGAATTTCGACCGATTCATGAGCGATTACCTGAAAGGCACTCTGGTCATCGGCGAGGCGATCCGGTACTACGCGAGCGTAATCGGGAAGCACCCGATACCTGCGATGAAGCGGCACGCGCATGAATTCGCCCGGAAGATCATACTGCCGCGAACCAAGCCGAAAGTGCTGGCAGAGATTAGTGACCACCGCCGCGGCGGCCGCGAGATCGTGATCATCACGGCGACCAATTCGTTCCTTTCGCGTCCCGTGGCTGCCGAGCTGGGGATCAAGAACCTGTTGTGCACCGATATGGAAGAGATCGGAGGCAAACCGACGGGGAGCATCGCCGGGACGCCGTGTTTCCGCAACGGCAAGGTGGCACGCCTGCGCGCATGGGTGGCCGCGAACGGAAAGACGCTCGACGGCAGTTGGTTCTACTCGGATTCTCACAACGACTTACCGCTGATGGAATTGGTCGCGCGTCCTGTCGCGGTTGACCCTGACGCCGAGCTCAGGTCAGTTGCGCAGTCTCGCGGCTGGAAGATAATGGACACGGAGGCCAGATGACGAAGTACACATTTGTTGCCCTTGCCCTGCTGACCATTTTCCTGGCATCGTGCGCGCCCAAGTCCGGCGATGGAGCCAAGTCCCCGGCAATCGAGGTGAAGACGATCCCGGTTGCCGGAGCCGATCAGCAGCAACAGGATACAGCGGCAATCCAGAAGCTGGCAGACGACTTCCGAACAGCTTATAACGGCAAGGACGCACCCGCGGTATTTGCACTGTTCGGTCCCGAGATGCAGACGGCGCTGCCGCTGAGTTCGACAACGGCGATGCTGGTCTCGCTGCACATGCAGTTCGGCACGATAAAGGAGATGAAGTTCCAGGGAATGCTGGAGCGCGGGACAGCCCTCTACTTAGTGGATTTTGATAACGCCAAGCTCAATATGAACATGACGCTTGGCAAAGACGGCAAAATGTCGGGGCTCTGGCTGGCGCCTGCGCTTGTTCCACCGGACCTGACGGCCTATGATCCAGTGATTGCCGAGAGCGCGGATCTCGAAGCCGCCGTAACCGACTTGGCCGAGTTGTACCTCGCGAGCCCCTCATACGTGGGGCTCGAAATTGGGGTGTACTGGAAAGGCGTGGAGTACGAATGGGGATTCGGGCAAGTCTCGATGTACGACGACAAGCCGCCGACTCCGGACACGCTCTTCGAGGTGGGCTCGATCTCCAAGGTATTCACCTGCCTTCTTGTGGAGCGGGCTGTGCGCGAGGGCAAGCTGAAACTGACGGAGGACATCTCGCGCTTCCTGCCTGCGATAACGCTGGCAGACCCACGCGTAGCAAAGATCACGATCCTCGACCTTGTCACCCACACATCCGGCCTGCCGACGACCCCGACGAACCTTGCAGCCACAGTGAAAAACCCACAGGATCCCTTTGCCAACTACACCGAAGACGACCTGTACGAATTCCTGGGCTCGTTTGTGCTTCCGCGCGACCCGGGGACGGAATACGAATACTCCAATACGGGAATGACCATGGCCGGGCTGTTCGCATCGTATGCGCTGGGCGGCGAGTACGGCAAATTACTGCAAGAGATGGTACTCGTGCCGATGGGGCTCGCGGACACGACGCTTGCGCCGGCAAAGGAGCAGCAGAAGCGGATGGCGCAGGGGTTCAGCCTGGGCAAGCAGCCCATACCGAGTTGGAACCTTGGGATATACAACCCCGCAGGCGGGGTGAAGTCCACGGTGCGCGACCTGTTGTCGTTCGCGCGGTACAACATGGGCGACAAGAAGGGCGACCTTTACGCTGACATGAAGGAATGCCACAGGCCGCGCTACCGGATCAGCGACAAGCTGGAGATTGCGCTTGGCTGGCACATCTTTGACGATCAGAGCGGCTCCGAACCCATTGTGTGGCATAACGGCCGCACGGGCGCGTTCTGCGCATTCCTGGGCTTTTTGCCGTCGAGCGATGCGGCGGTGGTGATCCTGTGCAATACGCCCGCGACGGTGGATCAGGGCGGGGGGAAGCTGCTGAAGGCGCTTGGAGGAAAATGATCAATGAACAGTGAGCAATGAACAATGAGCAATGAGGAATGAACAATGAGGAGAGGAGAAGAAAGTCGAACCAACCAAGCACAAGAAGGCCGTCCCACGCGGGACGGCCTTCAGGATATCAAGCTGAAGCGCGGCAAGCGCTAAGGCATCGTGATCAATTGCGGGGCATTGTAGCTGGTGGTGTCACCGGTTCCGAGGTCTCCGCTCTTGTTCTCGCCCCACGAGTAAATTGCCCCGCCCGAGGTCTCGGCAAACATATGGTAGGTGCATGCGGCAAATGCCAGTACCGTTGTGTCGGAAAAGGCTGTGACTTCCGTGGGAGTATCGACGTTCGTGGTGTCGCCAAGCCCAAGTTTCCCATAATTGCTGTCGCCCCAAGTATAGAGGGTGCCGTCAGATGTGAGGGCTGCCGAGAAGTTCCATCCGCCGCCGATCTTGACTATATTCAGATCGGCAAGGGCTGTCACTTCCACGGGTAGATCTTCGTTCGTTCCATCGTCGAAGCCGAGGCCAAGTTCACCGTAATCGTTGCTGCCCCAGGCATAAACAGAGCCATCGGAGCAAAGAGCAAATGAATGGGTTCCGCCTGCGGCTATGGCAGTCACGCCTAACCCGGTCAAAGTGGTAACCGGCATCGGAAGGCCAGTGTTTTCCGTATCGCCAATTCCGAGCTGGCCGTAATCATGTGCTCCAAAGGAGAGAACCGCGCCGCCCTCGCAAAGCACCAAAGTATGATACCAGCCACCGGATATGCCGATGACGTGAGATTCGCTCAGACCAGCCACTGGCGCAGGAGTGTCCAGGTTTCCGGTGCCTCCATTGCCGAGTTGGTAGTCTCCGTTATTTCCCCACGCATAGCAGGTCCCGTCAGAAGACAGTGCAAGTGAGTGGTATCCACCCGCTGAAATGGCGATGATTCCCTTGTCAGCGAAGTAAGTCAGCTCTTCGGGCACTGGCTGATCAGCGGTATTCCCGTTCCCGAGCTGGCCGTAGCCGTTATTGCCCCAAGCATAAACGGAACCATCGGAACACAACGCAAGCGAATGGAATCCACCTGCTGCAATGGCGATTACTCCCTTGTCGGACAACGTTGACACCAAGGTAGGAACGTCCGCATTGTCATAGCCGCCGATGCCCAGTTGGCCGGATCCGTTGTAGCCGCAAGTATAGACTTGCCCGGTCGGACTGAGCATCATCGAGTGGGCGCCGCCGCCAGAGAATTTGAAGGTCAGGATAGCGGTCTCACCGCCACCGCCACAGGCGAGGCTGGCCGAAACAAGCGTACTGGCCAAAAGGAACGCGAGAAGTTGCCGTTTCACAGAACCTCCAATTGACAGGCTTCATGGGAATTTGATTGTTGTGGACCGAAAGAAGGCGACACGGACTGCATCAGCAAGTGTGCAATGATAGCGACAGGACAGATTGGTCAAGTTTTCGCGGGAGCACCGCGAACGAAGAGAGTGCGCGGGCATCAACCGCCAACAGGACCCTGAATGAAGAATGGAGCCCGGAAAAGGCCATTTACCGCCAAGGCGCCAAGAACGCCAAGAAGACAATTCGGACTGCGTGGCCAAAGAGGAAGAGATTTACCACGACCGCTTCGGCGGCGAGGCAGAAAGGCACGAGCCAAACACATCCTCCTTCGCTGCGCCTACGGAGGACCCTGCTCCACACACGAACAGGACCTTTGCCAGGGCAGAACAGCCAACGCATCAAGTGCGCGATGGACTGAAGCAAAGGGCAACGACACCACTGACTCTCGGGCGACCAAGCCCAGCTTGCGCTCAAAGGCTCACTCGGGGTCGCCCCTACCTGGACACGGCCTCGGAGGCCGCGAATAGGAACCCTCACCATAACTCTCCCAGAGGGAGAGGGAACGAACAATAGAGCCGGATCGCGAGGCCCTAAAGGGCTCGGAATCCGGCTCGGACAAAGGCTCAGTGCGAATCTAAGTGCGGGCGAGGATGCGGCGGGCGAGTTCGCGGCGGCGCAGGTCGTACGGCTTTGTGCTGTGCGAGCTTTTCAGCCTGCGCTCGACCAGCGGGGCAGCATATCGAAGTTCTTCCATGACGCCCTTGTTGTCGAGGTCGAGGAGCGCCAGGAGCGTGTAATAGAAGGGATACCTGCGCCAGTCGCCCTTGCCGGTGCGGTTCTCTTTCAGGCGCAGTGCTGCCTTGGCGAGTTCGACCTCGCCGATACCC
>Ga0265297_10006469_pt1 | contig 16981 bp, 28 predicted proteins | sample Munlanlwell13791_FD_192502 | JGI IMG/M metagenome (GOLD analysis project Ga0265297, IMG submission 192502) | Leachate microbial communities from a municipal landfill in Southern Ontario, Canada - Leachate well 137-91 | ecosystem: Engineered > Solid waste > Landfill > Unclassified | place...
AAACTGGGCGACGACTGCAAACTGGGCGACGACTGCACACTGGGCAACGCCTGCACACTGGGCAACGCCTGCACACTGGGCGACGACTGCACACTGGGCAACGCCTGCACACTGGGCAACGCCTGCACACTGGGCAACGCCTGCACACTGGGCAACGTCTGCAAACTGGGCAACGCCTGCACACTGGGCGACGCCTGCAAACTGGGCAACGCCTGCACACTGGGCGACGACTGCAAACTGGGCGACGACTGCGACATACAGCGTTCATTTGCATTATTTTCAAACAATTTGTACAAATATGCCGTCTCAGGTTTTTTCAGAAAAGACGGCACGCAAATGATTCAATTAGGATGTTTCCTGCGCACCCGCAAAGGATGGGATGCAGATTTTTGGAACAATGTAAAAGAGTTTCCGAACGATGGCAGTCCTGAAAGCGAAGCCCGACTAAGGGCATATAAGACAGTGTGTTTCTTTTTAGATTCCTGTAAGAAATGACCTTCACCTTTTCCAAAAAGAAGCGTTTAGAGCGTGACCGGATAGCACGGGAGGCGGCGGAGCGGGAGCACCTGAACCAGGGGCGGATTCTGAACAACGCCGAACAGGAGCAGTACTATGTTTGGTATCGGGCTAAGTTTGGGACGATGGAGGTAATTGTGAACGAAAAACTAATCAGGCAATGGAAAACAGGATGAAGCGGTCAGAGATAGAACATAAATCATTTTTTCAAGTTGAAGTAAGTTGTTACGACCCCGACCAGTGCTACAATAGGGGCTGCGGGGAGTGTGAAACCAATAAAACCAACGATATGAAAACAGAAGAATTAAAAGATCAGTTTGCGGCGGAATGTACCATGCTTGATGAAAATGGGTATGTGGTTGTAAAGGGCACGCCGGGTGACATCATTGGCTGGATAGCGAAAAATTGCTTATCCGAAAAGGTGCAGCACGAATGGCAGATATGCCCGAAGTGCAATGGCTCAGGAATGATGTGGAGTCAATTCTATCAAACACGAATGGAAACTTGCGACCTTTGCAACGGCAAAAAAATCATAAGTAAACTAACCGGGCAGCCGCCCAAATAACCAACGATATGAAAGCAGACAAGGAATTACTTGATAAAATTATTCGTATAGGCGAACCATTTCCTTTGGTAGATGTTTTAAAAAAACTGACAGAAGCAACGGACATATTACTACACAAGCACGACTATGATGGTGATAGATGGGAAGAAATGCATATCTGTCTTGACAAAGGAAGGGAAATAATTAAAATACTTGAGGAATGCCCGATGGTTGAACAACCAGTGCTGCACGAATGGCAGTTGTGCCCGGAGTGTTTAGGGTCAGGGTCGCTTTTGATTCCGCCGACATTGGAATCAGAGACCTGCGACCTTTGCAACGGCAAAAAAATAATCAGTAAACTAACCGGGCAGCCGCCCAAATAACCAACGATATGAAGGAACATCCAATAATTTTCAGGACGCCCATGGTTCAGGCCATCCTTGATGGCAGGAATACCATGACAAGAAGGATAGTAAAACCACAACCAGATGATTCCGGCTTGTGGAACGATGATACACATCCACGATCCATCAATAGCACACTTTCTGGATGGAATGGTACTGTAAATGAAACCGGAGAAAGCAAGGAATTCAAATGCCCTTATGGCCAGCCCGGAGACATTCTTTGGGTAAGGGAAACATTTTATGCCTATGGCCGATGGGTGAAAAATGGTATTTCAAAAACAGGAAAACAAAAATTCAAATTTCAAGACCTAACGGGTACTGATTTTCAATACAAGTACTTTAATGAAAAACCTGATCGCATTAAGAAAGGTAAACTTGACGGAATTGGATGGTATAAAAGACCTTCAATTTTTATGCCCCATAAAGCAGCCCGAATATTCCTTGAAGTTGTCAGCGTCAGGGTGGAAAGATTGAAAGATATTTCGGAAGCAGATGCGATTGGCGAGGGTGTCGGGCATGGCTTTCAGATGAATGCAGGATGGCCGGATTATATGCACATAAAAAACGGGATATGTACATTAACGCAAGACACAGCCGAAATGAGTTTTGCATCACTTTGGGAATCCATCAATGGAAACGGTTCATGGGATGCCAATCCCTGGGTATGGTGTATTTCTTTTAAAAGAATTAAATAACTTAAAACCAACAAAATGAGTGAAAAAATTATTTACTTAAAAATTCCATTCAAAAAGATGGAAAAAACACACAAGGACGGAAAAAAAACAGTTTCCGTGTCCTTTACAATGGAAGATTTTTCTGCAACTTTTATTGATGGTAAAAAAAAGATAGGAAAAATTGCTGCCCGAATGGGTGGCGGACTACAAATAACTTTTACAGAAGATTCAGGCAAAGACATTTACACCACATCTTACGCAATTTGGAATGCCTATTGTGATTCAATCGGAAAAGAAAAATTGAAAATAAAGGGGGCAACCGATGAACACACTTTTAACAGAACTTGACGACATTTTAATCCTGCGAGAATGTGGCTGGAAGGGCATATTATTGAATTGCTCCAAAATTGGGGGGAAGAATGAAAACACCAGTCGCCATGATGAATAACGTACAGTGGTTGGAAATGTTGGGGAGCATTACCAACTACTATGTTATCAAACGATAAACCCCAATATTTTTAACCACATGTTAGCGTTCGTTTAAAGTGCACTGGCAATAAAACATAAAAGCAATGGAGAAACATATTGAAACTAAATTTGATGGTAGGAAAGCTATTGTTATAGCAAAAGACCATCCACATTACAACGCAGTTGCTATATGCAAAGGTGCGGATAGAACATGTGCGGGACTAGGAATGAAGTTTGAGGATGTTAATATCTATGAAGAGTTCTATGTCTTTAATGGCAAGGAAATCCAATGGGTAAATGAACGCTAACCAAGAGCTTGCCATTGCGCCAGCATTTCGGCGTTGTGGCAAGCGGGAGTTATGAACTGTAAAATATTAACCAAAACGGAGGAGTAAAATGAAAACAGAAATTAAGAAATTAGTTGCAAATCTTAAAAAAAGAAAAAAAGATGCTCATAGAGCAAATATGGAAACTTATGATGATGTTGCGTATGTTTCCGGACAGCATTCCGGCAAATATATTGTTTACGAATTTTGCATTTCTGAACTTGAAAATATATTAAAGAAAGAAAAGAAAGATTTGGTCCCGATTTGTAATACAAATAAAAGTTGTAAATATATACAACATAATCATGTATGCGGTTATAATGGTTTCTGTAACTATAAAAAACTAACAAAACAGGAGGAGTAAAATGAACCCACCGGAAGAATTTTTAAAAGCAAGGTTTCCCGACCAATTCATTGACGGGCGTTACCCCATTGACACCGGGAAGGCGGTAATTGATTGGGATGATATTTTTGAAGCGATGAAGGATTACGGCGAGGAGTGCCGGACGGGAGGGAATAAGGAGTTGCTTTGCGACTTCTTCAAATATTTTCGTGACAACGGAGAAGCAAATATCGGGATGACCATTGAACAGTTTGTGGATGAATATTTGAAAAATGGTGAATAACGCTATGGCGGTATGAAACGTGCCGCATTGTAGAATGTTTCAAGTTACAAATCAGCTTAATTGCGGCATGTTTTATGACCGCTTGTTAGGCACAGTACGGTAAATTATGGAAATAGTTTTTGGAGAAGAAAAATGGGAAATACCGCAAATTGCGCAATATGAAACGGTAAGGCATTCTAAACTTGTTAATTGTGAGTGTGAGTATGCCGATTATTCACGACCAGAAAGTTATGATATAATTGGGTATGTGGATACACAGCAGGGATATATGATTGTTTGTGAATGTCCTAAATGTTTTGATAAATACAGACATCATATATCAACATCTGGAAGATATAATTTTGATACATTTAAAGCTGATTTAGGACTGAAATTGCATTTAAAGGCACGAAAGAAGTAAAGTTTGCATATTGTCAAAAATTGATTATCTTTGTTTAAAATTTAATCTTATGAGAACATACATTATTTTCACAGAAAGCAATTTCGGAGAAACCATAAAACGCATTGAGATAGTGGCAGACGATATTGCAGAGGCGATTGAAATGGTTAATGTGCCTAATGATGAAATTATTGCGGTGGTTGAATTTGGTAAGGGGGACAAAATATTTTAACTTAAAATGGGAGAAATTAAAATGACAGAAAAAACCATCCACCTTGCTCAGGGCATCACCGGAGAGGAACTCATGGCAATGAAGGGGCTGCAGGTGAAAGTTATTCACGGCAGGCGTCACATAATGCGGGCGCAGGAAAAGAAGCAGCACGAACCTGAGCCGGAAGAAGAGCCAGAACCCGAACCGAAACCCAAAAAAAAGCGGGGGCCAAAGCCAGGAATTGAAAGAAAAAACTACATCGTCCGGCAGTCAAAAATGAATGATGATTGACTTTTTGTAAAAATTGCGTATCTTTGTAGTTCATAATTTTTTGATGCTTGGTTAATATGCCGGGTTGCCCGGAGAGCTGGAGCCCGGTTTTTCAGATGCAAAAGCACGTTACCGACATGAGAAAAAAAGAACCGATAAACAAACCAAAAAAGACACCCCATTCTGGCGACTTCCAGCCGGGTAATGAGTTTTGGAAATTAAGGTCAAAACATGGGCGTGACCGCCTATTTAAAACACCCGAACTATTATTAGAGGCGTGCGGGGAATATTTCCAATGGTGTCAGGATAATCCATTTAAAGAACAACTTGCCTTCCATGCTCAGGGAGTTGTCACCAAAACAACCGTTGATAAAATGCGACCCTTCACCATTCAGGGGCTTTGTAGCTACCTTGATTGCAATACACACTACATCAACGAATTTGAAGAAGCACTAAAGGGAAAAACGGACAAATTAAGCCGCGATTTTTCCGCAATCCTTACACACGTGCGAGAAACAATTTACAATCAGAAGTTTAGCGGGGCGGCGTCCGGGTTCTTTAATGCGAACATCATTGCAAGGGATTTGGGATTACAAGACAAGCAAGAGATAGCGATAGATAGCAATAAAAAAGACATCAAAGATATGTTTGACAATATTTTCCCGGATGAAGGCAAACCCGAACCTAACCCATCTGATAAATAATTACCGGCGAAAGGTAACGGACAAGCAAGGGATCACCACCTCAACTAATTGCTGTTTGGAAGGCAGCAGCCGATCAGGTAAAACTTGGAGCGGGGTTGACTTCTTGCTTTGGTACACAAGCCGGAACTCAGGAAAGAGCATTAACATTATCCGGGAAACCTATAACTCCTTCAAGACGACCCTTTACGGCGACTTCCAGCGCCGATTGTCGCAGTTCAATGTATATAATCCTTTCGGATCAGTAAAGGAAATCAGCACCTTTGCTCTGTGGGATAACACAGTTAACCTCTTAGGCGCTGACAAGCCGGAGAAATTTGAGGGTGCCGGCTGCGACATTGCCTGGTTCAATGAGATGCTTGAAGTGCCAAAGATGATCTTCGACCTTCAGGAGCAGCGATGCAGGGAGTTTTGGTTTGGGGACTGGAATCCAAAGCGTACTGATCATTGGGCTTTTGACCTTGAAAAAAGGAATGATGTTGCCTTTCTTAGGACCACCTTCACAGACAACCCCTTTATCAGCCCGGCGGAAAAGAAAAAGATCACAGGGTATGAGCCCACGCCTGAGAATATTACAAACGGTACCGCCGATGATTATATGTGGAAGGTGTACGGGCAAGGCATAAGGGCGTGCATGGAGGGGCTTATCTTTGCCAATGTCACCTACATAGATGCCTTCCCTGAAAACATCGAGCAAATAACTTACGGGATGGACTTCGGGCAAACACAATCACCGACAGCCGTGGTTAAGATCGGGATCAGTGGCCGGGATTTATTTCTTGAAAACCTGTTTTATCAACCGACCCCAGAGCCGGAGGTACTTCTTGAGGTGTTAAAAAAAATCGTTCCTTGTGAACAAATTATTTGGAGCGATAGTGAAAACCCGGAATTAATTGCTTATCTTCGCCGCCGGGGGGTGATGAGCATCGGGGCAAGGAAACCGGCGGGATCAATTCAATACGGAATAGGGTTAATCAAGCAATACAGAATAAACATAATTAGGAACTTAGATTTTAAAAAGGAGCAGGAGAATTACAAATGGCGGACAATCGGAGGCATCGCGCTAAACGAGCCGGTGGACGACCACAATCACCTGTGGGATGCAACCCGGTACGGGGTAACAATGAAGGTCCGGCAGACCGGAATGTAAGGATTAAGGTGTTAATCCCGGCGTATGGGCGACCTGAGATATTCGCTCTGTCATGCAGGAGTTTACGCCGGGCCATTGACCTGACCACATGGATTGACTTTAGCGTGATGACGATAGTTTCCCCTGAGGATGTCAGCGCAAAACAACTACAACAGACAGCCCTTGATTCAGGTTTCGATGTTTGCCTGTATAAAAATAAACCCATTGGAGAAAAACTTAATGCAGGGATTTCCGCCCTCGGAAAGGATTACGACTACCTTATGAATTGGGGGAGTGATGACCTGATTAACCCGAAGCTCTTTGATCTTTACAAGCCCTTAATCAAGCAGGGTCATCAGTTGTTCGGCATAGGTGACTACCTTGTCTATGACAGCCGAACCGGGGCGGCTATTGAATTCTCAATGTATCATGCCATTTGCGGCGCCGGACGAATGATCCACAGGGCGATACTTGAATGGGTGAACTACCGGCCATATAACGACAGATGCGAGCGCGGACTCGATGGAAATTCATACAGCCGCATCCGCAACCTTACCCAGATGACAGCTCGGCGGCTATATCCTGAAGAGTTGATGCTTGTGGACATAAAGAGTGACATTAATATTAATACATTCAATCTTTTATGCACATTTAAGAACTGCATTAAGAGATCATATAAGCACTATGACCATAACGATTGGAAGGGCTGGCTGTGATAGTTGACTCATGCAATATGGAGTTTGGCTACGAACTACTTACGGCGGTTCCTTATGCTTACTATCTACACACACAAGGAAAATTAAAAGGAACCGTTTCTGGAATTGGCAGCGAGCCATTATACTGGTTTTCACCAGATCACAGGATTAACCCAAAGCCCCGCGGATGGGATAACATTCAGGAATTCCGCAATTCCGGAATGCCTAATGTATGGATTCACAGGCCTGAGTTTGATATGAGTCAATTCGCTGCGCCGCCATTCCGGGAGCAATACGGAAAGTTGATGCGTGACCCGGCAAAACCAATCGTCTGCATCTGCAACCGATACAACAGGGAATGGAACGGCCCACCTATTAACTACCTTGACCTTGAATGCCTTGCGCGTTTATTTGAGATGCTGAAAGGAAAGTATCAGGTGATATACTGGGCTGTTGACCTGCCTGATGAATTGCAGGACGGGGTACGCAATGAGCCGCTTGAAGATGTGCGTCTGATCCGCAACCGCTTCCCCGAAGTGGTGTTATTTCAGGACTTGCTTGAATTGACCGGCATGGATTGGAATACCCTTCAGTTGACATTATTCTCAAAGTGCGAAAAGTTTATCACCATGAACGGGGGCTATTCAATCTTAGCGAGTTACTTCGGTGGTGTGAATATAATCTACTCAAAGAAATGCCGCGAGATAGAGCCGAAGGTTAATTCGTTTTATAGGTGGTATCACAAACTCGGAGGTTCCCGGATCATCCACGCCGACAGTTATTATTCATTGTATCGGGCCGTAAAGATGACCATGCTGGAATCCCTGCCAATGGTTAACATCCTGATCCGCACTTCCGGGCGGCCTAACTTCTTCAATGAGTGTATGCGGTCAATCCGTGAGCAGACGTATAAGAATGTTAATGTGATCGTTGGCACTGATGACGAGGCATCGGCGCAATATGTGACACCATACAAAGTGATCCCGGTCAGGTACATACCGAACAAGGACATCCCGGACGCGCCGGTGAAGCTGGCGGATGGAAGGACTTGTTACGGAAAAAAAGCCCATTACAACCTTTACCTGAATGAATTGGCGAAAGAGGTCAGAGACGGATGGGTATTGTATTTGGATGACGATGCAATATTTTCAAGTCCCGGATCGCTGGAAGAGATGATGCGTAATATTCATTCTGATAAAGATTTCATATTGCCGCGCGTTAATGTTGCCTGGCAAAACATACCAAATGACCAACACTGGGGGGGTGCCCCATATAACTGCGACATAACTGGTGTCTTTTTATTTCACTCCAAATATTTAAAGCATGCAGTATGGGAGCCATATCGTAAGGGTAATTTCCGGGTTGCCTCGGTACTTTACAAAAAACTAAACCCGGTTTGGATTAATAAAATCATGATCCGCACCATTGTTGGTAACGGAACAAGACAGGACATTGCAAAACAAACTGATAAACTATATTTATGAAAACACGACTGGAAATTATTAACCACTACATCCGGGAGAACGAATACACTTCGTATCTTGAGGTGGGTGTTTACCGGGGTGTGAACCTTGCCGGGGTAGAATGCAGCAATAAGATCGGGGTGGACCCGGTATGGCCTTGCAGCCATCAGATGACATCGGATGAATTTTTCAAACAGAACACGCGAAAGTTTGACCTGATCTTTATTGATGGGCTGCATGAATCCGAGCAGGCGATCAGGGACATAGCAAACGCTTTGGACTGCCTAAATCCCGGCGGGATGATCTTAATGCACGATTGCCTACCCGAAAACAAGGCCATGCAGCAAGTCCCCCGCATTGTGAAGGATTGGACGGGTGATGTTTGGAAGGCATTCCTTTACTACCGGCGCCGCCCTGATTTAGAGATGTGTGTGTTTGATTGTGACTTCGGCGTGGGTATGATCCGTCCGGGCAAACAGACCCCGGTGATAGTTGACAAGCCGACATGGGCGGGGTTTAAAAAGAACAAACAAGCGTGGATGAATATTAAAACCACTTAAAATATAAAATCATGAATATAAAAGAATTAAGAATCGGGAACCTGGTAATGGATGGGGAAATAATGTTTCCTAATCTTTCACCTATTGCTACGGTAATTCACATGAATGACGAAGGAACAATAACAACAAAATCCCAGCAAATAGAATTCTTTAGCGGAGACGTTCGGGATGTGAATCCACTGCCCATAACAGAAGAGATGTTGATATTGTTAGGATTCAAAAAAACCGGGCGTTGTTCGTTCAATATCGGCGACAAATATGAAGGAATAGAGATTTACAAGGGGAAAAGAGCCGGTGAGATTAAATGGCAATATATTCCTCTATGTTGTAAACATATTGCCGGGGAAGGATTGTATCCAACATTTATCCACCAACTTCAAAACCTTTGCTTTGCGCTGACAGGGATTGAACTTGAAATTAAAAAATAATCAAAATTGACATTATACGAATACCTGCACGAAGGCAATCTGAATCTGGACGTGTTAATCCGTTCCGGGCTTGTATCTTGCCAAGTACGCAGGGACATGGCGTTACTTGAATACTACCACAAAAGAATTAAGATCACCGGGAGCAACTACGAGCTTATCGCGGACTGCTCCAGAAAATTTAAACTGAGCACGCGGACGGTTTACTCAATCATCCGCACTTACCAAATTGAAGTAATCGCTGCAAAAATATAGCATAAGGCCGGGGGAGCGGGTGTACTTTTGTTGCACTGATTCCCCACCTTATGAAGTTCGCTCAGCGGTTAAAGGCACTGTTCACCGGAAGAACCTATTTCACAAATAGCAATGATATAAGCATATACACACTTGCAGAACGTGCCAGCCGTGTAAAGAATTACGCCTGTAAAACCGTGCAGGGACAAAGGGAAGCATATACGAACTGCCCGCCGCTTACCGCGATCATCAATAACAAATGCGCCATGGCCATTAACGGCATCTGGCAGGTTGTGGATAAGAACGACAAGGAGCCGGGGGGCATGCAGGCGGAAAGAATCAGGAACCTATTAAAGAAACCGAACCAATATCAGGGCTGGAATGCCTTCTTTTCGTTCGCTAAGACCATGAACCAGGTATTCGGGCGCTGCTACATCTACATGGAAACACCCGTTGGTTTCGACAGGAGCCAGACCACGGCAATGTACATCATGCCTAACTGGTGTGTGACGCCGGTATATAACTATGATACAAGCGCAAGCAGGTTTATCCGCCTGCCGATGCGGTACGATATTACGCTTTGGGGCACGACCTTTCAGATTGCGCCTGAGGATATGATGATATGGAATGACATCGGGTTTGATCTTTCAAGCAATGATTATGATTTTACTTCAGGCGGAAGCCGGCTGGTTTCTTTGACCGACCCTATCTCAAACATAGTAGCAGCATACGAAGCGCGGAATGTTCAGCTATGCAACTCAGGCCCTCCGGGTATTCTTTCACCTGACGGGAAGGATGTTAGTGGTTTTATCCCGTTGTTGCCCGAACAAAAAGAGGAACTACAATCCGACCTTCGCAGGCGTTACGGCTTGCAGCGTGACAAGTGGCAGACCTTAATCAGCACATCCGCATTGAAGTATCAGTCAATCGGTAAGCCGACACGCGACCTTATGGTATTTGAAGAGATAGAGGATGATGTAAGGCAGCTATGCGACAACTATGGTTATCCGATGTATCTCTTTGGGTTTAAGTCCGGCACGACTTTCTCAAACCTGAAAGAAGCAAAGGCGCAGGCATATCAGAACGCAATCATCCCTGAAAGCCATTCCTTTAACAGGACATTTGAGCAGTTTTTTAACATGGCAAAGTCCGGGCTGCGACTGATAGTTGTGTATGATCACATTGAAGAGTTGCAGAAAAGCGAAAAGGAAAAAGCGGAAACCCTGAAATTGTACCTCGATATTTATATGACTCTATTTGATAAGGGGTTAATCACATCAGATCAATTACTTGAATTCACAGGCATTAACACAACCTTGATGAAATGAACGAAAGAATTATAACACCAATTACCTTTAAATCCTTTGCGAAGGATGTAACTGTCAACAGCGAAGGTCGGATAGTTGCCGGGTACTTCGCCGCCTTCAATAATAAAGACAGTGACGGCGACATAATCCTGAAAGGGGCATTCTCAAAATCCATTCAGGAGCACGGTCCCGAAAGCCAGTCGGCGAGAAAGATTGCCTTTCTATGGCAGCATGACAGCAAGGAGCCACTCGGGAGAATCACAACCTTGAAAGAGGATGAATACGGCCTTTACTTTGAGGCCAGCATTGACAGGACAATCAGGGGCGAGCAAGCCATTGAGCAATACAAATCAGGCACCCTGAATCAGCATTCAATCGGTTTCAGATACATTGCCGACAAGACAAGGTATGATGAAGAGAAAGAGGCGTTTATCATCGGCGAGGTAATCCTTTACGAGGGTTCAGTCGTGACGATGGGTGCCAATGAAAATACCCCATTCATCGGAATGAAAGAGGCCGATCTTCAAAGCGAAAATGAAAAGATACTTCAGGAAACAGAACAAATATGCAAGGCGCTGATGCCCAGTGAGGCACAGCAAATCAGGTCACTATTTTCAAAATGGTTCGCACTTGCACAGGCGCAGCCGGGGAAACCCACTACACCGATAGAGCCGCCGACCGTTGACAAGGTAGCCGACCTGAAAGCGATTAATGATTATTTACTTAAACATTTAACGAAATGACACCAGAACAGAAAGAGATGGCTGACTCCATCATCAAACAAGTCCAGGACGGAATGCTCACGAAGGAAAGCGTTGAGCAGATGCTGGACGAAAAAACCAAGGGCCTGCTCAATGCAGATGCCCTGAAAGAAATCAATGACGCTGTTAAGGAACAGGGATTGATGCTCAAGAAAATCCAGGAACAGGGGCCGGAGAAAATCAAATCGGTTCGTGAAATCCTGCAGGAAAATCATGACGCCATTAAAAGCGCCTTGAAAGACCGCAAGCATCTTGAAATCAACTTCAAGACCAACGTCCTGAGGACATCGGTCACATCAAGCACAATCTCAAACCGCTTGCCGGACATCGGACAGGCGGCTTATGCTGGGACCCCGTTAAGGAATCTCTTCCGCCGGGTGACAGGTGTATTCCCTAATGCAGTGATCAGGTACGCTGACCAGACGACCGTGACGCGCAGTGCAACCACGATCAGTGAGGCCGGGGCTTATCCTGAAAGCGCACTCGCATGGACGGAATATACCCTGCAACTGGAAAAGATCGGTGATACCATTCCCGTGTCGGAAGAAGCGATGATGGACCTGGATTTTGTTGCCAGTGAAATTGAGCGCCTTCTAAACGTGAACATATCACTGAAAGAAGAGCAGCAGTTATGGGCAGGCACCGGGTCAACTCCACAGATTTACGGAGCATACGCCCACGCCAGCGCCTTCAACTCAGGAGCTTACACGGGTTACAAACCTGCCGATGCCAACCTTTATGACCTTATCCGCGTTATGGCGGTGCAGATCATGAATGGAAAAGAATCCAAGTACAAGGTAACCGCCGCGATCATCAACCCGGCTGACACCCTGCAACTTGATCTCAACAAGGACAGCGAAGGCCGCTACCTGATCCCCCCGTTTGCCATAATCACACCTCAGGGTGAGGTTACTGTCAAGGGTGTACAGGTGATTGAATGCCCGGCTGTGACAGCTAACACGATGCTGATCGGTGACTTTAACATGGGAACCATTTACCAGCAGGAGGGCTTCACCGCCGAACTGGGATATGGTGACGGTCAGTTTGTTAAAGACCTCATGACACTGAAAGCACGCATCCGCGAGGGGCTGCTTATCCGTACCGTTGACGTAGGGGCTTTCCTGAAATCAACAGACATCACGACCGACATCACGAACATCACTGCTGCCGGTTCTTAATCTTAAAAGATCGCATCTATGTTAATCCAGTTTATTAAAGAGTTCGGTAATAAGAAGCCCGGCGACAAATGCCGGATGCTTGCTCATATTGCGGCTAATCTTATACGGGATGGCTTTGCGACAGAGTGCGCAAAGACGCCCCTTCCATTCAACAATGAGGTGATCCACGAGGCAGAAACGCCGGAAGAGTTACCACAGGAAAAGTCGCCGCAGGCAAAAGAAAAGGCCGGGTATGAAACAAAGGTCATCCGGGCAAAGAAGCCGACCGCGAAAAAGAAAAAGTAAATGGCGAACCTGACTGACTATACATATTTTCAAAAGGGGCCGGTGCTCATCCCGAACTTAGGGACGACACCTGCTCCCTTTGCGGCAAGGGTCGCGGAGCTCAATGTTTATATAGCGCGTTATGAAAAGGAATTCCTGAGAATGTACTTAGGTGATGACCTTTACGATGCCTTTATAGCAGGGCCCACGGCTACCCGGTTTGTTGCGCTGAAAGCCCAGCTTATTGACGCGACTAACCTTCGCTCGCCCATTGCTAATTATGTGTATATCAATTACCAACAGGATCACCAACAGATCACCACCGCGAGCGGGGATAAGGCAACAGAAACCCCAGCAATGACTACGTTGGTCAATCAACAAAAGTACGTGAATATCATTAATGATATGCAGACCATGTGTGATGATCTTTACGACTGGTTAACGGACAACTCCACCACGTACCCTGAATGGGAATGTGATTGGAATTTTGACAAGGTTCATTTATTTGGAATATGATGGCTGACTATATTCAAATACCGGCGCTGTTTCAAAAGATCGTAAACGACCTGAATACCAGGTTGAGCACGACTTATAATTTTCTTTACGGCCCGGTGCATGAAATTGTTAGCACATTGAAGGATATGAGTTTGAATGCCGAACAGTGCGCGGGCAAATATCCGCTCATTGCATTGCTTACTGATATTGAAGAGCGAAGGGACAACCCGGGGTTTTATGCCGAAATAAATGCAAACCTTATCATTGCCACGATTACCGAACAGAGCTACGTTGCATCGCAGCGCTACTCACAGATTTTAATCCCCTTACTTATGCCGATATATTCGGAGTTGCTATCACAGATCATCATCAGCCGGTACTTCATGGCTGAGGACACCTCGCTGGTTCCTCACACCAAAGTTGACCGGCTGAACTGGGGGCACTCTCAATTATTCTCGGATGATCAGGGGGGTGTGGATTTCATAGATGCGATTGAAATAAAGAATTTGAATCTTAAAATTAAAAACCTAAATTGTAAACAACAATGGCCAATTTATATCTGAACACTCCGACATGCTCGGAGGCGGGCTTTGGCAATACGGGGGTTCCCTCGTGTTTCTTTGACCCGAAAAATGTAGTCGGCGCCATCATTGTCCCCAAAACACTGGGGTTCACGGCGGCGCAGATTCTGACTTTCAAAACTACCCTGCAAACTGCTACGACAGTCGTGGGGATCAACTCCCGTATCTTTCCTGTTTTTCGCTTTGTTGGTGTTACCGACAATTCAGAGGATGTAACGTTACAGACATCCGGCTATGGCGAAAAGCAGATCGCAAAGGAAGGCGACTATGACTGGACATTCCAGTACTTCAAGGGCGGCGCCTGTTATAATGCCAACCTTCGCAGGTTCAATACCGGCGAATGGGCGATGCTCTTTGTTGACTCCGATAATATGATCTTCGGAACGAAGCACTCGGACGGAAAGTTTTACGGCGTGACAACCTCCTTCAGCTATGCTCCGAAATGGAAGCTCAATGACGGATCAAATGTGACGGCTTACGGGCTGAGGGTATCACTACCCAAACCGGAAGAACTGAACGACCGCGGGAAGCTGGCATACGTGGCCTGCGACTTTGACGTGGAAACCGAAATCAAGGGATTGATTGACCTGGAACTCTCCGAGGTTGAAACCGCCTTTGGAATTGCCACGGTTAAGATCAAGACCTTATGCGGCAAGACCGACATGGCGGATGATTACTCAACAGAGTTTGCCGATGCAACGCTATGGACTGTGACAAAAGACAGTGACGGCTCCACGGTGGTGATTTCCGGGGTAACCTACGATTCAGGCAACAAGGCCTGGGACGTGGCATTTACCGGAACCGGATCACACACCATCGGGCTGGCATCACCCACGACCTTATCGGCTGCCGGGATTGGCGGAAGTCCTGAGAATTCATACGAAGGTATTGATCTTCAGGTAACCATGCCGACATCATGATAAAGGGAGAATACATTAAGATGGGGGGTGGGTCGTTCCACCTGCCCTCCATTTTTTTACTTGGTAAGGATGCGTTTCTTTCCTTCTATATGTGTAGGTGTTCGTTTATTAAGACAGAAAGGGAACGACTGATCTACCTGACGGAGGTGTGGAAACAGGCCGAGGCACATTGCAAAAAGACGGTCAAGAAACAGCCGATTGACGCCGGGGCAACAGACCCGGAAACATTATACAATACTATTGAGATAGTAAAGGCAACCGGGCGCAGCAAGGCCCGTAAAAACGGAGTATCAAAGGAATGACGGCGAAAGGTTTAAATGATAAGTTGCGGCAATGGGATGTTGAAAGGATAACCCATGATGCCATTGAGGGTGAGAAATCCGCGCTTATTGAATTGAACCGCGACCAGTTAAGAAAAGGTGAAGCCCCTGACGGGGGATTGATAGGGCGATACGGATCAATGTCCTATGCCAAATTAAAAAACAGCATGAACTCCAAGCCAGGAATGGGCAATGTGGACCTGATCTATACCGGAAATTTCATAAATGATTTTGTTGCCGAGGTTGACGGTGTTACTGATATTGACCTCTTTAGCCGGGATTCAAAGATGGACCTGTTGGATGAAAAATACCCGGGTAAAATCTTTGGCCTAACGGAAGAAAACCGCGCCAGGTTCCGGGATGTATTCTATAACCGATTCAAAGCAATGAGTTTGACAATAACAGGGTTGGAGTTTAAATGAAACGACTCTTAAACATATTACGCAAGAAAAAGATCGTGGCACTTGTCTATGAATTATACGAGGGTTGCCGTGATCTGCCGCTGGAGGGGTTCATTAATTACATCATCACCCATAAGGCCGGGCATCTTTGCAGGTTTGGCGCGGCTCCGGATGAGGTTGCCTCCGAGCGGTGGGATGTGATATACTCGGAGTATTGCTGCTTGGTGGGATTGCAGTCCTATCAGGAACTTTTGACGGCTTACAAAGAATTGGCGCGATTGAAAAACAGCCAGATGATAATAAGTACGGCATTGATTGTATTGCATTTAAGGCCGTCCGATATTTGTTCGCAGTCATTGAATGACCTGGGCTACTTCTTTGAGGAGGGGCTGGACAGGGATAAACATTTAGCATTGGTTGAAAAGCGGGCAAAGAACCTGAGCATCCTGATTAAAATCAGAAATAAGGAAATTGAAAACCTGAGCAAGGGCAATAAAAAAACAGTCAACGAGAGCGACCTTCGCAAGGGCGTCACGGCGATCAGTAAGTACATGGGCATCAGGGTTGACCCCTTACAAGTAACTTTATATGAATATGCAATGATGCAAAGGATGATGAGCGAGGAAATTCAACGAACGAGGCAAAAGGAAAATGGCAGAACTGATTAATCAAATCATAGACCTTCAGGCGGTCAAGGCCCAGGTTGATGCAACGATGGGTATGATTGACTCTTTGGCTACAAAGATAGAATCAGCCAATAAGGCATTCTCCCAAAGTAGCAAGGGTATTAATTCTGCGACCACTACAAAGCAGGTAAGCGATGAACTGGTCAAGCAGGAAAAGATTATTCAGGACACCACGAAGGCAACGAGTGATCTTTACCGGGAAACGGTGAAACTGAATCAAATCAAGACAGAGGCACAAAAGCAGACCAAACTTGAAGTACAAGCCACTAATGAGCAGATCGGGGCGTATGAGCGACTGAAGGCCGAGGCACAAATAGCCCTGAATAATTACAGAAATTTAGTTGTAGCAAAGGGAAAGGATGCGGACGAAACCAAGAAGGCGGCGGCTACGAGTGCTGAATACAATCAGAAATTGAAAGAAGTTGACGCTACTGTTGGCCTTC
>Ga0265297_10006470_pt1 | contig 16980 bp, 16 predicted proteins | sample Munlanlwell13791_FD_192502 | JGI IMG/M metagenome (GOLD analysis project Ga0265297, IMG submission 192502) | Leachate microbial communities from a municipal landfill in Southern Ontario, Canada - Leachate well 137-91 | ecosystem: Engineered > Solid waste > Landfill > Unclassified | place...
GAAAGTCCCGGTGTTCCGTGGAAACGTAACAGGGGAAGAAAAAACTAATGAACGGTACACGTTAACGGTCTTTGCTCATTTTGCACGATCCATTCCGTTAGGGTCATTGTTTTCCGCAGCCCTGGGGAGAAACGTGTCCTATATTTATGCGGAGTTATATCAGGATAAAAGTTTCCGTTCGTCAGGGACCGTCGGTCGTCTCTCTTTAGGATCGATTTCAGTGAATATGACCGGAAAAAACCTCCTTCAAAAACTTCGGACAGCGCTGGGGATATTCGATTGGAAAAACCTCACCCTGTTTAAGAAGATTCGATTCCCTGATCTCGACCCAGGAGCATATCTTGTGAAGATCTTTCGGGAGAACCCACGGTTTGCCAAAGAACGGCAGTACATCGGGTTCGCTCTCATTGACCTCACGGAAGACACCGCGATCAGGATACGGTGTCGACCGCAGGGTGCGATTACCGTTTCTCTCACCGATCAGGAAAACCAAGCGGTGGAGAACGCCCACTGCATCTTAATAATCGACAACACGACTGTCGCGGACGCAGTCACAGATTCCCAGGGACACGCACGTCTCTTCGCCCCATGTTATTCTCTGAAACCGTATCAGTTGAAGATCTTTTATCAAGGGTTTTTAATCGGGGAAGAACAGATGAGGTTAACCAGCGTGCGTCGAATCATCGATTTGAAGAAATCGTTCAGTCTTGAGCGGTACGGTCTGTCGTTGACGGTGACAGACACCTGGGGGTTTGCTCCAGCGGTTGATGTGAACCCGACACTCGTCAGCAGGGATATGGTGTCTGCGATGACCATTCGAGCAGAATCCAGTGAAGCAGGAACGTATCGTTTCAGCAATCTTCTCCCAGCACCCTATCAGTTGAGTCTGAGCTACAAATCATTTCGACTGGAGCAAGACGTACGCCTTGAACAAGGAACCTCACTGTCGGTGATGTTTCCAGCGGAGTTTGCCCTTGATCTTGCGATCTTTAACTCCTATGCAGACCGGTTGTCAGGCGGTGAGGTTTCTCTTCAAAGAAGCGGAAAAACCAAGTCGACTGTAATCCAGCAGAACGGGTCAGCAACTACATCGTTACCGCCGGGAGATTATGAACTTATCGTACATACGAATACCCAAAATATTGCACAGCAACAGATACAAATTCGAGGGGATAAAAAGATGGATCTCCTCACCTCTCAAGGATCTTTCCTTCATACGATACTGCTTTATCTTGGCATCCTTTTCTTAGTTGGGACAATCGGCTTTCTCGTATGGAAACGCCAGCTGGTTGTTGGTCTGAAACTTATCACGATCAGTCTGCTTATTATAGCATTGGTATCCCCCTGGTGGACGTTAAACGGTGAAACCGGCTCGGTTTCAACAACGACGAACACCATGGTGATTCCGCCAAAGTTAATCACTCTGACAAAATCCTCGAATGCGACTGGAGGTGAGATTAGCGCGGTCCCTGACGAAGTCACGATGGTGTTAGGATTGTTATCCTTGTTAGTAGGCGTTGTCTGCATATTCCTCTTCGTAAGTCTCTTAACAGAGAGAAAACTGCGAAAGATAACGTTACTTGTCTCATTACTGAGCATTGTTTTGATACTCCTTACATTGGTTGTTTTTTACTATGCTTTAGACCAGCTCACGCAGGTGGGAGTCGGGAGTTTCATGGGCAGCGGCACCCTTGATATCACAATCCCAGGACAGTTAGTGCAAATAGCGGTTCCGTGTTCCTGGGGCCCAAGCATCAGTTTTTACCTATTGATTCTCTCGTTTGTTTTCTTAGTGTTCGCGTTTTTTATACAACGAATTACGAATCGGTTCTCCAGGAAAGAAAGAGACTAAAAAAGACCATTGAACCTTTCCAGGTTTTTTTCTAGGTTTTCGTTGTCTACTGTGATTCTGTCAAGATATGAACTTTAGGAGCCGACAGTGTTTGTGTATTGTTCAGATAAAAGATTATTAATCACCATTGTATATTGATAGGCAATCTATGGGGGCGTTTGGATATGGACAAGAAAAGTATCACCTGCGGAATCATCACCTTGTTTTTTATCGCAGGATTAAGCGGATGTGTTGGACCACAAGTGACGGAGTATTTTAATGAATCCTATGCAGTAAATGAACAGACAATTCTGACGGTGTCGAATATTAACGGTCAGGTGGAAATTTCAAGTTGGGATGGGGACAATGTCACCGTGAATGCAGTGAAGAAATCTTCGTTTGGTCAAGATGAACTGGACAAGATTGAGATCAATGTGACTTCCAGTGGAAATTCTTTGGACATTCAGACTCGATATTCGGGGCTTTCGTCGATTCAGGGAAGTGTGGATATGAACATTAAGGTACCCCGTACGCTTACGATTGAGTCCATGACATCCTCGAATGGCGCAATCCTTATCTCAGGAACAAACGGCGATATCACCGCAGTCAGTTCTAATGGAGCGATTCTCATTGATACGGTTGATGGGTATGTTTCTGCGGAAACAAGCAATGGGCGTATTGAAGTGAAAAACACCACGGGAGTCCAGGATCTTCACACCTCGAATGGTGCTATCATCGTTGAGGTGGCTGATTTTCGAGATGACATCAGTATTGTGACGAGCAACGGTCCGATAACCGTGTACATGAATCCGGCGTTAAATGCTACGATAGAGATGAGGACGTCAAACAGCAAAATTACCTTTGAGGGGATTTCGCTTGATGTGGACTTGCTCGAAGAGACGCATGTGATTGGATCACTTGGGTCTGATGGGAAATCGATAGACATTCATACGTCGAATGGAAAAATTCAGTTGTTCAAGTTATAGATAAAACACAACTGACATATCGTGACGTGACGCGTTATTGTTTGAGTACGCTATAGGTGAACATGAAAAATCCTTTTAACCCCTTGGTCATTTCATGATCCTGCAGAACAAGATAGTAATCTGTTCCACGCGGGTATGATCTAGTGGTTATGAGATACTCCTTTTCGTCAAATTTTTCGACGAAAAAATCGATGAGAATCTCAACGATATTTTCCACAATCTGATTTAACTCTTTTTTTTTTTATTTCTATAACATATGATGAATTCACTCTTAATAAAACGATAAAAATAATGTAGGGTAATGGATTTGAATATTTCATTTGTATTGGTTGAATCTCTTTTTATTTACCTAAGTTATCTAATCGTTTTATCAATTCGTTATAAACCATTTTTTTCTTATCTTTATTTAGATGAAATAATGTTTTAGAAATCATTGCCTTTGAAATTGTAAAGATATAGTTTATTTTTATTATACTATCTTTTATTGCCCCGTCACTTTTGGAAAGAGGAATCCCTTTCATTTCCAGGTTGCTTGTTATGCCAGCAACTACAACGTTATCAAATTCTTCAAATAAGACAAGAGCAGGTCTTTTTTTTATTTCAAACGTATCGGTGAATTGTATCTGGGCAATTATGATATCACCTGGTTTAAGCATCGTCCCATACCTCATCTTCTTTGTTGTCCCATAATTCTTTCATTTTTTGTTGTTGAATTTTGTGGAGGAATTCATCATATTGATTTCTTTTTTTTACATTTTTAAAAGTCTCTATCATATTTGAAATTAATTCATTGTATGTTTGTCTTGGATGTTCCCTGATTTTTTTCAGTGAATTAACAATAGATTTATCTAACTGAATCGTAGTGTTATTACCCATTATATATCACCTATAGTAACTATATAATATATTATATATAAACTTTTTCTACGAGTAACTTGTATTAGTTTAGAGAAAGGTATTTGAACTTCAATTTATCGGTTTTATACTGATTCAAAATTTAATTTAAACTCGCCCCACATGGCACAGTATGAGAAACGGCAAGCATGAAAAATCCTTTTAACCCCATGATGATTTCATGGTTTTACAGAACAAAGAAACGACTCAATCGGTGTGATTTCATAAAAATAAAAAAAGTTGATTAAATAAATATAAAAATAGTAATTTAGTAGTAATAAAGTTATAATAAAAACAAATATATGAGAAATTTATTCCACGCGGGTATGATCTAGTGGTTATGAGATACTCCTTTTCGTCAAATTTTTCGACGAATAATTCGACGAGAAATTCAGCGATATTTTCCCACGGATTCCTTCTCTTTTCTTTTATGATTCAACTGCTATCTTCACCATTCTTCTATATTTACCAAGAGTGCAGAACCTAAGAAAAAAGCTGTATAGGGAATCGCGACGAAATTAAGATTGGGAAAGAATATTTTTATTCCTGTAAAACCCATAACGCCTAGATAATCATCTCCCCCTATACCACCATGGAAAGAATGATCCCAGGTTTTCATACCGTTTAAACCCATGGTAGATAACCATCCATCAGCGGGATTAACATAACCTGGTCTGCTAATCCATTCACCAAATCGAATCCACTGTGAAAACGAGAGAGGACTAATATTTCCTAAAAGAAACGACATAATTGAAGTTATACCAAAAATGAGCGATAAGCCAAGAAGAATCACCCCGATAATTAATCGACCAGATGTCAATGTAACACTAGCCCAGGCTAATGTGGCTAACAAAGGTATAAGATTTGCTCTTGCCAAAAAAGGTATAAATATTGTTTCAGTGGTACGACCGGCAATTAAACAAAGAACGTTACTCGTATTATCAATAATTAATAAGGAATTTTTCAACATTTTTTCCTGAAAATTTATTATTTTTTTATCTTGATATGATTTTGTAACTAACTTCTGTGCTCTCTCAACACTCATCCCCTTCGGCAACAACCCATACGTATCCAACTCCACCACAGCTTCCTTGAAAATAGGAATTGCTTCCTCCCTTGTTGATGTCTGATTCAACCTGGCTCTGAAATCCACCAGATATTCCTCCAGGCTCTGGTATTGTTCTCTGGTGAGTCTGACAGTTGTATTTCCGTATACTTGGATCCCACAGGCCTGGGTGGTGACTTCGATGAGGTCATCTTCCTGGGCTGCTGTGACAACATTCATGTTGATGCTAGGTGCGACTGAGACGCCAAGGAAAAGAAGGATAATACTTACTGCAAAGATTTTCTTCATATCTTTCAACTCATCCCGGGGATATCATAGGGTCCTTGTGCTGGTTTCCAATCAATATCGATTTTTGGATAATAGAAATATACCTCTTCAGGATGACCATGTTCATTCATGCGTGTCCCTAGGAAGATTCTCCCTTTACCAAAGAGTATTTTTAGGGAAATCATTGTGTCGCCCCAGTAATTCGCATACCATCTTGCTCTTTTACAATAGAGGTTTTGAGCGTCTCTTTTATTCCAACAAATGTTATTATTCAATATTTCGTTTTTGAAACCTGCCCAAAGCTGAATGCCAGTAACATTATTACTCACGATGTCATTATAAGATATAATATTCAGTATCCCAGAGCTAACATGTATTCCCTCTTCGTTATTAGAAATATTGTTTTGTGAAATAATATTACCAGTACTACTTAGTAACCAAATCCCATAATCACAATTTGAAATGATATTTTCTTTAATGCATGAAGAATAACCAACTGTTAATATTCCATTTTCACAATATTCTATCCTGTTTTTATAAATGGTATTTATATCAAATATTAAGTTTCCTACTACTTTTATTCCAGCTGCAAGAGTTGCATCCTCAGCGTGCCATATACAATTTTCTGAAATAGTATTATTTCGACCACGAACAAAAATACCGATAAAAAAGGTGCTCAATAGTTGATTACGCGAAACGATATTGTTATTAGAGTCATAAATTACTATTCCACTGTCCTCACCTTCACACATATTTTCTGTGATAATTGTATTATTTGCATATTCTATTGTAATTCCATCATTATAAATTCCATAAAAACTATTCTCAGTTATGAGATTCCTCTCACCATTTAATAAATAAATACCCCGACAGCGTCTAGTAGGGTTAAAAATATTATTACTTATTTGATTTTCATTTGAATGAATTTTTAAGATACTAAAGTGATAATATCCTTTTGTATTTAGGAACGTAAAATCAGATACAACTACGGAATCAGCGGTTATTTCAATATTACATCCATACGAACCTTCTTGGTTACCATCAATAATCGTCGTATTTTTATCTTCACCAATGAGAATAATAGATTTATTAATTAACAAGGGCTCTACATAAGGGGAACTATCATCATATACAAACACAATATCCCCATCAGATGTGTTATCAATTGCATCCTGAATCCTTGTATAGTTCCCTGGTCCAGAACCACCAACGTATAATGTATTACCACGATTCAAAGGTTTAGTGTCGATAGATATGTTTCTGCTAAATGCAGATACAACACTCGCTCCAACAAGAACGATAATAGTTCCAACCATCATACTTTTCCTTAACCAACTGTTTTTCATATCTTGTTTCCTCCCTTCTAACATATATTCTCCACCAACTTGTCGCCGTCTTCTATTTTTATACTTGATAGTAGTGCTGAATAACCAGCTTGTTCATCGATGAAGACGTTCACGAGCTATCCGTGTGATACTCATCGATTCCACATAACCAGATTGTAACAAGGATTGTTTAATCTCATTCGCTGAACAGGGACTCTTGGAAAGGTCAGCAATGATATTCCAACGAGCAGTCTTCCCTCGTTGAGAGCTTTTTGACTCGGTCATCACCAAATCGATTTTCATATCAGCGATTTTCTGAGCTATACGTGCAAGACAACCAGGAGAGTCACCGAATTCGATTTCCATCTTCACAATATCCTTGGGCTTTCCGTAAATCGGACTGATCGTTATAGTATCGGTCTTCTGGTCTAAGCTCAGCAGGACTTCATCGCCCTCTTTCAGGTTGAGGGGTTCTCGGAATTCATTAGGGATGACGAGTCGCCCTCGTGTGTCTAATCGTACTATTGAGTTCATTTTCCACCTATGTGGGAATATTGTGGGATGTAATAGGATGAGTAGTATATAATTTTTTCCGGGAAAGGGTGAGACATTTGAAACCTAGATTAAATACGAAAATTAATCATCATTTTATGAAAATTCATCTCAGTTGATTATGAGTTGAAAAGATTGGTATGAAAAATCCTTTTAACCCCATGGCCATTTCATGGTTTTACAGAACAGAGAAATGACTCAATCGGTGCTATTTCATAAAAATAAAAAAAGTTGATTAAATAAATACAAAAATAGTAATTTGGTCGTAATTAAGTTATAAAAAAAATAAATATATGATTAATTTGTTCCACGCGGGTATGATCTAGTGGTTATGATAGTGGCTTCCCAAGCCATTCACACGGGTTCGAATCCCGTTACCCGCATCAAAAAAAAGGGGATATATATGAAAAACAAGGTAAACGTAGGAAATAGAGTCGAGCTTGTCTACATCAACGATTCGATGACGCGATTGAAGCCAGGGTCTCGAGGAACAGTGAAGAAAATCGAAAGCGAATCAGATGAGACCTTGATCTGGGTAGATTGGGATAATGGCGAGCGCCTCGCGCTCCTTGACCCCATCGACAAGTATAAAGTAATCCTAAAATAGAAAAAAGTTACTGAAACACCCAAGGCCGATTCATCACTTCAGAAAGAAACAAAAAGATATTCGGGAACAAACGCTCCAATATCGAAAAGAAAGGGACTCTCGTACAGGAGTTCCGTGGCATAGTCACCGCAAGAGGCTCCGACCAGCTGCTCTCATCGCCATACACATCTTTTGCTTTTACTCGTATGGAATACGTCCCTTTGGCAGACCAGGAGTGTTGAGCAGGAGCGGTCTGTTCTGATGAAAACGGTCCGAGCCAGTCGCTGTAACTCCCGTCATCCCAATCCCATAGATAAAACACCTGGTCGTCATCGAGATCAGTGGTGACTGTCGAATAGAGATACAGGGTGTCTACCTTTCCAGATGCTTGCCCAGAGGGTCGCTGTGGTGTTTCTGGTGGGGCATTTTGTTGGATATCGCCATACGCAGTGAAGAAATGTGCATCCGGTGCACCGATATAGGGATGATGCTCTACTCGCCCAGATGTATCCTCCGCATGGATGTAATAGGACACTACCGTCCCGTTCTCCTGTTGTGGAATGACTGCGTGATACACATCATCTCCCAGAGGTTCCATTGGGATGAAGCTCCAATCCTCTGCATCAGTCTTCCAATAGACACCAGTGGAGGCGCTGATGAGGGGTTGTCCACTGTATGGATAGATCATTGTCTGGATATCATATCCGCTTTCGGTGGTTTGGTTCCCGAACAAGGGAGTATGCTGGATGTAGAGCATGGATCGGTCGGTGATTCCCATAGCCCGACAATGAAGAGCATCTGTTGATTCCCAACTTCCTGTAAACCCAAGGACCTCATATCCAGGCATCGCATTTTGGTACGCAAGAATCGCTTCATCATCCCATTGACTTCCCTTAATGGGGACTATGACTTTGTTGTTTAAAATTAGCGAGTTGGTATAAGGTTCATTATTTGGGGTATAGACCCGGACCACCGTATATGGGGTTCCATAACAACTGATCTGGGATTCAAAATAATCGACAGCAGCTTCGATTTCATCGTACTGAGAATGGCTCACTGGAACTTCACGAATCAAAATCGTATCCGGTGAAAGGTACTTCCCCCAGCAGTCAACATGTTCAATATATTCACCGTTCACGTCGGTCACGACATGATACGTGGTAATCCCACAATACTCGTTCAGCTTCTGGTTGATCTGATCATGGGTATACCCTGGGTTTTCATCCCACACTAAGGTGGTAGATATCGCTATCCCTTGCCCATCGGTCATGTAGTTACCCCCAGTATGTTCAAGAGTCATGAAGGAGAGGGGGACGCTTTGATTACTGGCATACGCAGAGGGGATCGCATCATCATTCGGCCTAGGTCGATTGTAGATAAAATCGACTATTCCTTGTACTTCGTTGCTGTTGAAGATGAACCAGGGGCCATAGTCCCTTGTCCAGTAAGAATCCGAGGGGGCGATAAGGAAACTGCAATGATTCGGATCGATCCCATAGCTTTGATACTGGGAAAGCACCGTGTTTTTTTGAGAAACACTCGAGACGATGGTCACAACTATAACATCTTCAGCCATTTCTTTTATGATGTTTAAACCGATACCAAAAGGATAGCGGATCAGCACTCCTTGCATGGGTTCGAACTCTGCAGGCTGACGGATCATTGCCTTCGAAGTTGAGCCGTTTATGTAAAGGGAGTTGACGTAAAATGTACTGTTGTCAAAGGTTGTGGATTGAACTGTTGTCGCGCTCGAAAAAGCTACGCTGACAAGAATCAGAACCATCACGGTGCAACCCAAAGTTTTTCGTTGTCGAATCATCTTACGTATCCCCCTAATGTTTTATGAAATCGTATATTTTCTCTGAGCAGCTGATGTCATCTTTCTTTGAATTTTCTCTCTTGTGTCTCATATGAGGTGAACGTCTCTTCCACCCTAGGTAAGTGAGTAGGAGAGTATACGGAATCGACTAATATTGGAAGAGAGTCTCGAAGAACCGGAAGAAACGAGGGAACAGATGTTCAAGAAGATCAACCCACCAGGGTAAAAACGGAAGGTTGTACGGCATGCTAATATCAAGGGGATCCGACCACTCACTTTCATTTCCTTGGGGATCTTTTGCTTTCACCTTAATCGCATAAGAACCTTCTTTGTTCCAAGTTTTTTTTGCTCGTACCTGCTCTCCAGACTCATAGGGGCCAAGCCATTCGCTGAAGGTCCCATCACCCCAGTCCCACAGATAGTAGACCTGATCACGATTTGGGTCTTTGGTAGAGGTTATGTATGTATAGGTTGTTCCTATTGTTCCGTTGACCTTGCCGAATGGTTTGTCTGGTTTCGCTGGTGGCATGTTTTGATGCTGGACGAGAAGGGTGGTGATATACGGCATAGTATTAAACCCGGTCACAACAAGTTGTACTTCTTCAATAGTGCTGAGATCTGCGTCGATTTGGATGATTGCATGACCAGACATGTCAGTGTATCCGTACCCTAAGAGCGTTCCTTGTGCGGAGATGGCACAAAGAGCATTTGAGAAACCAGGGGCATCCAGTTCGAATGAGTCTGCCATCCCGTTAACAAACGGGTCATGGGTGACGGTCATCGTTGCAGGGGAGTCTGTACGAACTTGTACTGAAGGGTCGCCAAAGACCGTCCATGCGTCTGCCTCCTCCATTCCAGCTGATCCATAGTCATCGATCATGGACATGGCACCATGATAGCAGAGAGCGCCATAGGTGGTCTTGATGTTGTCTGCATATAGGCCAACCAGAATATTGTTGAACTCATCCTGTGCTTCCATCGGGGGATCCCAACTTTGGCTTATGGTCGACATATATGCTCCGATTGCACCGGTTGGTTGGCCGTTGCCGCTATTGGTGGCTCGTAACCAGGCTTCCGCAAAACAGGTATAGGTGTCAAATTCTCCATTGTTACAGGCAACCGAAACGATAAACGGCAACATGTTATCATTTGTTAATTGGTTCACATTCGTGTTACTGAACCCGCTCGAACCCCAGGAGGTTGGTGAACCATGCCCACAGTAATTAATGATACTGCGCCCTTCGTTCAAAGCAGTCGCTACCATGGTTGGTGTCGGGTTCCCTGCCGCGTCTCCACCACCCTGACTGCCGTCATAGAGTTCATCGACAAACGAGTAGGTGAAATTCAGAAGGAGTGCACGAATATTCCGAACATGCTCATAATCGTACTCATTATCATCACCAGTACCTTGACTGGAAGCGATCCCAACTCCTTTTTCATACCACTCGGCACCAGCCTCCGGATATTGTTCATACGTGATAGTTCGATTCACCTGTGTTTGAACATGCGCAACGGTTTCTGCCGAGAAACGACCAACAAATAAATCGATGTAATGATCAGCTCCTACGATGTAACCATAGCTTGGGTCTGAAGCAACATACCCACTCACATATGTTGGGACCTGTGCTGCATCTCCGACAAGCAGAACAAACGTAAGCCCATTCGTGTTGTAGTACTCGGCAATATAGGATCGTATCGCATTCGCATTACCGATCGTTGAGACATTGACCATCTCCGTGGGAATCCCTTTCATGTTCTTCCATTGGACGAAGGGAACCATGTCAAAATAGAAATTATCGTATACGATGACCAGCATATTGCCCTGTTCGGAAACCGGGGTATACCTGTTCAGATTAAAGTTAAGGAAATGGTTTTGATAAATGGGGAGAAAATCGCTATCCACCCGTAACAATGTCTCGTCGTTTTCGCTATTCAGGCTGGCTTGTTGTGTCGGATAGACTTCAATGGTGATATCATTGTAGAACCGAAGTGTCTTTTCAACAGGGTTATATTGGAAGGGAGACACGGTGACAACCTGGCCACGGAAATCCCTCAGATAGTACGGTTCTTCGAGGGTGACAATACTGGAGGGATACCAGGTGTTTTTTGTGTACATCTCACCAAACTCATAGGGTACCTCTGCTGGGTTAACCGTCCGTTTGAGGTTGCCCTTCGAAGGAGCAACAGCGATGTTTTTGAATTCCTGATAGGTCGCTTGAATGACCCGGACATCCATCGTCGTTGTATCTGGGATGATCACACTTCGATGGATCGAAGGAAGATCTGGTGCGCCTGCAACAAGGCTTTGAGGCTCCTGGCCTAACGAGATTTGAACGTATTCGTTGTCGTTTATCATGACCGGCAGCATCGTAAACATAGCGAGTTGATAGTGCAGTTGAATTGCGTCTCCCATGTCACTCACAGCAATAGAAACCCCTTCCGCATTACTTACAGTTGGAGTTGTTTCTCCTGGAACAGCACCGATGCTTGGCAGAACGCTTGTTGTTGCGATACAAAGGCCTACAATAAAAATGATGAACTTTCTCAAAGTTGTGGTTTTCATATTATTCCCCTATTTTTTCTCTAGATAAATTCCCAATATATTTAGATATTGTTAACTTGGTACTTCCTATATATACTTTTCTTTTATAAAAAAGGTGGATTGGAGAGGAAAAAAAGCAGGGTAACGGTTCGTTTCTCTCAATAGAAAGGGGAGTTATAAAAAGATAGAAAGAAAATCGTGGGTTTTTTATCACAAATCTGTATAGGAGAGTCTTGTTCGGGGATGACGGAAAAAATATCAGGTTTCCTTTTTAAAAATCGAAGAGTTTTTTTTGTGTGACAGGGTGGTTCAACGACGAAAAGTTTTCAAGAATTGGTACCACACGGTCCCTGGAGAACTGATGTTCGTCACACAGCAGACGAACCACGGCAGAAGAATCTGGAGTGGACCATTGAAGCGAATAGTCCTGAGTGATAGTTGGTTCAAGAAATATCTTTTTGACGACGGTGATTTCATCCATGGTAAAATTCCTCTCCACCTCAGGAATGCTGCCAAAGGCGTTTTCAATGGTTCCTTTCTCCTGAAGGAGCTTGAGGCTTTTCTTCGGACCGAATCCTTTGACCCCGTCATTGAAATCAGTACCAATAAGGATGGCAAGCTCCACAAGCTGCTCCCGGGAGAGCCTTAGTTTTTGAAGACCAGGCTCAAGACGAATCCTCTCAGGATGAACCAGGGTATAGGCCTGTTTGTTGGGAAGTTTTCGTTTTTCTGATGACGTCAGGTTCCGTATCAAAAGAGGGGCGCCAAACAACAGGCAGTCAAAATCCTGTGAACCAACTGCAAACGCATCCCCTTTCCGAACTAGGTAACTGGCCTGTGCCTCTCCCTCCGAGGGGGCTTGGATATAAGGAATTCCCAGGGCATCGAGGAGCTGCTTGCTCTGTGCAACAATATCTGTCGTCACCCGGGAGGTCTGCTGTGCTTTTGATTTTGCTTTCTCCAGATCTCCTTTTTCGAGGGCTTCTTTCCATTCGCGTTCCGCTTGTTCTTTTCGCTGTCGTCGCTGCTGAATCGTCCGCGCTTTGAACGGATGGGGCGCTCCGTCGAACACGTACACCGGACGGATCCTGGCTGCCACCATGTTTGCGGTGCGATACAACAGACCCGATAAATGTGACGTGATCCTTCCTTGTGCATCTTTTAGCGGCGTCCCATCACGTTGCCGGATGCTGGAGAGAAACTGATGCAGGATGTTATATCCATCAAGTGCAATGATACGGTCTTTGAAATCCTCAAACGCACAAGGCTCCTTGGTGAATAACTCTCCGAGATCTACACCCATGAGAAAACCACATCGTTTCAGGGGATAAATGCCTTTCTTTCCACCCGATATGTTTAAAGAAGGAAGACCGATTCCCTTGTTCGATGAAACGAGACCTTATCTCCATGCTGGATGTCAAAGAGGACCTTCACGACATCATTCGACTGAGCATAAAACTCAAACAACAATCAAAGAAAGGAAAACGGATTGAATACCTCAAACGAAAGACCCTGGGGATGATCTTTGAGAAACCCAGTACCCGGACACGAGTTTCTTTTGAGACCGGGATGAACCTACTCGGTGGTCATGCTATCTTTCTTTCCAGTTCTGACATTCAACTGGGAAGAGGAGAAAGCATTGAGGATACCGCAAAAGTGCTCTCCCGCTATGTCGACCTGATCATGTATCGAGCGAAGAGCAATGATGCGATGAAAGAGCTTGCGACGCATGCGACCGTACCCGTGATCAACGGGCTGGACAACAAGGAGCACCCCTGTCAGGTGATCACTGATTTGATGACCATCCAGGAACATAAAGGAAACCTCAAGGGCTTGCAGTTTGTGTACCTCGGCGACGGGAATAACAACATGGCGCATTCCTATCTTCTGGGGTGCGGGATAGCAGGGATGAACATTCGGATTGTCGCTCCAAAGAAATACTGGCCGGAAAAATATTATGGTGAAGAGGCAAAAAAATTCGGAAGCACGGTGGAAATCACCGATAAACTACGGGGCGCGACTGATGGTGCTGATGTCATTGCCACAGACACGTGGGTCTCGATGGGTGATGAGGCAGAAAAAGAAAAACGGATCAAAGAATTCAAAGGATATACGATTGATACGATGATGATGTGTGCTGCGAAAAAAGACGCGATCTTCCTTCACTGTCTCCCCGCCTACTATGGCTATGAGGTCACCAAGGACGTTGCCCATGGATCGCAATCCGTGATTTTTGATGAAGCAGAGAACCGGATGTGGGCACAAATTGGGGTCATGGTGACCCTCTATCGACACATGTTCCCATAAGTGACGAGCAGTTCACTTGCCACGGTCCATGCAGGAAGCATCTCATTATACAGGGAAATCACCTCGTTGGTTATGGTGGTGAGCGGAGTACGGAACTGACCAGAGGGAAATCCACCGATGAGAAACAGCAGATGATGCTTGTTCTTCTTTTTTAGGTCAGCAAAATATTGCTCAAGCACCACAGGTGTTCCGTCTTTCGACAGGGCAGCAATATAATCTGCTTGTTGTTGTTCGATGACTTGTTTGAGGGAGATGTTCTCTTGTAACGAAAGAAGGGGGTGTACCGTATCAGGGACAGCATGGGTCTCAAAGAGCTGCTCCAGAAGCCCCAAGAATCGTTCGTAGTTCCGCATGATCCGCGTCTTCGGATTCACGGTGATGACCTGATCGTGTCTGGTATGAATAAAAATCTGCAGCTGTCCTTGTTTATTGACAATCGATTCGAGCACAGTAAGTAAAAAAAGATGGGTGATATCAGGACGTCCCCGCCGTCTACCCTCGAGAAGATTGTTCATCGCCGCGTGATGATAGTTGGAATCGAGGAGAATCTGTCGGGGTGGTTTGCCTCGCTGTCTCGCATGGGCGATTACTGCTGGATGGTTGTACAGTTCAGCAGGCATCAGCTCAACTTCTGCCTCTGCAAGCACCAGGGTTAACATACAGCGCCTCAACTGAGGATTTCTGTAAGTTGATCCTGTTTGATTGCGTACCGTATTTCCTGTGCGATGCGTCGGCCTGTCGAAAGATCGGGTTGGATGAGCTCAGAATATGCAGACCCCGAGACATACGGGTTGGTCCCTGCGACGATACGAGCGGAAATCTCAAAGACTTTGAATTCCAGATCCTCGGTGACAACGGTCTCAAGGCAGAACGGACCGATGATGCCACCGAACAGTTCAAGAGATTTTTCCACGACCGCTTCCCCCATCTTAAAGACCTGGGGGAGGAGGGACTCTCGCATCACGATGGGGATGTTCCCGGTGACCACGAACGTGGGGTGAATCCCGAGTTCTTCGAGCTCTGCGATGGAACCGAGTCGTTGCACCTCATCAATGGTGGTCTCATCACGACGATCCATGGAAAGCAACTGCAGGCTCCCTTTTGAAAGCTTGTACGCCGTGTCCTGTATCGGGGAGTAGAAATAATGCAGATAATACCTGGTGCCCATCACAAACTCCTGGATCGTATAGGGTTTGTCGTGTTTGACGCGTTTGGAGAATTCTGCAAACGTCTTTGCGATGAAGAATCCTTTTCCCCCTTTCGCTCCATGGTACTTCACAATCACTGGTTTTTCGATGTTCCGCGGTTCTTTAATCTCCTTTGGCATGGTTATCCCAGCACCTTCTAGCCAGATGCGTTCTTTCTCACGGTCTGACTCCCACATGAGCACATGGCGGTTTCCAAAGGTGGGGACCTGAAGGTTCAGAAAATTCTTCGGACCGAGGTACTCGACAAAAGACCCATGGGGGATGACGATAACGTTTTTTTGTCGCAGCTCATCAGCGTATTTCGCGATGTCCTTGTAGTTGTCCACGATTAAAAAATCATCGGGTTTTCCAAGGGGGAACGCATCATAGAATTTCTTGACCTCGCCAACCGAGATGCCTAAGGTCTTAAACCCTTCTTTTCTCGCACCATGAAAAATCTGAAGGCTGGAATGCGAACAGACGGTGGCGACCGTCAGGTTTTTTGTCTCATACGTGGAGAGGAGTTCTTGTATGTTCACTTCAACCAAATGGTATCCAACTCCCAATACGAGGATAACGCAGCCCCTTTTTTTATCAGTTTCGCTGGAAAAAAGGGTGAGAAAGGATTGCTTCTTAGAACCGTTTTTTGTTATCCCGGAGGCCTTCGACGATTTCCTTACCAAAATCAGTGATTCGATACAACTTGATATCCCGATGTTTGCCTCCCTCGATTTGTTCGACTAAATTCAGACTCATCAACGATTCATCATCACGGTACCGAGAATTCATCCCGCGGATCGCCCCAATCACGTTCGTCGGTGTGGTCTTGACGTTATAGGCGATTTCAGAGGTGTAACTACCGCTTGGACTAATCTCAAACAGGTAATCTGCGATCTTCTTTCGCACGCTACTTCTCCGAAGCGACCGTATGATAAGAGGTTTTAACATCTCTGGAGAAATAACTGTTCTCTCTCCATCCAGCATCCCATTCCACGTAGTAGGTTTGGAATTGCGTTTCCTATTAATAAACTAATCGGTTAACGCGTGGAGATCGGATGTTGCAGAGGTAAATGAAACGAAACAGATAAATGTCTGTTCTTGTTTACGGGATGCAAGGATGGGTCACCTATGTCGATTAAGAAAGAGCTGTTAAATGAGTTGTCAGAGCAACAGTTGAAAAAATTAGCGGAAAGCAAAGGCATAAAATTTAATTTGAACACTGTTCAGAAGAAATATTATGAGAACTGGGCTGAAAAAGACAAACTCGTCGATCTGATGGCGACAAATACACATATCACCGTACCCGAAATAGAAAAATTTATTCAAACAAAGAAACTCTAATCGGTCATCTGCTTTTCAAGACCCCGACTTTTTTACAATATTTTTGAAGAGAACACGTACTGCAGTGCGGTGAGATTGGGAGGCAGATTGTTTGACCGAACCGTACAAACAAATCATTAAAATCATCCCAATATTTTGCTGGGAGAATTTTAATGAGAGCTTGTTCGGTTTCTTCCGGGGTGTTTGTACGAATCCAGCCTAATCGGTTGGGAATCCGATGACAATGGGTGTCGATAGGAAGATATCCGTGTTTTCTATGCCCATAGACCATGACGAT
>Ga0265297_10006471_pt1 | contig 16980 bp, 12 predicted proteins | sample Munlanlwell13791_FD_192502 | JGI IMG/M metagenome (GOLD analysis project Ga0265297, IMG submission 192502) | Leachate microbial communities from a municipal landfill in Southern Ontario, Canada - Leachate well 137-91 | ecosystem: Engineered > Solid waste > Landfill > Unclassified | place...
GAGCTGTATTTGCCGCTGTCTATGGAGTTAGGATGGTTCTCCACAAAGGAATCACAGCAGTTCGTGAAATATGCCGTGAAAAAAGAATTGTTGGTGAGGACCGAGGGGGCGCTGTCTCCAAATTTTCCGATTGATGCAATCAAAATTCCTGTCGGCTTTACTCCCTCTAAAAAAATTTTTAGCGAAACAACAGAAGAGCCCAAAGGAAAAAACATCATCGAGGAGATAATTGCGCAAATCGTTGAACACACCCATCGTGATAAAACCGAGATATGTGGGGAAATAACAAGAGAGGAAAAAGAAAAAAACCTGCTGCCGGAAGTCGCTGCGTTGTTCGTCGCAAGAAAATATGGTATCGATGTTTCAACGTGGTATGCGTCTGTAGAACCGGCAATATTCAAAGGAAATACAGGATTATAGGGATGAGTAAAATCCCCATGCAATGGCTGCGTCGCACACCCCAGCAAATCGGTAAGAATCCAATGCTGGTTGCCACCAGTAAAATTACCGCACCAAGGACCCCGGTGAAGAGGATAACGAGAATAAAAACAAAGAGAAGCGTAACAACGACAAGCGTCTGATAGGGGAGTGTATTGAATTTTTTTGCGAAGAGTTTTCCAAGATATAGCGTTAAAAAATAGGAAAGAGCGCCGCTCAATAGCAAGAACATTAAGAGGTACGTTAATCCCAATGGCAGGACAACGGAATCCCAAGGTTCGATGGCGATGGTCTCCCGTACCGCAAGAGTAACGCCGCTGCGGGCTCGTAGAATCACAAACAGCATGACCGTCACTGAGAAGGCTGCTGCAGTGTTCACCGATGAGAGCGTAACGATGGTTTGTTCTTGACTTGATTTTTGTCGTGCGTTCATCGCAAGCACCGTTCCTGTTGCTGTCGTCAGACCAGGAATGATTGAGACAAAGATTCCTGCAAGACTGCCGGCGAGGATAGAGAAATACGTAGATTTTTTCTCAATGCGATTTTGTGTGAGGGGCGTGACTTTCTGCTCAGGTATCACCGGTTTGGTAAACAATGAGTTTAGAAGCGTGGGAAATCCAAACAATCCAGCTAGTGCGGGAAATAAGACAGGAGCTGGTACTCCTAGTGGGGACTGTAGATGGAAATGGAAGATGAGCAGACCGAAAACGCCAGAGAGAAGAAAAACAAATGTAGCAAACGTGATCCCAAGGAGGGAGGGCAGTCTGCCGTTTGTTCCAAGATCAGTGATTCGGGCTTTTTCTGTTGCAAGCATGAGGATGGTAACCGCTAGGAGTATCCAGATCATACTCTCTCGTATAGTAGTGTACAACAAGAGTGGGGGACCAATGATGAATCGAAGGGGATAGAGAAACGCAAGACAGATGAGAATAGCACCATAACTACCGAGTGCGGCTAGTGCAACCGCTTTGTATCCTTCCCCTTTAAGAAGGAGAGTATGCGCAGGGAGAACAGAGAGTGCAGTGTCTTCTTCAGGTGCTCCAATAAAGGTGGTAGGGATTGTATCATGGAATGAATGTGAGATGGACACTGAAATCATAAATCCTGCAATTACAATCAGGATAAACTGCTCAGAGATGCCATAGTCGAACAAGGGATGGAACAGACCAACGATACTACTCGATAGAGAAAGCATAATCAATGCAACATTGTTCACGTGCAACCCAGGTAACAACCCTGTGATGATACCAAGGAGCACGCCAAGAACACAAAAAATGATGATTAAGAGAAAATCAAGCATGTGTTATCCCGCGCTCCTCCAGATGCCATGGGTTGGTTGTGTCACGCTGAGCAGAAATCGGCAGGTCGCTGCATCATAAAGAAATCGCGCTCCGACAGTCACGGTATCATCTTTTGAAAATTGATGAGGACAGGACGATTGATAGATGACCACGATAGAATATTTCCCATCTGTACTCGCCAGGATAAAGGAAGAACCGGAGGGAGCGGTTACAATTCCTGTTACATTCACATTAGTGTTAAGATAGTTGTCTGGGTGTAATGCGAGTTCCCGGAGTGGAAAAACCAGATGATCCCATTTCTGAAGAACGATGACGAATTGTGGGTTGTTGACAACGATTTCCCATTGGTTTTTGTATTGTTGCACTTCCCCAGTAGCCTGTATCGTATCACCATATTCGATGGGTGCCTCTCCTTCGACATAAAGGAGAACGGAATTGGTGCGATTTAGCGCATCTGCAATGGTGATGAGTTGGCTGCCATATGCGGTTGTTCGATAGTCGGTGACAATACCCTGGACGATGACTTGTTGGTCAGTATAATCTGGAATGTCTGAAAGTGATATAAGTATGGGGTGTGTGAAGAGTGAAAGGATATACAACGAGAAAAGTGATCCGATTGTAATAAAAATGATAAGATACTTGAATTTCATTTTCTTCCCCCAGACTAGAATTATAAGAAACAAAATATAGAATTCCTTTATGTATTTTTCCTTCCGTCGGCGTTTTGTTAAAAGAGAGAGGTAAAAGAGAGAGGGGAGAAAACTTTATAATGCAGATTATTCTTCTGGCCACCGTAACTACGACTGGTGGGAGTTATGGTACGAGAAATTGTTCTAAAAGTATCAGAAGCATTCCAGCAAGATGTTGGGTATGGCAGAGCACGAATCGATCATCAGACACGCATGGATCTTGATCTTTCCATAGGTGATGTCATTGAACTTGAGGGGACAAAGGTGACAGCAACGTCGGTGTGGCGGGCTCATCCTTCAGATGAAGGAAAACGTCTCGTTCGAATCGACAACCTAACAAGAAAAAACGCAGGCACCGGGCTTGGTGATCGCGTGAAAATTAGACGCGTCGAGGTAAAAGAAGCGCGGGATGTTGCTCTTGCTCCGCTGATGCCGGAAGGCCAGCGTATCGAATTCGGAATGGGTATCGATGTTATTATCAAGAAGAATATGCTCCGTCGGCCTATTACGAAGGGAGATGAAATTATTATTCCAGGCATCGCGTTTTTTGGCAACGCACTCCCGTTTGTGATTGTTGATACGAACCCTCATGGGATTGTCATGATCACGGAACGCACCATTTTACACGTGAAGGAAGAAGCGGCAAAAATCACAGAGGAGGAGGGGCCTCGTGTTAGTTATGAGGACATCGGTGGTCTTCATGTTGAGATTCAAAAAGTGCGTGAGATGATTGAACTGCCATTGAAACATCCTGAGTTGTTCGATCGGTTAGGAATTGATCCTCCAAAAGGGGTTCTCCTGCATGGTCCCCCAGGGACGGGAAAAACGCTGATTGCAAAAGCTGTCGCAAACGAGTCAGGTGCGAATTTTTACACGATTAATGGCCCGGAAATCATGAGTAAATTCTATGGGCAAAGTGAAGAGAACCTGCGGAAAGTCTTCGAAGAGGCGCAGAAGAATGCACCGTCGATTGTGTTTCTTGACGAGATTGATGCTATCGCACCAAAACGCAGTGAAGTCCATGGTGAGGTGGAGCGTCGTGTTGTCTCTCAGTTGCTTACGCTCATGGATGGTCTGAAGGGGCGGGGTAAAGTTATTGTGATTGGTGCAACAAACATCCCTGATGTGATTGACCCTGCGTTACGACGCCCTGGGCGGTTTGACCGGGAGATTCGTATCGATGTTCCAGATAGGAATGGAAGAAAAGAGATCCTGTTGATACATACCCGGGGTATGCCGATTAACCCTGGTTTCGGAGAGATGTATACCGGTGAAACATTGAAAGAAGAGAAAATTTTAAGCATCCTGAAACAAGGGATTAAGAAGATACATATCTCTGATTTATTGCGTAGCATGTTACGTTCGAAGGATAGAAATAAACGAGCGGAGGTCGTTGGCAAATATCTTGATGTGGTGTTCACTTCCTTTAAAGAGGAAATGCCTCCTGTTTTTTATGAAAAAGTGGTTCGACTGATTGCTGATGAGATTACGAATTTGTTACCGTATGATCTGGATGATTCTGAGGCGAATGTCAGCGCAGAGCAGCAGATCAACGAACGACTGGCCACAATCCGAGAAAACCCAGATGAATTCATTAAGCGGATTTCGAAGGAAGCATTACTGGACGAGATTGCAGACATCACCTATGGGTTTGTGGGGGCGGACCTTGCCGCACTAGCCAGAGAGGCTGCGATGAACGCGTTGCGACGGTACCTCCCTGAGATCGATTTGGAAAAACCGATTCCCATCGAGCTACTGGAGAAGATGGAGGTGACGTTGGATGATTTCAAGAACGCGCACCGAGGAATCGAACCCTCTGCGTTACGGGAGTTCTTTGTGGAAATCCCAAAAATCTCTTGGCAGGACGTGGGTGGGTTAGAGGATGTGAAGCAAAGTTTGAAGGAAGCAGTCGAATGGCCGCTTACCCAGCCTGAGGTGTTCAAACGGATGGGGATCCACGCGCCTCGGGGGATTCTCCTTTATGGACCGCCAGGGACGGGGAAGACGCTTCTTGCAAAAGCGGTTGCTCATGAGTCCAAGGCAAATTTCATCTCAATTAAAGGACCTGAGGTGCTCAGCAAATGGGTCGGTGAAAGCGAAAAAGCGGTCCGTGAGCTGTTCAAGAAAGCCCGTCAGGTCGCCCCGACGATTGTGTTTCTCGATGAGATTGATTCGATTGCGCCGCGTCGAGGGGCATTCGAGGGGTCGCATGTGACTGAGAGTGTGGTAAACCAGTTATTGACGAGTATTGATGGGTTGGAAAGTATGGAAGGGGTGGTGGTAATCGGGGCGACGAACCGACCAGATATCATTGACCCAGGGTTGCTTCGGCCAGGCCGGTTCGATCGATTGTTGTTAATCCCTGCACCGGATAGTGTGTCGCGGCTTGAAATCTTTAAGATACATACGAAAGATATGCCGCTCGCAAAGGATGTGTCCTTAGAGGGCATGGCAGATAAAACGGTCGGTTTCTCTGGTGCCGATATCGACGCACTCTGTCGTGAGGCAGCGATGATTGCTTTACGAGATGATATCAATACGAAAGAAGTCCGGAAGGCACATTTTGAGCGTGCGATAGCAGAGGCTCGAGGGAGTCTGACTGATGATGTGATAAAATATTATAAAAAAGTGAAGGAAGACATGGGGAGCAGTATCGCCAAAAAGGATAAAAAAGAACGAGACATTCAATATATGTAAGTTTGTATAAAAAAACAAGAGGGATATGATGAAAGTACTGGAGAGTGATTTGAGAGGAAAAACAGTGATGAGTGAAGAGGGGTTGTACCTTGGCATTCTAAGGAATTCACTGGTGGACGAGAGAACTGGTCAGTTGCTCAGTATTCTTGTGGAACCTTCTGAGGATATTGATCCACGGTTGTACCACCTTGATGAAGTCGGCCATTTGGTGTTTCCGTTTGAGGCCATCCGTTCGGTAAAAGACGTTATTATCGTTGGTGGAAATTAAACGATAAACCTCTTCTTTTTCTTCTTTTTTATCGGTGAATGTTGTGCTGATTTTTAGAGGAAAAATGTCGGTGTCTTTGTATTAGGGGGACCCCTTTATTTCGTGTGGAAATATTATAAGGATGTAGTCGCTATGAATGAAAATGATGACGTCAGTAGTCTTGAACATATATGTATTTTGAACTATTTGAATATTGCGATTTATAAAAATATAATTTTAAAAAAATATTAGTATTAAAACAGTGCGTGCTACCTGTTTCCATGCGAAATCATCCCCTCCCCCATCCTTCTATACAACAGGAGAAAAGACCGACAAAAATTAACACAAAAATTTATTATACTGCAAACCCTTACCAGCTTACGAGGAGGCGTGTTTTATTCTCAAAGAAACGGCAAATAGAGACATCTTCAGCCATCTTCTGAGCTGCGAAGGATTGTTCACTGATCGAGAGGTTATGCGATCATCCTATATGCCAGAAATTCTTCCCCATCGGGAAAAAGAAATCAATGATCTAGCAAATATTCTGGTCCCTGCCCTCAGAGGAGAATCTCCCTCGAATGTATTTATTTACGGAAAAACAGGGACAGGAAAAACAGCGGTTGTGAAATTCGTCGGCAAAGAACTCTTAAAGAAGGGAGAGCAAACCGGGAAGAAAGTCAATTTCATTTACCTAAACTGCGAAATCGTGGACACCCAGTACCGATTACTCCAAAACATCGCGAACCGTTTCATCAACGAATGGAACGACCACGTCCCCTTCACAGGATGGCCAACCGATGAAGTTTATTCCAAGGTAAAAGGGATGATGGATAAAGAGAAAAGCGTCACCGTTATCGTACTGGATGAAATCGATAAACTCAAAGGTGACGAAGCTCTGTACAACCTCACGCGCATCAACACCGAACTGGACAACGCCCGGGTCTCCGTCATCGGCATTTCGAATGATCTGAAATTCACTGACTTTCTGGATCCCCGCGTCAAATCCAGCCTCGGGGAGGAAAGCATGATCTTCTACCCCTATGATGCGGAACAACTCCAGGATATTCTACGAGCTCGCATCAACACCGGCCTCAGACCAGGAGTCATCGAGGAAGATGTCGTCCCCCTCTGCGCGGCGCTCTCCGCCCAGGAGCACGGGGACGCCCGAAGAGCGCTCGATCTTCTTCGCGTATCCGCAGAACTGGCAGAGCGCAGCAAGACTCCGAAAATCACACGGTCGCACGTGCGTCTCGCACAGAACAAAATCGAACTCGACCGCATCACCGAAGTGGTCCGCACGCTTCCGAATCAATCCAAACTCGTGCTGTACTCAATTTTCATCCTCGATAAACAAAACAAAAAAGCAGGGAACACACAAGCACTCACCACCGGAGAGGTCTATGAGGTATACAAAGAACTGTGTAAAAAGACCAGATACAATTGCTTGACACAACGAAGGACCGCAGATCTTATCTCCGAACTGGATATGCTTGGCGTCATCACCGCACGGGTGATTTCAAAGGGACGCCATGGCAGAACCACAGAAATCCAGCTATCCACCACGTCCTCCTTCAAAGATCTCCTAACCGTCCTTCAAGAAGATGACATGTTCAAGGAACTCGCCAACTACAAAATGAAAGGCCAGGCTCGCCTCACCGTCTAAGACAGGCGTTAACTTACTGAAACCATAGGCGTTAATGTATGCACACAACCCTCCATCCGTCTGCATCCGATGCACTCCAGTTTATCAAAGAGCATCATTCTTCCAAACCAGAAAGAACCCTGCTGCTGATGATGGGCGAATGTATGGTAGATTATCATGGACGAGCCAAATCATTGCTCGACTGGGGCGAACGTCTCATCATGATAAAACAAGATGGCACCGTGCTGGTCCATCAACCAGTGATGCGCGAACCAGTGAACTGGCAGCCAACCGGCAGCATCACCGAATTCAACACGAAGGACGACCTCCTCATCCTCAACTGCCGGCATCTCAAACCCCCAGAGAAAATGAAAGTAACCTTCCGGCAACTCAAGCTCGTGACCGCAACATCCCTCGTGGATCGTGCCAGTCTCGTCATCGCAGGGATGGAAATCGATGTCGTCAACCAAATCGTGAATGACCCGGCCCTCATCGAAGAAGGCCTTCGTATCGTAAAACGTGAAAAACCCGTGAAAACTGGGTCCATTGATTTATATGGATTTGACAAAAACCATATCCCTGTCGTCATTGAAGTCAAGCGCAGTCTTGCAACGATTAGCTCTGTCCATCAGCTTCGCATGTACGTCACTGACATTAAAAAAGACAGAGAAGAACCAAAGGTCCGTGGCATTCTTTGTGCGCCCCGTGTCCCGGACATGGTAAAAAAACTCCTTAAGGAACAGAATTTGGAATGGCGAGAAGTCGAACGAAAAATTATTTTACCAGACAATCGACAAAAGACATTAAAAGAGTTTTAATTGTCTCCGGACGACAATCCGCTGCGGCATCGTCTTATAACAAGGGCAACTCACCGGTCACTTGATCGAGAAGATTGCTTGGTGCAGGGCCAATGCCCAGGACGGTCTGCGTCCCCTCAGCAATCTCTGTATGACCCGCATCGGAAATGAGGGCGGTGCAGATACCAAGGTTCTCCGCCTTCTCCTTCAAGGGGAAAAAATCATCAAGACCGTCGACTTTCACCACGACTTTTTTTGCCCCTTCTCGCTGCCATTTAACAAACCAATCCGATTTGTTCTTCTTAGTCAAAAGAGTACATTCCACCGCCGCATGAGACACCTGCGCAGCAAGTTTTCCTGCAGAAAGGAGGAGATCAGAACGAGTAACCAACACCATTTTATACTCAAGATCTCTTGACTTTTTCTTCAAAGGGCTCATGCTTTGTCATCTCACGAAACGATCCCTTCCGCCATTTCTCGCCCAGTTCATAAGCTTTTGTAAAATCAAAAATCCCTTTCACCAGCAATGTTTTCTCCCCAAACTCAACGTGTTTCAACGGGACCCCTAAAAACAACGATCCTGATTTGATAATCAGCACATCATGATCGATTGACACGCTCTCCCCAATCTTTTTCCCTGAGCCATCTACCACAAACTTGCATATCATCGAGGCATCCGTCGTCTCAACAGTTTTCTGTGGTTCTGATACTTCTTTTTTCTTCGTAAAAAAGAACATACTCCCGAAATAAACAGACATCATCAAGATAATATTGATATTCAAAACCATGGATGCCTGTAATACCGTCTTTATTATAAATCTTTGTTGACATTCTGAAAAGCAATGAACGAGTACGAAATCGCAGTCATTGGTGGGGGACCTATCGGATGCTTTGTCGCAGAGCAGCTTGCACGGCAAGGACGACAGGTCGTCGTATTCGAAGAACACCCGACCATAGGAGAACCCATGCACTGCGCAGGCCTCATCAGCCAACGAGTCCTAGGCATCATCCGATGCCCACAAGACGAGGTTGTCCAGAACCGCATTTACGGAGCCATCATCCACAGTCCCGCAGGGGATCTCCTCACGATTGGTGATGATAAAGGCCATGCGGTCGTCATCAACCGCCAGAAATTCGATAGGTACATCGCGCACAACGCGCAGAAAGCGGGAACAACACTTCTGCTGCGGCATAAACTCGTCACTCTAACCAAACAACTTCCCACTCTCACACTCAAAGTACAGCACGAGGATCAGCAACTCCTGTTTCGCTGTAACTTACTCATCGGTGCTGATGGCGCCCATTCACGCGTACGAGCGACCGTCGGCTTTCCAACACCCGGGGAACTGTTACCTGGCATCAGTGCAGAGCTGTCTGATGCCACCCTCGACCCGAAATACGTCCACATCTATATAGGAAACAAAATAGCACCAGGCTTTTTCGCTTGGGTCATCCCCACCAACACCCAAGGGACAAGCGCACGCATCGGACTGTGCATCGGAAAACAACATGCCCGTTCACTCAATCACTACTTTACCACCCTACGAGCTGAACCATTGTTACGAGGAACCACTGTGACGAAGCGTTTCGGTGGTACCATCCCCTTAGGACCATTGAAAAAAACAACAGATGAACGCATCATGCTCGTCGGAGATGCAGCTGCACAGGTAAAACCTACCTCGGGAGGTGGTCTGTATCCCGGGTTACGCTGCGCGACACACTGCAGCAACACTGCCGAGGAACTGTTCCGAAACCAATGTTTTGATGAAGAAAGCGTACAGCACTATCATACGAGCTGGACGAGCGACATCGGTCGGGAACTCGCACTTGGGATGCGATTCAGAGCCGTATTTTCCCACCTTACGGACCATCAATTCGATAAATACCTCAAAAAACTCAACAAACAAAAAACCCTTGACATCATCAATGCGTATGGTGATATCGACTACCCCTCACGCCTTGTACTTCCTCTTTTAAAAACCTCACCCGCATTGCTCGGTCTGGCTCCCACATTGCTAAAACGCAAGACTCAGTAAGATTATCTCTTTTTTCTCGTAGACGACGGTGGCGGAGGGACATAATACTCTTGCTCACTATAGTCAGATGGCTCAGTGTCCTCAGGCTCGAAGAGTTTCCTTTTTCCTCTCCGAAACCCCCCTTTCTTCTTTCGTATGAAATACAGGATGACGATCAGTACAACCAACAAGAGAAAGACAAGGATGCAAGGTAAAAACAATCCAAGGACATAGACCGGAGACGCGTTCAAAACGCAGGTAAGAACCGTAGACTGCGCTGTGGCTGCCTCATCAAACGTCAGCTCGACATAATCCCGTCCGTCATTTGTTTTTCCAATGATAAGAGACCTCCCGGCGTTCTCACTGGCATTAACGGTGATGCCTCGCGGGAAGATAATCCGGTACGTCACCGTCTGGTTCTCGATGCCCTGAAGCGCATACTGTTGTGGCACCACTGAAAGCTCGGTAGGCCATAACGACATATTGAATTGAATCATGTACAATTCATTGGCGTAATTAGAGACGACAACAGGTATCACCTCGTCCATCGCAGAAATATCACCATCCCAAACAAGAGAGTTGGTAAACGTGGTTCTGTCGATGCTTCCTTTCACTTCTAATCCATGGAAGATGTTAGACAACCGTTGTTGGAACAATGCCGTCTTCTCTGCAAGAAAGGCCAGCATCTGACCTTCGTCAAAGACGTTTTCCTCTGTGCAAAGACGAAACGCATCTGCGTTCAAGTATGAAAGATTGATTTTGGGAGAAAACGGCAGGGTATCAGACCGTTGAATCACGTAGAGACGGTCGTCCTCTTTCATCTTGACGGAGGTTGTCAATTGGTTTTTCCCTGTGAACACACTAGGAATATCCAAATCCATCTTGACCAGTTCGATATCAATATGCGTCTCAATGTGTTCCGCGGTATAAGGCGGATTCGGCTGACGCTCTGAGCGGAACACCCCAGAAAGCGGGGTGGTACCATTCCAGAGATAATCCGTCGCTCCATTCAAAGTAATATTCGTTGGCAGACGTAACGTTATCCCATAGGGATATCCGATTCCATGCAACCCCTCACCAAAGTTCAGATCCATCGAGGAAAGGGAAACGTTCGCTCCCGCGTTTATCAACCCAAAGAACGCTCGAGCAGGCATCTGATGAAACGTTAATGCAATCTCAGGATCCTGAAAGTTCGCCCGGATTGCTGGCGTGTCATCCATCTGCGTCACATTATATGGCGTTGAGCAGTTGATGGTCGTTTCTGCATCCCAGCTAAATGATAGACTGAGGTTCTGTTGAAATGAAGAACCTTCGATGATATGGGTTGTCTGCTGTTCGATAGGCTGAAGTGTTTTATCAAAAAGAGCCATCCAAGTCAACAATCCATTATCAATGAATAAACGCACTCCATCCGCAGGTATGCTTTTCACTCCAGTCACAAATGCAGGAAGGACATTGTAAGGACGAATGTCGACTCTTTTAACAAGGATCGAACTCATAAAATTAATGTTAGTCACAGTTCTGGTATCTAAAACTAACTCAAGAGAGATATCCTCTGTTTCTGAGGCGGGGGTCGTCGGATTTTTTGATTGTAATGAGATTGTCGCCTCTATTCCATCAGCAGTACCATCCCAATTCTGTACCACCCATCGCATGGTGTTCGTATCAGGAGTTGTGTCTGCTGTGTTTGCGTACACCAGTGTCATCGTGCTAGGAAGTGTATACACAAACGTGGTATTCCACCCTGGTTCTGCATGCAAATCAAAATAATAGGTGACTGTTGCACCCATATCGAGCACACCATTGAGAAAATCCGGAAGATTCAAAGAACCATTATATCGAAAAAACGCAGGGGTAAGATTCACGCGAAACAAATCAAGAAACAACGGTGTTTCATACGTAGGAGTTGGAGTCATGGTATCGACGTTCGCATCCACAAACGCTGCTTCAACCTGTGTTTTTACTGACTCATGAAGACGAAGCATAATCGCTCCCATAACGTACGGATTGGTTGTCGCCATCTCCTCTATCGCTTGTCTAGTATAGACCGTGTCAAAAACATTGATACGATTCACCAGCATAGAGGCTTGCACAGTCAACTGAGATCCCGAAAGAAAACTACAGGTAAGCGTCGCATCGACATTACTCTCTGATGATGCTTCTGCTACCAGTACCAAAACGCTGAAAGAACATCCACACAAAAGAAGAACTACCATCATGTGGTACAACAAACGACCTCGCATCGCATCCTCACTTTCTAAGGAACTAAGCAAAAACTGTTATAAAAACTTTCTTACGAAATCACTAAAAAGACATGGGCTATTTACGATGTCACCTTATGTTTATCCTTGGAGGAACCTCTGCTCAAAGCATTGCAGCAAATCTCGCAAAGCGCCTTCGACAACCGCTAGTGCACACCACGTATAAACGATTTCCTGATGATGAATTTTACGTTCGCCTGCTCGATGACCTTACTGGGCAGGATGTGTTGATAGTTCAGACCGCATATCCCGATCAAAAACTTGTCGAACTTCTCCTCCTCCAGGATGCAGTTCATGATGCAGGTGCAAGAAAAATCACGGTCATACTGCCTTACTTTGGCTACAGCAGGCAAGACAAAAAATTCGAGGAAGGGGAAGCGATTAGCGCCAGAGCCGTCGCCGAGCATATCAGCATGTATGCGGACTGTGTCATCACCGTCGATCCACACAAGGAGCATATTCTCCGCTTCTTCACCGTGCCGGCGTACAGTTGCTCAGCAGTTTCTACCATTGCACAGTATCTCAAAGAAAAACATATCGATTTTATCCTTGCCCCTGATGAAGGAGCTAAGCAGCGAGCAAAAGAAGCAGCTACATTCATCAACTGCGAGTACGATTACCTGGAAAAAACGCGCATCGATGGTTCCACCGTAAAAATAACACCAAAAAAACTTGATGCTCATGGAAAACATGTTGCCATCATCGATGACATCATTTCCACGGGCGGCACCATGGCACAATCAATTAAAGAGCTGAAAAAACAAGGGGCAAAATCCGTCTCAGTAGCCTGCACGCATGGGTTATTCATCGGTGGCGCAAAGCAAAAACTCCTAGCTGCAGAGTGCGACGACATCATTTCGACGGATACGATTGAAACTGAGTTTAGTAAAATCAGTGCCGCTGACTGTATTGCGGAAACCATTAAAAAAGCAATCCTGCATTTAAAAAGATAAGGAGCTTCTTTTGCAGTAATTTTAACGGAATATGTCGGTATCCGCTATCTATCCCCAAAAGAGTTAGAAAGAGTTAGATAACCATCCCTAGTCACAGACTGAATGAATCACGAAATGATTATCGGTTAAATCAGAAAGAATTAAACCCTTTCAACGCTAATCCTATAGAACTACTTTGGAACTATTCTGTATACGATTGATCCAGGGGGATGAGACCTTGATTTTTTTCTATATTGTAATGCAACTCTTTAGTGTTGAATAGTTTTTTGTCATCGATTTAATTATACTTACATCATATTTTTCATTATCTTTTAGTCCATCAAAAGGCTAATAGAATGCTCATGAGTTCCATTTTAGTATGATTTTTCAGACTTTCCTCCTTACTTTCGGAACTACTGTTTTAGAGATAAGGTATTTATAAGACCATCAATTTACGGTTGTAACCAACCGAGAGTGAAACCTATGCGGAAACGAGCAGAATTGAAAATGCAAACACAACCAGAGTCGGTTCCAACGTCGAAACCATCACCAGTCCTAACCACTCCAGTACGAAAAAGCTTTCGTTCAAAGAAAAACTGGTGGATTGGTGTTGCGCTCATAGCGACCTTTTTCTTGGTTCTCTTCATGAACTCCTATTTCAATATCACATCAAATGTGAATATCAATCCGGATGGTACAACTCTTACGGATACCTATTATTTGTCTGGTCCTGACCCGTATTATAACATGCGACTCGTTGATACTACAGTAAAGACCGGTTCTTTTCCTTATTACTCAGCTAATGATCCTCTGCTCGCATATCCACTTGGAAGATCAGGGCAACGTGCACCTCTCCTAGTCATGTCTGCTATCGGATTCAGTACACTGCTTACTCCATTTATGAGCGAAGGTGATGCGATTGGATATTCAATGCAGTTTATTCCAGCTTTATTCGGCGCATTACTTATTTTTCCTGTCTATTTTATCGGAAAAACATTATTCGGAAAAAAAGCGGGACTTGTCGCCGCTCTTTTGATTGCCCTTATTCCTATTCATATAAGCTCAGGACATGGATCGGCCTATGCTCTTTTTGATCACGACTCTTTTAACTTATTTTTGTACTTCTTAACTTTTTTATTCCTTATAAAAAGTATTAAAGAAAAAGATACTCTCCGTCGTCTTTTATACGCCCTTCTCGCAGGTATCCCTCTTGCTGCTCTTTCCATGGTTTGGGTAGAAGCAGAATTCCTCTACACAGTTATTACTATTTACGCTGTCGTGCAACTACTAATTGATTTATTCACCAATAAAGTAGAAGAAGGCTTCGTTATGAGCATCGCTATTGCACTTTTTACCGGTTTTTTAATTTCATGGCCGATTTCATATGCTAAAGGGGAACTTTTTGGATTGGCGTTCTTTTTAGCACTTGGTGTCGCGGTCTTTGGTGGTCTTTGTATCCTTTTCAAACGAAAGCAAATCCCTTGGGTTCTCTCGTACCCCCTCATCGCTGGTATTGGTCTAACCGCTGCCGCATTTCTCTATGTTGTTTATAATAATCCACAGATGTTCTCATTTTTCTCGTCCTTAAATGATATCTCGCGTATTTTGTATGGTTCAGGTATTTATGGAGGAAAAGTAGATTTGACGATTGCAGAAGCAGGAACGTACAATCTGAGTCGAACCGTGATGTCCTTTGGCCCTGCGTTATACTGGCTTGCTTGGGCTGGTTTTGTGTTCCTTATCTATCACTATATTAAACAGAAAGGACGACGAGATTACCTCATGATCCTTACCTTATTCGTCATTAATATCTGGTTAACATCAACCGCTGGTCGTTTCCTCAATGACATGGTCCCTTTGATTGCTCTTCTCGCAGGATGGATTATTTGGTTTGTCATCAGTAAGGTTGACTATAAACAGATGGCTCGAAACATCCGGAATGCTGGAGGAGGGTTCCGAGGAATCCGAAAAGGCGTTAGAATCTACCACCTTTTAGGGGTCCTCTTTATCGCTTTTCTTGTCTTGATTCCGAACGGGTACCTCGCACTGGATGCAGCAGTACCCTCCGCAGCGTCAAAAAACGGAACAAGTAATCTGAAATATGATTTCTTCGGACAAAATCATTCCTCTGCCTTCGGTTCTAGTAGTTACAAAGAGCAATATTGGGTTGATGCCTTTGGCTGGTTAAACAAACAAGATACTGACATTGCGGATCCAACGAAACGCCCTGCCTATATCTCCTGGTGGGACTACGGGTTTTACGCAGTCGCAGTCGGAGGACATCCAACGGTTGCGGATAACTTCCAAGATGGAATTCCACCCGCGGCGAATTTCCATACCGCAAAAAGCGAAAAAGAAGGGGTCATCGTCTGGATAGTTCGTTTATTAGAAGGAAATCGAAAAGATAACAACGGGGTCGCGTTCTCTGATTCGGTTCTTACTGTATTGCAGAAGCATCTTGGTAATAACAATACCACCCAAGTCACATCCTGGATGCTCAATCCCGCAACATCTCCTTCGCAGGGCGCACCAATCGGAGAAGAATACGATTCAGAGCTAAGTAAACTGATGAAGGTCGGTGAGCAATATCCTGATAATGCGTATTATCATGACATTGTCCAATTGTTGAATGAGACGTTAACCGATGATCAACTCACTTGGTTATATCATGATATCCAAGAAGCCACCGGGTATAGTATTCGCTATTATGGTGTTGAAGGGTATGATGAGCAGATTTTCAACATCTTCGCATTCCTCGGGGATAAAAGTAACATCCTCACCGCGCTGAGAACCGCGGGCACACAATTCTATAATCCTGAGGATGACTTTATCCAAATCCTCTACACCGGATACACGGTCAATACCGATGGGTCCCAGGGACCTGATGGTCAATGGACTGCGCAGCAGCTCAACGACATGCCCCAGGAACAGCGAAACCGCATCGCTATTACGGGAACGGGCACCATCTACAAAGAAGATTATTTTAACACCATGTTTTATCGAACCTATATCGGAACCCCTGCTCAGCAAGATGCCAACGGGAATTATCAAATCCCCAATCAACAGATCCCCTGTTACGCGATGAAGCATTTCGTTCCCGTGTATGTATCACCTTTTCCCTACTATAGCGAGAGCAGAAGCGCCGTGGTCATTGCGAAATACTTTGAAGGCGCATTCTTCAACGGCTCCATCAGCTGTAACAACACCCCGTTGTCCTATGTGACGGTCGCGGTTCTTGATGAATACGGGTTCCCGCATGATTACATGCCGACTGATGAAAACGGAACCTTTGCCCTGTTAGCACCGGGTGGAAACATCACCTTACTGTTCACCTACGCCAATGATGTGTTCCTGAAAAGTATCACCTTCAACAGCACCAGCGATGCCCTCTACGCCCCGGTCACCGATGCAGAAGCCATGCGTAGGAACGGAACGAAGTATTCCCGGGACTTCGAGGTAATTGTCAACCTATCAACCTTGGACGGATATGTCTATCAGGATACAAATAACAATAATTCCTATGACCCTGGGATCGATACCCCTCTCTCTGGTATCGCCGTTCAATTAGATGATTATTACTTCGGCAACCCGGTTCAACCAGTGACAACAGACGAGCAAGGATATTACCTCTTCCAGAATTTATACCCAAGTAAATATAATCTTTCTGCAGTTGAAGGAGATTATACCCTTCTGAATCGACAAGGCATCAATGTCGAACCTGATACGAACACGTACAATATCTCAAAACCAAAACTCTCTGGAATCAACGGAGTTGTCTATCAGGACCTCAATAACGATAAGAAATACACTGCTGGCGAGGAAGAAAGCGACGTACACCTCCAGCTTACCTATACCAAACTCGACGGCACTCAGCTTTCCGTAACGAATGTCATCACCACTGCAGCAGGGTCCTATGCATTTCCCTCATTAGTCCCAGGAGAATACACCCTGAATGCGACAA
>Ga0265297_10006472_pt1 | contig 16977 bp, 17 predicted proteins | sample Munlanlwell13791_FD_192502 | JGI IMG/M metagenome (GOLD analysis project Ga0265297, IMG submission 192502) | Leachate microbial communities from a municipal landfill in Southern Ontario, Canada - Leachate well 137-91 | ecosystem: Engineered > Solid waste > Landfill > Unclassified | place...
AGCGCTTCTTATCCAGGATCCACTCCCTTAGTATAAATAATTCTTTCTGGATCCTGGATGCCGGAGCGCTACGCTTCCGCCTCCAGGATGACAGATAAGATATATTAACTAGCACTACTCATTAATATGTTTTTGATATAATAAAATTAAATCAAGAAAAAGACTGGGAAGACCAAATTAAAATTAATAATTCATAGTAAAAATGAATCCACGTTTCTGGCTATTAGCCATAATTATTTTCTTTATCATTCTGGTGATATTTCTGATCATTCATGTGCAAACAGAAAACACCTTACTTTCACTAATATAAAAAAATAAGTTATTTATTGATAACTATTACCAATAATATTATGATAAATAATAGAAATAATAATTAAGAGGAGAAATATGGAAAATAGTGAACTAAAAAGAATTCCGTTGATTGGTGAAAAATTTCCTCCGATTGGTATCCAAACCACCCGCGGCCGCATGACTTTACCTGATGATTTTCATGGTCAATGGTTTGTCTTGTTTAGCCACCCCGCTGATTTTACCCCGGTATGTACAACCGAATTTTCCGCTTTTGCCTCCCGCTATGAAGAATTCAAAAATATTAACACCGAATTAATCGGACTTTCCATTGATCAAGTTTTCTCCCACATCAAATGGCTGGAATGGATGCGAGAAAATATTAACACCTCCGTCGAATTTCCCGTTATTGCCGATCACGCCGGCAAATTAGCTCACGCTCTAGGCATGGTGCACCCTCGAAAAGGCTACAACACCGTCCGCGCCGTCTTCGTTGTCGATCCCGAAGGCACAATTCGTCTCATGCTTTACTACCCCCAAGAAGTTGGCCGCAATATCGATGAAATCCTGCGCGCCGTCAAAGCCCTACAATTAGCCGATAAACACAATATCGCCACCCCCGCCAACTGGCCCCACAATGAAATTGTCGGCGATCACGTCATTATCCCCCCCGCCACCGATGTTTTGGAAGCCGAAAAACGCCTGCAACCTGACGAAAACGCCAAATGTTATGACTGGTGGTTTTGTACTAAAAAGATTGAAGAATAGTAATTATATATATGTCCCCAAAAGAACGCCAAAAAATGTTAATCGACGTTTTTGCTCCCCAAAAGAACGAAAAAGTTTTGATTCTAGTTGATGTCCCCCGTGAAAGTATACCCGATAACCAAAAATGGAGCGAGAGAAGACAAATGGCTCACGAATGGGAAGAAGCTTTCCATAATATCAGCCAAGAAAACGATTTAAATCTAACTGTCGACAGACTAGAATTCCCATCTGTCGGACGCTCAAATTATCTTCTTCCCGAAGACATTATTGAAACAGCCAAACAATACCATCTCGTCCTATCAATGTCCGAATACTCTTACAGCGTTCCCCTAAAAGCAATTATCCAGTCACCCGACAATATTTCCCGAATTGCCAGTATGCCCCAGATTGAAAAAAGAATGGAAGAAACCGCCATTAGCGCCGATTACGCCAAAGTCAAACTCTACGCTACTACCCTCAAGCAACTTCTCGACCAATCCATTGGGGCTCAAATTACTTTTTCCACCAACGATCAACTTTACCTCGACCTCCGCTGGCGCCAAATCGCCATCGCCGATGACGGCGACTACACTACCACTGGTAGCTTTGGCAACTTCCCCGCCGGCGAAGGTTTTATGACTCCCTATGAAGGCACGGAATCGGAGAAAGCCCAATATGGTCCCAGCCAAACCAAAGGTGTTATGCCTTTTAACTTTGATGGCCAAATTGTCAAATTTATCATTGAAGCCAATCAGATTGTTAAAATTGAAGGCGATGAACCCAAAGCCAGCGAGCTTAATCAATATTTTACGGCCGACCCTACCCGACGCAACATCGCCGAATTAGGCCTGGGCTGCAACCCCCAAGCTGAAATTACCGGCAATATATTGGAAGATGAAAAAGCCGGCCTCCATATCGCCTACGGCACCAGCTCTCACTTTGGCGGCCAAGTTACCAGCGACACCCATCACGATCTGGTTTTTGCTTCCGGCTGTCCGATCGAAGGCACCACCGTTGACCTGATTCAACCCGACGGCAGCCAAATTCGCGTCATTGACCACAGCCAAATGCAATATGTTCTCCTCGAAAAAATGACTACAAAGTGACAAAGTGACATATTTAGTTTGCATGTCATCCCCGCCTCTCAGGGTCCCCATAAACTCGTTAGATTTATGGGGTAAGTTAGCGGGGATCTCATATGTAACGCGTATATTTTAATCTTGATGATGAGATCCCCGCTCAAGGCGGGGATGACAATCAAGAGTTAATTGTATATTCACACAACTCGTTAATTCGTAATTATTCTATAAATCCGATCATCGCCCTCGCGCAGCGTTCCCCGTCCATCCCGATTACTGGTAGTAAAATATATCGCTCCCTCCGGGCCTAAAGCCACTTCTCGCACCCGACCCACATTTACCGTGGCCATTTTTTCATACTCTAAAATATTGGTTGCGTCACTGGGATCCAAAACAATTCTGATTATCCCTTCTCCCTTGAGCACACCAAAAAATAAATTACCATTAAATTGCAGAATAACGTCTGAATTATAGTAAATAATATCAGCCGGCGCCTCGGCCGGAGTAAATACCAATTTAGGTGATTCCAGACCCTCCTGGCTCTGCTCATGCGAAACAAACGGCCAACCATAGTTTTGCCCGGCTTGAATAATATTTATTTCATCACCACCCCCCGGACCGTCAAAACCGCTCGGTCCATGCTCTGTTTCGTACATCACTCCCTCCTTGGTCCAAGCAATACCTTGTGAATTTCGATGTCCCAAAGTCCAAACCGGACTGCCAAAAAACGGATTATCAGCCGGGATTGAACCATCACTATTGATCCGTAATATTTTGCCCGCCAAACTATTCATATCTTGCGCCAGATATCTCTCGGTAGCATCACCGGTAGTAATATATAATTTTTGATCCGGGCCAAACTTTACCCGACAGCCAGCGTGATAAACCGCTGCCGGAATGTCATCGATCAATATTGTTTCCTCACCAAGCGAATCAATATTGTCACGCCAACGCACTACTTTATCCACATATTCATCACCTCGGGGATAAGCCAGACAAAAATAAATAAACCGATTATTCTCATAATCAGGATCCAAAGTCATACCCATCAATCCCTCCTCTTCCAGCGCCGAAACTTCCGAAAAAACATGCAGCGGCGCGTCCTGCAACACATCGTTGATTACCTGACGAACTTTTCCATCTCTCTCTGTCACCAACATCCGCTCGGCCGAGGTAAAAACAATACTCCAAGGCACAAACAAACCCCTAGCCACCTCCTCTACTCGATATTCAACCACCGCCACCTCTCCCTGATCGACATCCAAGTTTTCTGTCACCGCCTCCGTCAAATCACTCTCCTGACGACCATTATCAACAACTACTACTTTGCCCTTCTCCATTACTCTCGGCATCCACCACCCCAGATAATCACCAACCAAATACAATCCCGCCCCCACTACCAAAACAGATATCAAAATAATTATTAACTTTTTATTCATAATAAGTTAATCATCATTAATAAATTATTAATTAATGAGTTGTGCTAGTTAATATTTAATCATTGTCCGGTCAATGTCATCCTGGAAAGAAATCCGCCCAGGGCGGAGCTTCTTATCCAGGATTCACTTCCTTAATATAAATATTTTTACTGGATCCTGGATGCCGGAGCGCTACGCTTCCGCCTCCAGGATGACAGATAAGATATATTAACTAGCACAACTCATTTATTAACATCAATCCAGCAGTTTGACCAACTCCTCAAACACCCGATTATAACCGTGTCGCGCCGTTGATAAATATTTTTTTACTCCCAACCATTCCATTCCCTTCTTGGCTCGCCGATAAATCACCCGGTCCAAACTCTTGTTGATAGCCACCAATTTTTTATCCAACCTGATCAAGTTCTTTTCCAAAAAAGATTTCTTTTCATCATCAAATTTATCAAATTCATATTCCACGATATCAGTTTTTAACTCGCCCAAAACATAGCGATACAATTCCGTCTGCAAATACTTTTTGGAAATACCAATCCGACCCTCTTTTTTTAATCGGCGCACGCTCACTCGGATATGAGTCGAAAACAAAACCCGAAACAAACCAAAATAAGCCGCTCGCTTGGAAAAATCATGATCTTCGGCTATTTTAATTTCTTCATCAAAACCCCCCGCTTTATTAAACACTTCTTTGGTCACCAAAGTGCAAAACCCGGGCGCGTGTGGATAAGTAAACTGATGAATCTTAAAAAAAGTATTCACCGTTCGGTGCAGCACCCGATCAACCAGCAAATCAGAAATAGGTAAAAACTCACAGGAAGCAATATCTAACCCTCGCTCCTGCATTTCCGCATAAGCCTTCTGTAAAAAATCCGCCGGCAGCCTGACATCAGCATCAAAGAAAAACAGATATTCCCCTTGGGCCACCGCCGCCCCTCGATTTCGCCCCACCGCCGGCAATCCTCCCGCCACCACTCGAGCTTTATATTTTTTGGCAATCGCCCTGGTCTTATCTTTCGAGCCAGCATCAGCCACAATCACCTCATAGTCAGTAAATGTTTGTTTTTTAATATCCTTCAGCAAGTACACAATGTACTTTTCTTCATTTAAAGTGGGAATAATTATACTTATTTTCATATTAAAAAAATACGGCTATTTCTTTAATAATAGCAGCACTAGAACACAAAGAAAATTACCAAAGACAAACTACCCCCTCATCTTTTCAATCAAAAAACTAGCCAGAAGATATAATTGGATTTTGTAGTGATCAAGATGTTCACAACCATGATTAGCGCCAGAAATTTCCACCATATAATTATCATGATTTTGCTTACTGATTTGTTTCATCACTTGGTTAACAGCATATATATCTACTTTTTCATCAAAAGAACCTTGTACATTTAAATGCGGACAAATAATTTTATCTACCACCTTATCAAGATTATATTGTCCTTCACAAACAGCCGACAGTTCGCGTTCCGTCACTCTCAATCCACCCTCATTTAGTTGGCTCACAACCTGGCCAATATTACACTGAATATATTTTAAATCGATCGCCGAATTACCTGTTTTACCCCGCAGATCTTTGACTAAAGTATCATTAAGCTTAGGAATAATAGTCCGATTAGCAATCACTTCAAAATTGCTTCCCGTATCACATAATTGGCTACTGGCCAACAACAATGCCAACCCGCCATAACTTGATCCATAGCCACCAACTTTATAACCCCACCGCTTTAAATACTCAAAATTTTTCACCAAATCATAACTCCGTTTTTCAATTCCCACATCACCTGAATAATCATATGACAAAGTACATATTCCATACCCATGGAGAATCTCTTGAATCCACTGGTTACTGATGCAATTCCACTCCGCCTGTAAACCTTGACTCAAAATAACAATTTTCCGATTTTGCAAAACATTTGGCCCCGACAGAATACCTTTGATCCCCTCCTCATTAACTACTACAGGTACATAATCAATTTCAACTTTACCCGATCCAACTTTCCCGACATTATTACTCCGTTCTAATACACACGCCGGCGGCACATCAGTTTTATTAATACTATCAACCAAATCCATTAAAGGAAAATTATTCTCACAAATTACCACCGGCGGCAATGGTCTTAATTCAGATAGTTTCATTGATTTTCCAATCACAAACCGACCATCAATCTCATGAAATTTAATACTCGACAGCATCTCTCCGTCTTTACAAGCATCATTATTAATTTCTAATGGCATAATTAAAACCTATCATAACAAAATAATATTGATATGCCCTATCATATCAATATTTTCACCAATTTCCAATCTATGTATCTCTTATTACCAACTATCTACAAAATTATTCCTCCCGCAGCACCAATTACCCTCATCTGCTCTCCATCAACCAAAATTGCCTGTTCATCAGTTAATCCCACCACCATTTTTTGTTTTTGCTGATAAAATCTCCTCAAATCTTCACCATCACTCAACAGATAGTGCGGCCAGACATAAACATCCACCCAACCCAAACCACTTAAATCGGTTAAATTAATATCATTCTCATCCGCTCCAATCCCAAAACCGGCCACCTCAATATCCGGCCCGGCAATAATGCTGCCCGCGCTTAAACCCACATAGACACATCCCGAACTAATCCGATCCAATAGTAATTTATCAATTCCCGTCCGACGTAATTGATCCAAAATATAAAAAGTATTCCCGCCGGTCACATAATAGACCCCAAAATCACTGAGCTCGTTCGCTATATTTCTTTCGATAGAAATATTAACCATTTCATAATCAATACCCAATTCCCTCATTTCTTGCTCTTGCTGTTTTAACCAGCACTCATCACCCGGATTTCGCACGGTGTACAAAACCCCCACTTTTTTATTATCCAATCCAATCAATAATTCCCGCATCCTGGCCACAATATCACGATGAGTCAAACCGGCCGATGTTAATAATAATTTGACCATTTAACAATTAAATTGTTTTATTATTATTTACCAAGACCCACACTAAGAGTTTTTTCGGACTGACAAGCGATGAACACAACCAGCCCAACAACATGGCCGACGCTTTCCCTCTTTAAGCTCCCTAAGCATCCTTTCAATATGGTTTCTTCTCGTTTCCAATTTTTTGACGGAAATAACCCAGCAAATCCACTCATTGCGCGCCAGTGGCGTAATATCCTCCCAGGCAGTTTTAGCCACCGGGTCAGCAGTAAGGACTTTTCGTAAATCCGCTGGCATTTTATGTAGTGCACCTGGAATAATTTCTTTTTTGGTCATGGTTTTATTTTAACAAAATTCCCCCTTCGGGGATAAACTTCTCATCCCCTTTGCATTGAAAACGGAGAGGGAGGGATTCGAACCCCCGAGACCCTTGCGGGTCTAACGGTTTTCAAGACCGCCGCATTCAACCGCTCTGCCACCTCTCCCCGACACTTGAAATCTTATCAATAATTAAAATATTTATCAATCATGCTGGAAGAATTCCTAATTCCTAATTTTCTTAATACCGTTTTAATTACCTTTTTGCTATCATAGAAGATATAACTTTTTTAATACCAAGATTTCATATTTATCAATTAAATAAAGAAAAAGTATGAAAATAATCAACCACCAAATCAATCTTCAAACCAAAGCCGAATACGACATGATCGATATTACCCATCATCTAGCCAAATGGGTAGCTGATAACAATTTACAAAACGGTATTATTAACACTTTTTTAGAACACACCAGTGCCGCCCTGTGCATCAATGAATTTACCGATCAGCGTCTATTGCATGACATCAAACGACGACTGGAAGAATTAAATCCCAAAGACCGCCACTACGAACACAATGAATCCCACGCCTGTAACAACGACGGCTGCATCAACGGTCATTCCCATTGCAACGCTATTTTCCTCCCCACCAGTATCACCGTGCAAATAATTGGCGGGAAAATTAACCTAGGTATCTGGCAACGCCTCTTTCTCATTGAGCTCGATCGTTCCCGTCCCCGCACTGTTAGTCTAATGTTTGTGGGAGAATAAATAATAATTTTCCTTTAACGCTTTTTCACTGAAATTAAATAGGAATAAACAATCGGCACCACTAACGCCACCACCATCGCCGGAACAAACAATTCTAGTAGTATATTTCCCATCAAAGCCATCACCAAAAGTATCAAACCGGCAATCACAAAACACCAGGCCCCCAGTCGATGAGTTTTATTCCACACCTCTTCACTGGCCAGCGTCCAGGGAGTTTTGATTCCCACAAAAAAGTTCTGCCGGACTTTACTCAAATAATTACCAATAAGAATTAACATCACTCCGATCCCACTTACTACCCACTGACCAACGTTGATTTCCGGATTCATCGCCGCAAAAAGAGTAACCGCATACATATAGGTAAAAAAAGCCATAATCACCAGTTGGATCATCTCATAAGCATCCTGAAATTTCTGATATTTCTCTTTCTTTGGATCCAGCATTGGTAACAACATAAACAAAATCAACACGCCCACCGACATAGCCGGAAACAAAATAACCGCAAATTCCTTAGTGCCATAATCATCGGGAACACCGGCATAGTTCCAGTGAATAGGCACCATTTCCGGCAATTGTCCGTAAAACCATAAACTAAGAAATACCATTATCAGGATCAAGACCAATTTCAAATAAAAATAGACTTTTTTCATTTCCCACCTCCACTTTTAAACATACTAATAAAAAAATTAACCGCTTCTTCCACCACTGATAAATTTAAAGAGTAAAAGACAAACTGCCCACGACGCTCATCGACCACCAAATTAGCTCTTTTCAAAACATCCAAATGATGTGACAAACTAGCTTGTGTGATCTTAAAATGAGCCTGTAGCTCTTTTTGTGACATATCTCGCTTTTTCAATAATTCAATAATTTTCCGGCGATTACCATCAGACAAAGCTTTAAATAAACTATCCATAAGTATTAAGTATAATAAGATGTTAATATAGATACATAGATAACTATCTATATAATACTCCCCATAAATATATAAATCAATACCAAAACATATTTAATAAATTTGTTACAATATATTTGTCATTTGTAATTTGTCATTAATCAAAACATCATATGAAAAACAAATTTCCCCTATTATTCACTCCTGGACAGATTGGCCCCATGACCATCAAAAACCGAATTGTCATGCCGCCCATGGTCAGAAACTACGCCAGCAGCAAAGGTGAAGTTACCCCTCGCTACCTGGCACATATTGAATCAATCGCCAAAGGCGGCACTGGACTCTTAATACTCGAAGCAACTTTTATTTCGCCCGAAGGCAAAGGTTTTACCAATGAGCTAGGCATCGATAAAGACAGCCTGATCACCGGATTAAAAAAACTAGTCAAAGTCGCCCACTCTCATGATGCCAAAATTGGCGTTCAGCTCTACCACGCCGGTCGCCAAACTCATTCATCCGTTACTCATAAAAAACCAGTGGCCCCTTCTCCCATCTCCTGTCCGGTCATGCAAGAAATGCCCAAACAATTAACATTGAATCAAATCACTGAACTGGAAAATAAATACGCCGATGGTGCCACCCGGGCCCAGGAAGCCGGTATGGATTTTGTGGAAATACACGGCGCTCATGGATACCTTATCACCCAATTCCTGTCTAACCTTTCCAATCAAAGGAAAGATAAATACGGCGGTAATTTTACCAATCGTTTCCGTTTCCTAAAAAATATTGTCCTCAAAACCAAAGCTATTTTGGGAAATGATTTTCCAATTATTGTTCGCCTCTCCGCCGATGAACTAATGGACAATGGCATCAGAATCGATGAAACAATCAAAATCGCCCGAGAATTAGAGAAATTAGGCGTTCACGCCCTACATATTTCGGTCGGCAATTATGGTTCATACAACCAAGGCTTGTTAATTCCACCCATGGCTATCCCCCCCGCTCCCTTGGTTAAATATGCCACTCAAGTCAAAAAAGCGGTTAAAATTCCCGTTATCACCGTGGGCAAAATTCACCAACCAGAACTAGCCGAAAAAATCTTAGCCGACAAAAAAGCCGACTTCATCGCCATCGGTCGCGCAGTTCTGGCTGATCCCGAATGGCCCAATAAAGTCAAAAACGATCAACAAGGCCAGATCAATCACTGCATCAGTTGTAACCAAAATTGTATCTCCCGTCTGTTTGTCGGACAAGATGTACGATGCACTGTCAATCCTCTTTGTGGCTTTGAAAACAAAATAAAATTCACCCCCACTAAAAAACCGCAAAAAATCCTGGTCACCGGTGGTGGACCAGCCGGTTTGTACGCCGCCATCACCTTAGCTAAACTTGGTCATCAAGTCACCCTGTACGAAAAAAGCAAAAAACTGGGCGGCCTATTGAATCTCGCGGAAAAAACTCCCTATCGTGACGGCATCAGTATCCTCAAAAATCACCTTATCAACCAAGTTAACCAAAGCTCGGTCAAAGTAAAACTCGGCCAAATCGTCGATGAAAAAATAATCAATAAAGAAAAACCAGACATTCTTATCAATGCCTCCGGATCGATTGCCAATAAACCCGATCTAACCGGCATTGACCTGAAAAACGTCATCCTATCCGAACAAGTATTGAAGGGCAAAGCCAAACTGAAGAAAAAATTAATTGTCCTTGGCGGTGGTTGCCAAGGCGCTCAAGTCGCCGATCTACTTGCCAGCCAAAAACATCGAGTCACCATTATTGAAATGGGGCCGGACATTGCTCTGGAAATGCCGGGCGATGAGAGAGAACTGATGCTACAAAGACTAGCCAAAAATAAAGCTATTATCCACACCAACACCAAAGTTGACCGTATCGAGAACGATGGTGTCATCGTCACCAAAGGCAAAGGCAAGACCAAGCTCAAAGCCGATCAGATTATTATTTGTTTTGGTCGCCGGCCCAATATTGATACCTATCTCCCCTTGAAAAAACTAGTTAAAACCACCTACAACATTGGCGACTCATCCCAAGTCGGCCGCCTTGGAGACGCCATTATGCAAGCCGCCGAAATCTGCAGTCGGATTAAATGAACCAAGAAAAAATCAACCTATCATACATCCCCGATTGGACGTTTAGTAGCATCATCTACCAAATTTACGCCTTGGGTTTTTGTGATTGTCCCGCCGTCAATCCCATTACCAAACCAGAATCCACCATTAGTCAAATCCAACCGGTTAATCGGCTCAACAAAATCAGACACTACTATTCCCACCTCACTAAACTCGGTATCAATACCGTAATTATCGGTCCCGTCTTTGAATCATGCACTCACGGCTATGATGTCATTGATTATTTTCAAGTCGACCGCCGTCTCGGCACCAATCAACTATTACACGAAATTATTGACGAGCTGCACCAACAGAAAATAAAAGTTATCCTCGATATTACCATCAACCACACCAGCCGCCTCTTCCCCGCCTTTCTAGACATCAAAAACCAGCAAAAAACCTCACCATATATCGATTGGTATCAAGATATCAATTTTAATCAAGATACAGTCTGGAAAGATGGCTTTAGTTATGCCTATTGGAAAAATATCGTTGAATTACCCATTCTCAATCTTGACCAACCAAGTGTAAAAAAATACATATTCAATGTGGCCCAGTTTTGGCTCAAAAATTACCACATCGATGGTTGGCGACTTGATGTAGCCTACGATATCCCGCCTCAATTCTGGCAGGAATTTCGTCAAGTATGCAAAGACATCAATCCTCACTGTCTGCTTATTGGTGAACTAGTCGAGCAAGATTACAATCAATGGATCAATCCCACCACTTTAGATACCGGCACCAATTATCAACTTTTTCAACATATCCTGGGTGCCTTTAACCAAAAAGATTTTTGGCAATTAACTGAAATCATCAATTACGAAAAACATCCTCAATCAGGAAAATACAACCACATCCTCCTTGCCAACTTCGTCGGTAATCACGACACCAACCGAATATACAATCAAATTTATCAGCCCGACTACTTAGAACAAATATTCACTTTTCTTTTTACTCATCCTGGTTTGCCATGCATTTATTATGGCGATGAAATATTATTAAATGGCGAAAAACACCCCATTCATGATTTTCATATACGGCAATCTATGCCCAATCTCAATCATCTTACCCAATCTCAATCTGAATTTTTGCACCATATCCAGAAACTCATCAAAATCCGTCACCAAAATCCCGAACTGACCACCGGAGAAATTACCATTCTTCACACCTCCTCATCTCTTTTATTAATCGGTATCCAAACCACCAACAATTATTACCTCAACCTATTGAATCTCGACCCCCGAGAGCTCCCTTCCACTCTCCATATCAACACTACCAATACCTGGACAGGCAACTCCACTTTTACCAACCTACTTTCCCCCGACCAACATTTCCACTGCCATAATCAACAACTTCAACTACCGAAACAACCCACCATTCTAAAACTTGAATCGTGAAAAATTATGAATTACAAATTATGAATTATCAAAAATAAAACAAAAACTTTTTCATGTAGCTATTTTCTTTTAAATAACCTGTATGAGCCCCGATCAATAGTACCGACCATCTAGGGCGAGTTTTATTTAAAAGAAAATAGCTACATGAAAAAGTTTTTGTTTTATTTTTGATAATTCATAATTTGTAATTCATTATTTTTCACGATTCATCACACTCCCCTCGCCAACACCAACCCCGACACTCCTTTCGCCCCCGCCTTTTTCAAAACCTGGGCACATTCATTCAGAGTCGATCCAGTCGTACAAACATCATCAACAATCAGTATCTTTTTACCCAAAATTGATTTTGGTTCCAGTTTCAAAACAAAAACTCCCCGAACATTACCTTTTCTCTCCACCCGCCCCAATTTAACCTGAGGCACTCGATCATGTCTCCTCGCCAAACAATCAAAATAAAACAAATCTCGTCTTTTCGCTACCAATCTAGCCAAACGCTCCGACTGATTATAACCCCGCCATCGCTGCCGCTTTTTTGTCAAAGGCACCGCCATCACTAAATCAAATTTTTCCTTGGCCAAATCCAACCCGACGATCATATCAACTATCGGTTCATCCAAATCATACATATTTTGGTACTTATACAAATGCACCAATCGCCGCATACAAATATTAGAGCGAAAACACACCTGCAATGAATCAATTCCCCATTTAGCCCGACAATCATGGCACACCATTCCCTTTTGATTTACTCGTTCGCAACCCGGACAAACCTGCACCGCCACAGGCTCTAACTTTGGCCGACAATTTACACATAACAAACTTCCCTCTCGCAAACAAAAAATACAAAAACGAGGAAAAATCCAATCTAAAATCCAGGTTAATATTTTCTTCATAAAAAAATGTCATTGTTTAATAATGACATTTTAACTCCCCCATAATTATCCAAAAATAAATTAATTCTGAAAAAAATATTAAATTTACGAGTGGCGTGAATTGTATTTTGCCCTCATATTATTTTTTGCTCCCAAAACTCGCTACTGTCGGACCGGGACTATGATTAACGCCTCAGACAGGTTGTCCGCAAAAAATAATATGAGGGCAAAATACAATTCACGCCACTCGTAAATCAATTAGTTCAAAGCGTCAAACAACGACACACCACTCATATCTCCCGGTAAACCTATATCCAACATCTCCAAAACTGTTGGTGCGACGTCAGCCAATAACCCATTGGGAGATAACTCACCAGCATCAGCAAATGACATTTTTTGTCGACGATCAAACTTAAAACGATCATCAATCATAAAAAAAGGTACAGGATTTGAACTATGCTCTTTGGAAATATTCTTGGAGATCGGATTAATCATTTCTTCACAATTACCATGATCAGCCGTAATTAAAACCGTCCCCTCTTTTTTCAAAGTCGCCTCCACCACCCGCCCCACACATTGATCAACATACTCAACCGCCCTCACTCCCGCTCCATATTCGCCCGTATGGCCAATCATGTCGGGATTCGCAAAATTACTCAATAAAAAACCATACTGATCACTATTGATCGCCGCCAACAACTTCTCGGTTACTTCCGGCAAACTCATTTCCGGTTTTTCTTCATAACCACGCACTTTCGGCGACGGTACATGTACATATTCCTCGCCACTATACTGAGCTTTTTCACCACCGTTAAAAAAATAGGTGACATGCGGAAATTTTTCCGTTTCGGCCACGTGATATTGACGAATCAAGCCCTCACTTATTACCCGCGGCAAGCTCATCACTTCACCAGCAGCTTTGTTGATCTCTTGTGGCGAAAAAGCCACTTTTACTCCCATATTGATTAATTCATAAAACACCATACTCACTACCTGCAAATCAGTTAATCTCTCGGTCTGACGAGTTTGTTTTATTACTTCCTCGTCGGACACAAAAAAACTGGCAATCTGCCGAATACGATCCCGCCGATGATTAGTAAAAATAATACTATCACCAGCTTCAATCGGTCCAATCGGACGACCGTGGGAATCGACTATCGTGCGAGGAATAATTTGTTCATCAAAAATACCATTGGCATAGGAATTTTCAATTAATTCCTCCACATTGCTGGCCGTTTCTTTGCCAATTCCCAACATGGCCTGATAGGCCAAATCAGTCCTATCCCATCGACTAATACGATCCATAGCATAAAAGCGACCAGCCACCGAAGCTACTTGGCCAAAACCGATCTCTTTGACAATCAAAGATAAGTCCTCCCAAAAATCCATGAAAGATTGCGGCGGCACGTCACGCCCATCGGCGAATAAATGCAAATAGACATTCCGAAAATTATGTTTTTTACATGTCCTCAATATAGCGGCAAAATAATCGACATGACCATGCACTCCCGCCGATGAGAAAATACCCGCAACGTGTAATTTTTTATGTTTACGCTTAGCCTCGGCAATGGCCTTAACAATCTTATCGTTATTATAAAACTGGCCACTTTCAATACTATCCTTGATCAAAGCTAAACTTTGTTTAATCACTGCTCCCATTCCTAAAGTAATGTGGCCCACCTCCGAATTACCATATTCACCCCACGGCAAACCCACTGACTCGCCGGAAGCATTGAGCAATGCATGTGGATAATCATTCCATAAACGATCAAAATTCGGAATATTAGCATTTAGAATTGCATTCCCCTCTCGCTCCAAAGTCACACCAAACCCATCCAGCACCAACATCACCACTGGACTAATTTTCTTCCACTCCAAATCCATAGAATAATTAATAATAAATAATCAGAAATCAATAATCATGTAAATAGTTGATGAATTTTAAATTTAAAATTCATCAACTATTTATATGATTATAACCAATTGATAATTGTTACAATCCAAGTGGGCCCGGCTGGGTTCGAACCAGCGACCAACCGGTTATGAGCCGGCTGCTCTACCACTGAGCTACAGGCCCACCAATTCAATTATCAAGGATCAAGATACAAGTTTCAAGCAGCAAAAAAATCTCGCCCAACTTTACGAGCGAGATTTTTCTTCCCATGCCTCCAACTCAGCCATAAAATAATCAACATTGTCCGCCCAAGAATTGTGGCAGGCGTTGCCGTCAGTACAACGCGGCGCCCATTTATTCTGAATGGCCACCGTATCCACCCGCCCTTCATCAAAATAATAAGTCCGCAATACATATCCAGTATCCTCAATACTTTCCGCCCAATTCTCATAGCGACGCCCCTCGTGAATACCCAAGCCCACCGGATTGAATGTATTGTCTTGCGCGTAACCATATTTTCCAAATCCACTTTCCGCCCCCGCCATCGCCACCATCAGATAAACAGGCAAATCATACTTATGCGCCACTGTCACATATTCACCACCCAAGCCCGAGAGTGGACTTTGCTTTTGTGCTAGATAATCATCAATCACTTTAGCCCACTGCCGATCATTTTCGTTTTCTCCCCCATCTTTAGCCCAAACTAAATTAATCAAATTGAAACTACCTAGTAAAGAATTTGTTTTTCCACTAGCAATTATCAGCACCTGATTAACACCCAAATAAATCACCACCATCACCATCACATAAATCATTAAGCGCGCAAAATGTAACAGCCTTTCCATTTTCCCTCCTATTTGTACAACATACCCACAAACAACAAAAACACCGTAATAACTGACATAAAATCAAGAATCTTGTTCCCAAAAGACTTGATCGATTTAGCTTTTCTCATACTCACCCTCCAAATTATTAACATATATGTTAAACAATAAAATAAAAAAATATTTGTCTTCCAAACACCAATTTGTTAAATTACCTTTTCTAAATATATATTAACACTATTGTTAATTTACGAGCAAATATTTACGCAAAACATACTAAAAAACGACATATACAATTTTTTATCCACAATACATTTTTACATCAATAACAAATGTGTTAATATATAAATAGCCACAAATAATTTTTCTTAGCAAACAATATGCTCTTAATTTGTAATTTGTAATTCGTAACTATTAAAAGGAGAAAAAATGTCCAACAAAGACCAGCGCATTTCAAAACAAGTCGGCCAAATTCTGATTAAAAAAATAAAAAAATTCATCTCTCCCCATACCCCCCTCAAACAAATTGCCAAAAAAACTGGCTATACCGAAGCTTACCTAAGCCAAATTACCAACTTCGCTCGTATTCCCGAAAAATATGAAGTCTACGAAAAAATCATGTACCGCGGCTTTAAAATATCTAAAAGAGATATTGAAGATATTATTATGGAAGCCAAAATCACTGAAGCCGGCATCGCTGATCCGGCCATAACTTTGATGCTTAAAGAAATACCTTCCATGTCCAAAGACGAAAAACAATCAATAATTGACGCCTTTGAACTAGTCAAGTTCAGACGAGCCAAAAATATTCAAATCCCCAAAATATAATGATTACCCACGCCGAACAAAAAGCCCAAATCATCACAATTCGTTTTCAAAGCAACGACCCCTATTTTATTGCTGAAAAAGAAAATATTGAGGTTGTCGAATACGAGTTATCTGGCCGATTAAAAGAGCTATACTTTGGCGACCACATTATTTTAAACAACAAAATGCCCTATACTCAAAAAAGACATTATTTAGCTCACGCCCTCGGCCACCACTATTTGCACACTGGTAATCAATTGTATTTTTCCCAACACCGACAAGGCCAAAACGACAAAGAAGAAACTCAAGCCGAAGAATTCTCGGCCTACCTTTTGATCCCCAGCGCCCAAATTATCCCCATACTTGATTGTCCACCAGACGAACTAGCTGACCAATTCCAAGTTTCACCACAATTTATTCTCTACCGCCTAAGCCTCATCAAAAACAATAACGAATTATTAATTACGAATGACGAGTAACAAAATTAATTACAAATGACATATTACAAATTATCAGATCGGAAGATTTGTTTATCATACATCCTTTATTCAATTAAAAAATCGCTGTTTAAGTACAC
>Ga0265297_10006473_pt1 | contig 16976 bp, 16 predicted proteins | sample Munlanlwell13791_FD_192502 | JGI IMG/M metagenome (GOLD analysis project Ga0265297, IMG submission 192502) | Leachate microbial communities from a municipal landfill in Southern Ontario, Canada - Leachate well 137-91 | ecosystem: Engineered > Solid waste > Landfill > Unclassified | place...
TTTCAGATGCCGGTTCTTTAGCAGCTTCTTCGGATGGCTCTGTGTCCGGAGGTCCCGGTTGCCTGCGTTTCTGCGTGGGCGTTTTACTTAATTTTTGAAAACGATCAGCGATTTGTATGGCGACTTCACCTGATATGCTTTCAAATTCGTTGGTTTCACCCGCTTTTATGCAAAGTTTGCATATCTTGTTAATCAGGCGGGGGACGCCATGTTCGGAAAATTCCCAGATGACGGGAATTGCGTCATCGTCGAAAATTTTTCTGTCACAACCCGCAATTTTGAGTCTTGATTCGACATAAGTCTTAACAGCTTCCTCGGAGGGCAGTTTTTCCAAATGACCATAAGTGCCGATGCGTTGAAATAAATTAGCCCGTTTAGGATGTTCCAGTGTCTGGGCAAATTCCATCTGGCCGACGAGAAGCAGGGTGAAAAGATTACGCTCGTCATCCTGCATATTGGTTAACAGACGCAGATCATCAAGATTGGAGGGAGACAAAACGTTGGCTTCATCAATAACAATGACAATCTTTTTCCCCTGATCGGCTGTTTCAAAAAGAAGACGATTAAACTTTTCCTGCAAATCCACTTTATTTTTTATATCACATTGTTTGCCGGTGATCTGCCCGATAATTTCTTTCAATAATTGCACGAAAGAGAGAGCGGGATTGGTAATTAAAGCCACTTTATATTTTTCAGGTTCCAGTGAATCAATGATGACGCGCAGAGAAAGAGTTTTGCCTAAACCTACTTCGCCGACAATGACCGCCAGGCATTCATTGCCCTCCTTAATGGCGTAAATTGTTTCGGCAATAACATTTTCCATGGATTCATGGCAATCCACGTACATTGAAGCGTCAGGAACATTGTCGAAAGGCGGCTTAGTTAAATTCCAATACTCGCTATACATCGCTCATCTCCTAATAAACTATTATAAAATCTATAAAGTTTATCTTTTAGCATTAATTTCATTGTTCATTGCTGAATTGAGCAAATGGGCTATCATTGCTCAAATATTCAAGTATATCTTCCAGTAAAAATCGTCTCATCCGGCCCAATTTGTAATTCTTAATCTTATTTTCATGAACGAGTTTTTGTAAAAAGCTGCGGCTGACCTGAAGCATCTGACAAACTTGAGTGGGGGATAGCATTCTTAACATCAAAGAATCATTAAAACGGAAAGTGATGGCCAGTTGTCCGTCCTGCGTCAGCTTGATATCGAAGGAAGCATCGCTTTTTGTTCCGTTCAGCAATTCTTTTATGTATTCCGATTGTTTTAAAAGCCTGGATTGTTCCGTTGTCATCATGATGGAAATAACAGATGAGGCATTATCGACGAATTCTTCCACAATTTTTTTATCCGGGAATTCTGGGCGAGTATCTATGGCGATGTTACTTGCTGCAACTTCTTGAGGAAGATTATCACTCTGATTATCCGGCAGTACAAGCTTAACTTCCGTTTGTGCATATTCCCTCCGCCGTTTTACGATGCAAATCTTTTCCATATTGCTCCTGATAATCTTAGTTACTGTTCAACAAAAAATATTGAAGAAAAAAATCTCATATTTTAATCAGTAGTATCATAACTATGTAAATTTAATTTTTCAAAGTTATTTAAGTGTAATTTAGCTTCTTTAATAAGCAAAATCAAGACATTTTTAATCTTGAAAATTAAAAATGGCGGTATGGTTGCCCATATTGAAAAGGACGGATACTTTACTGCAAATAGGAGTAGACTATACGTAACAAAAAATGATGAGACTTAATTTGATAGTGTTTGTAAAGTCAAAATTGTTCAGGACGCTATTCGTATTGTTCGAGGAATTTGTGCAAAGCAGTCTTCAACCATGCAAAAGATTCCTGCCTGGTAAAAATAAACATATAACCATTGATGTTTTTTTCTTTAAACTCAAAGACTGTTCTTAAAACGATGGCCATGTTGTCGGGATCAGAGAGGTTGTCGTACACTATACCGCGAAGACTTGTTTCAAGAACAACGCGGGGTGGTGAATAAGTAGTAACATCACCTAAAAGTTCAGCAATTTTTCCCACGCATGCTCCGATCAGAATGTTGCCGATTTCCTGAAATGTTTCTTTTTCCATATCATGAGTATGATCTGATTCATAAGATTTATCTCCGCCGTCAAACAGATAAAATATGTTTTTTCCTGTTCCGGGAGGAAAAACCAAAAAAGCGTTTCCCTTAAATTTACCCCAGAAATTTTGTTCCACAACGGATACTCTATCTTTATCATAATTCATGATCTCCTTGTTAATGTATGCAGGAAGATCAAAGGCTTTCAACAGTTTTATTTGAGGAACATTGAGGACAACAAAAATATCTACAAGTTCGGCAAGATCTGAAGCGGCACGGCCAAAAGCTATATTCATGATCTCCTGCAGCAGATCAGTTTCTTCGACGGTAATCTTTTCTTTGGCGTTAAAATTATCCGGCATAATTTATCCACGCTCAGTCAGGGCATCTTCTGCTTCTTTGATGGCCGCTGCTACCGATTCCTTTGCCGGTGGCTTTTTTAATACTGAAAAAGCGCCGAGATCATGGGCTTTGGCAATTGCCTTTATCTGAACATCAGCAGTAAGAATTATAACCATTGCTCTTTGATCAAACTTAAGAATTTCTTCCAAAGCCTGAAAGCCATTCATGACCGGCATGGTTAAATCCAGGAAAGTGAGATCCGGTTTGAGTTCCCTGTATTTTTCCACACCGATCTGACCATCGGCAGCATCAAACAATTCGTAGTCTTTATCTTTAGGGATACAACTCTTAATAATTTTTATAGAGATGGGAGAATCATCAACAATTAATATCTTTTTAATCATAAAAACTCTTTTCAAGAGATATTCTATCCGCTCCGCAATCACTCTTTTATAGAAACATTTGAAAATAAGCAACAGAATTTTTCTCCTCCGCAACGTGCTAAAGTATTTTCTGTTCTGATATTCTTTCCAATTGTTGCGGCAATTCATTTTTCAGTTTCCCTGAAGAAGAATGGATATCATTAAGGACTACAAATATTATTGAGAGACTGAACAAGGAGTTTAGAAGAAGAACGAGACCGATGGAGATACTGGCCGGTGAAACGGCTTGTTATAGTTGCTGCTTGCTTTTACAGTATGCCGTGTGGTAATTTATGATAAAAGAGTGAACACTATTGTTACGCCATTAAACGTGCAAAGGAGATGAAGTATTGTCGGCTGCCGATGTTTCCAGACAGGATTTGTTCAAAGCTTGTGAGTCGCTTTTTGGAACGGATATTGACGTGTCGGTTGATTTTCTGCGCTATCTGAAACCCTCCGGCGTTAAAGCGGCCTATCGTAAGAAAGCGCTGGAAACTCATCCTGACCGTGCGATCATTGTTGCCGGTGAACCGGACTTTTTGGAGAGACATTTTAAAGAAGTCAATCTGGCCTACCAGTTATTGCAGGAATTTGTTACCGCTCCGTGGAATTGTTCTCTGGAGGAAAGAGGAACCCTTTACAAGCAAAAGCAGCGGCCCCCGCCTCCTGCCGCCCACAAGAAGGCTGCCTCTGAGACAGTGGAGCCTCTCTATGCGGGGCTAATGCCGTCCCGGAGGCTTTTGTTCGGCCAGTACCTTTACTATGCGGGGCAGATATCCTTTTCGACGCTCATTAAAGCGATTGTTTGGCAGAGGTTGCAGCGACCGTCCGTCGGGACCATCGCTGTGAGTTGGGGCTGGCTTGAATGTGGCGACATTGTCGATATACTGCACTGCCGGAAGTATGGTGAGAAATTCTGCGAATGTGCTTTTAGTCTGGGCCGACTGTCGCTGTATCAATTAGAACGGCTGTTGGAAAAGCAAAGACTTATACAGAAACCGATTGGAAAATATTTTATTGAGCAGAATATCCTGTCGTCCACACAGGTATTTAAGCGGATCGTTGACATGAAGATGCACAATAAGAAATATTTAAAAAGATGAACCTAAATAATTTGGCCATATCGTTGATTGAACTTGATCCTGAAAATCTTTCTGACTTGGATGCGTTCAAAAAAAATCTGGTTCTTTCCAAAGGGGAGGCAAGGGGACATCTTAAAGATGTTTTGGAACAGGCTTGCGCCGAGGTCGATGCTTGGTCCGGCCAAGACTTGGAATCGCGCCAGGCGGGGATAGTCCGTCTAGGAGACTTATTGGAGCAAGCCATGGAATTTAGGGGGGGAAATCTTTCTGCCGTAAAACCGGAAAAACCCCAGGATGTTCCACCTCAAACAGCAGGATCACGGAATTTTACCCTGTCCAGGGATTTTGATTCAGACCTGCTGAATGAGTTCATCGTAGAGAACATGGAAGTAGCTACCATGGCCGAATCGGCTATTCTGGACTGGGAGAAGGATTCGGGCAACCAGGAATTGCTGAATACCATCTTCCGGGGTTTTCACACTATCAAAGGAACATCTGCCTTCCTCACTCTTGACTGCGTCAAGGATTTGGCTCATCATGTGGAATCAATGCTGGTTCGGGTCAGGGACGGCCAGGACAATTTCACCAGAGGTCATGCCGATCTTGCCCTTAAATCGCTGGACATGATCAAAAGTATTTTGGAACGGATGAAATCATCCGGTCCGGGACAACAAATAGAACTGCCTTTGGGCCTTGAAGAGATGCATGAAGCATTAAGAATTTTTATCTCCAATATCCGGAATTCAAAAGTCAATGATCAGTCAGCCGAGCGGGCTGACCTGCCGGGATTCAAGGAACTGCTGGCCCAGAAAAACGGAGAAACTTTGCCAGATCAGCCTTGGGTCGTAAGCCAGGCTCCGGAGCCGGTAGTTGAGTCCACCGTCAGAGTCAAGATCGACCGGTTGGACAAACTGCTGGATACGGTGGGCGAATTAGTGATCGCCCAGACCATGGTGGGACAGGACGAACTGGTTGTCAACGGTAAGAATCACGAACTTAATAAAAAAATATCTCAGGCCGAAAAGATAGTGCGCGAACTTCATGACCTGAGCATGTTCCTGCGTATGGTGCCCCTGAAAGGAACCTTACAGAAAATGGTTCGGCTAGCCCGCGACCTTTCTCAGAAAAACGGTAAAATTGTGAAAATAATCACTGAAGGTGACGAGACCGAGATCGATCGCAATATGGTTGACATGCTGGCCGATCCTCTGGTCCATCTGATCAGGAACGCAGTTGATCATGGCATTGAAATGCCCGATGAACGCCAGCGACTCGGGAAATCAAGTGAAAGCCGGATTTATCTGACGGCCGGTAATGCCGAAAGCAGCATAATCCTGACGGTCAGTGACGACGGCCGGGGGCTCAGCCGCCGGAAGATAGTGGACAAGGCGATGGCAATGGGCTTGATAGATTCGGCCGAACGGATGACCGACCAGGAGGTTTGGCAGATGATATTCCACCCGGGCTTTTCTACCGCTGAAAAAGTGACCGAAGTATCGGGCCGGGGAGTAGGTCTGGATGTGGTGTGCCGGGCGGTGGAGGCTTTGCGGGGCCGGATAGAAGTTCAAAACTCGGAAGGTCAGGGTTGCGCCTTCATTATGAAAATGCCTCTGACCTTGGCTATTACTGACGGAATGGTGGTTAAGGTGGGATCCCAAAGATATATTTTGCCCACTGGAAACATCCAAAAAGCGCTCAGACCGGCGGAGTCCGATATCCACACGGTGAATCAAAGAGCCGAGATGCTCTCATTCCGGGATGAATTGCTGCCGGTTTTCAGGCTGCACCGGTTGTTCAATATATCTGATGCCAAAACCGAGCTCATCTCCGGTCTGCTGGTTGTTATAGGCGATGGACAGGAATGCTGCGCTCTTTTTGTAGACGATCTTTTGAGCCAGACCCAGGTGGTGACTAAATTACTGGGTAAGGGAATCAATAATGTGCCGGTAGTGGCTGGTGGAGCAATCATGGGTGATGGCACTGTAGGTTTGATACTCGACGTTACCGGAATAATCAACATGGCTCGGCAGCGGTTAAATGTAACAACGTAACAAATAGTCCATACAGGAGGCACATCATGAACCATGCAACTGCAGTTAAGGAAAATCAGTCCATTTCGGTTGATTCCCGGGCCGGTAAATATCTTACCTTTTTCCTGGCCAGCGAGGAATATGGAGTGGAGATTCTAAAAGTACAGGAGATCATCGAACGGATGCCGATCACGCCGGTGCCTCTGACTTCCAAGTATATACTGGGGGTCATCAACCTGCGTGGGAAGATCCATCCCGTCATGGATCTCAAGATGAAGTTTGGCATGGATCCGACCAGGATGACCGAAGAGACCTGTATCATTGTGATCAAGACGTCTGCCTTAATGATGGGTGTTTTAGTGGACAAGGTCTCGGAGGTCGTGAACGTTGCTTCCGATGATATCGAGGATACACCGTCCTTAGGTACAGACGTGAACACGGAATATCTTTTGGGAGTGGGCAAAGCCGGAGGGAGGGTGCGTCTGCTGCTGGATATAGAAAAAGTTATCACGGCCTCGGACATCATTCATTTGAAAAAGGCCGCCGAAACCAACGTACCGGAGCCGAAGGCCGAAACAATTTGACCAGGTATTAGTTTAAACGCTAAAGGAATTAAAAGGAGAGATGAATATGTTTAACAATATCAAAATAGGAATCAAAATTGTGGGGGGGGTGATTTTTATCCTCTCGATGTGTGAAGCTATTGGCTTTTACGCTCTATCAAATCTTTCCAATCTCAGTAGCAAACTAAACCGGATTAGCAATATCGAATTACCTGCGGTTAACAATCTCAGGAGAATCGATAAAGAGGTGAATTCTATAGTAAGCTCTGAACGAGGTCTGGCTCTGGGCATAATGTTTGATAATAAAACGATTCGTGAAGAACTGTTCAAATCCGTGAATGAATCCTGGGTCAGGTTGGAGAAGAACTGGGCTGATTACGAGAAATTACCCAAGAGCGAAAATGAAAAAAAGTTGTGGGACGAATTCGTGGTTAATTTTGGAGTGTGGAAGACTAAGGACGCGGCGTGTATGGAAGCTCTAAAGAATAAGAACCTGGTGGACGCCGGAGTGTCCGAAGCAGGCGCCAATTTACAGAAAGGGAATAAGGCGGCGGATAAGGCTGAATTAGACGCGCGGGATAGCTTGCATGCGACTACGACCGGTCTGGACAAACTTGTGTCTGTCATCGCCACACAGTCAGTGAACTCTGCCGAGAAAAACCGTTTGTCCGCAAACAGGGCCACGATCGTTTTTATGCTATTGATGGTTATCGGCGGAATTGTTTCGTTATCGCTGGGTGTATTCTTGTCGCGTTCCATAGCCAGACCCTTGAACAAGGGTCTGATTATGATCAAGGAGATAGGTAAAGGCCATTTGTCCATGCGTTTGAATATGGGCAAGCGTGAAGACGAGGTGGGTCTGTTGTCCCATGCCATGGATGAGTTTGCCGATCATCTTCAGAAGAATGTTATATACGATATGCAGCAGATATCCGAGGGCAATGTTAATATTGAACCAGCCATAATCGACGACAAGGATGAGATAGGGCCTGCGCTGGTAAAGATGACTGAGACGATCAAGAATCTAATCAAGGAAATGAATGTTCTCACTAAGTCGGCAATGGAGGGCAAACTGGACGTTCGCGGCAATGAAGAGGAATTTAAAGGCGCCTATAAGGATATTGTCCAAGGTATCAATGGAACATTGGATGCCTTTATGGGGCCAATCAACGAAACATCTGATGCCTTGAAGAAGATGTCCGACAAGGACATGACTGTTCGTATTAAGGGTGAATATAAGGGCGATCATGCCAAGATCAAGGATTCGCTCAATCTGGCGGTGGAGAATCTGGACAAGGCTCTGCAGCAGGTGGCTATCGGCGCCGAACAGGTAAGCTCGGCCAGTGTGCAGGTAAGCACCGGCGGGCAGTCGTTGTCTCAGGGGGCAAGTGAGCAGGCCAGTTCGCTGGAGGAATTGTCCAGCAGCCTCCAGGAGATGTCCTCCATGACCAAGCAGAACTCCCTTAACGCCAGAGAGGCCAAGGGGATGGCGGAGCAGGCTCGTGGCAGCGCCGACAAGGGAGTGGAGAGCATGAACAGGATGTCGTCGGCCATTAACCAGATCAAATCATCCTCCTCCGCCACAGCCAAGATAGTAAAGACCATAGATGAGATTGCCTTCCAGACCAACCTATTGGCCCTGAACGCAGCGGTGGAAGCCGCCCGTGCCGGGGATGCGGGGAAGGGATTTGCGGTGGTGGCCGAAGAGGTAAGGAATCTGGCCATGCGGAGTGCCGAGGCGGCGAAGAACACAGCCAACCTGATTGAAGAAGCGGTAAAGAACTCGGAGAACGGCGTGGCCATCAACGCCGAGGTTTTGAAGAACTTTCAGGAGATTACCGAACAAACCAATAAGGTCAGTCAGATGGTGGCCGAAATAACGGCCGCCTCAGATCAGCAGGATCAGGGGATTAGCCAGTTGAACAAGGCGGTGGAGCAACTGAACCAGCTTACCCAGCAGAATGCGGCCAATGCCGAAGAATCGGCCAGCGCTGCCGAGGAGATGTCCTCGCAGTCCGAGGAGATGCGCAGCATGGTGGCCGGTTTCAAGCTGACCGTTTCCGGCGATTTCAATCAGGCTCTGCGGGCCTGCGGCAGGCAATCCGGGTATATGCATAACCCCGTCCTGCAAAGAAAGGGGATAAACTCTCTGTCCGGACCTCATCCTGATCCCAGATCGATAATACCTTTGGACGACAGGGACATCAGTATATTAAAAAAATTCTAATACCAAGGGGCTTTCAAAAATTAAACTATGAATATTTGAAAGCCCCTTTCTTTCCTTCTCAATATAAAGAGAAAGAAAGGGTAAAAATATGATGGATTCAGAATTAAAAAATGTTTCAACAGATTATTATTCATTAAAACTTTCTTCACAGCAGTTTGATAAAATCAGCCGGCTTGCCTATCAAATTTCGGGGATAGATCTGCACGAAGGCAAGGAAGAACTGGTAAAATCAAGGCTTTTAAAGCGGCTCAGGCATTTGAATATCCCGGGGTTCGACCGCTACCTGAAATATCTGGTTAACGATAAAAGCGGAACAGAGTTGCGCGCCATGGTGGACGTGCTTACAACCAACAAGACGCATTTTTTCAGGGAATCAGAGCATCTGGATTTTTTACGGGATGAAATTGTTCCCGGATTAGGTAATGGTCCGGTCAGGATATGGAGCGCCGGCTGTTCTTCGGGTGAGGAACCATATTCCATAGCCATCACTTTGTGTGAAGCCATTCCCGATATGGGGAACTATGATATCAAGATTCTGGCCACCGACATCTCGGATCGGATGATGGAACGGGCCCATCAGGGCGTCTATGATGAGGGAAGCTTGACCGGCCTCTCATCCCAATTAAAACATAAATATTTTGAGAGTGTGAAGACCGGATCCATTCGCCAATACCGGGTATGTCCAAGGCTTCAATCCCTGGTCAGATTTGCCAAGCTTAACCTGATGGAAGAATGGCCGATGAGAGGGCCGTTTGAAGCTATCTTCTGCCGTAATGTGATGATCTACTTCGACAAGCCCACTCAGGAGAATCTGGTTAAGAGATTCTGGTCTCTGCTGCGGGAAGGTGGTTACCTGTTGGTTGGACATTCGGAGAGTCTGACATTCATGACCCATGATTACCACTATATGAAGCCGGCCGTATACCAAAAGATTAAGAAAAACTCGATCCAGAGAAAGCCGGTTGGTTCAAAAGGGAAGTAACAGCTAATGGTTTATACAGTAGGCGTGGCCGATCTCAAAATATCCGGTGATGATACGGACCTGATAATTACCTATGCTTTGGGTAGCTGCCTGGGGATAACGGTTTACGATATAAGGATGAAAAGGGCGGGTATGCTGCATTGCATGCTGCCGGACTCCAGCATCGATCCGGCCAAGGCGGCCGGAAATCCCTGCCTGTACGTGGATAGCGGTATGAAAATTATGCTGGACGATTTTTACCGGAACGGTTCCCGTAAACATAACCTGATGATCCGGGTGGCTGGAGGTTCCAGCTCGAAATTGAACGAAGAAGACTTTTTTCAGATCGGCCGCCGCAATTTTATAAGCCTGCGCAAATATTTATGGGGGGAAGGGTTGATGCTTAAAGCTTATGACGTAGGTGGCTACGGCTCGCGCACGGTCACTCTGGAAGTAGCCAATGGAAAGATGATCATAAAATACCAGGATTCCACTAAAGAGCTGTAAACGTTGGTTTAAGAATCAAAAAAAGTTAAGATAAATAGGAGAAGATAAAATGGCCTTAAACATTCTAGTGGTAGACGATAGCGCGGTGATGCGCTCGATAATCATAAAAACGCTAAAAATGACAGGACTGTCTTTGGGAGATATCTGGGAGGCAAAAAACGGTGAGGAAGGCCTGCGCCTTTTGCATGAGAAATGGATAGATCTGGCTTTGGTTGATATACACATGCCGGTGATGGATGGAGAGGAAATGATTAACCATCTGAGAGAGAACAAACAGTATGAGAACCTGCCGGTGATCGTGGTAAGCTCGGAGAGCGACCCCGGCAAGATAGAGATTATGCTTAAGCTGGGCGCCACCTTCATTCATAAGCCCTTTAAGCCGGAAACCTTAAAGGACATAATGATAGCTGTTACGGGGGTGAGCAATGAAGACACAGATTGATAATGACATAAAGACAAAAATTAAGAAGGTTCTCCAAGAGGTCACGATAAGCACTTTTGAGGACATCTGTTTCATGTATACGGCGCCGGAATTGGAGGATGTACAGAAAAATCTGAAACTGGAAGCCGCTGCCGAGGCAAAATACCGGGGTGATTATACCGGTAAGCTACTGGTTGAGATCAGAGGCGGTCTGCTTTCTGCTATTGCCGCCAATATTTTAAGCAATGACGCACCCAGTTCCCGGCAGAAAAAGGATGCATTGGGGGAAATCGCTAACATAATCTGCGGAAATGTTGTGATCTCCCTGGGCAGAAGCGGACGGGGAAGTAAAATTGAAAGTCCCCGGTATTTAAACAAAGATGAGTTGCTTAAAGAAGAAGGGAAATGCATTCCCCTTGCCGAGGTTACTTTGAATTTTAAAGAAGGACGCGCCGACATAAAATTCTTTGTAGACGGTTACTCTGCCGCAGAGGAGAATAATCGTGATTAAAGTTTTAATTGTTGACGATTCGGCTTTAGTTCGCAAAGTGCTGACCGAAGAACTTTCCCGCTATAGAGACATAGAGGTGGTGGGAGGGGCTATTGATCCCTACGTGGCCCGCGACAAGATAGTCCGGCTTAAGCCCGATGTTATCACCCTGGATTTGGAAATGCCGAGGATGGACGGGCTTTCATTTTTATCCAAGCTGATGAAATTCTACCCGCTGCCGGTGGTAGTGGTAAGTTCTTTAACCCCCCACAATAGCCAAAACGCTATCAGGGCCTTGGAGTTGGGGGCGGTGGAAGTGATCTGCAAGCCCGGCTCCAGCTTGTCGGCTCCGGATATCTCCCAACGTCTGGTCGAATCCATTCGGGCGGCATCCCGGGCCAAGGTGTTCAGAACGGAGGTAGAACCCGCGGATAAAGAAAGCGCCCCCGGATATAAAATTCAGCTTAAAACCACTCACAAGGTGATAGCGGTGGGAGCTTCCACAGGCGGCACGATAGCCATTGAAAAACTTTTAATCGATATGCCCTTAAATATTCCCGGTATTCTGGTGGTGCAGCATATGCCGGAATATTTCACCGCCAGTTTCGCCAAACGTCTGAATAGTATCTGCAAAATCGAAGTACGGGAGGCCGAGGATGGCGACACGGCTGTTCCGGGGCTGGCGCTGATAGCTCCCGGAGGGCGGCACATGCTGTTAGAGCGCAGTGGAGCTTTTTATCAGGTCAGGATAAAAGATGGTCCCATGGTTCATCATCAGAGGCCCAGTGTAGATGTATTGTTCCATACGGTGGCCAAACAGGCCGGTGCCAACGCCATAGGAGTGTTGCTGACTGGAATGGGGGCCGATGGCGCCGAAGGGCTTTTGGCCATGAGGAATAGCAAAGCTTATACTATCGCCCAGGATGAAGCCAGTTCAGTAGTCTACGGAATGCCCGGCGAAGCAGTCAAACTTGGGGCTGCCTGCGATGAATTACCTCTGAGCGATATTGCCGGGCGTATAATAAAGCGGTTATCCGGAGAAAAAATGGCGAATAATCACTTTCTCTACGCTTGCGGAAAATGAACAATCTGAAATCAGCAATTCTCAATTCCTTAAAGAGAAAGAATTGGACATCACTTTTTTCAATGATTCAATGTGTCAAATCCTTATGAGCAAACGGGTCGAAAAAGCTTTGCGGGAAAGTGAGGAACGATACAAAACCATATTCAGTAAAAAGGCGGCGACAGATGAAGTTCGACAGCACTACTAAACGAATATTCCAGAACCGTGATCTTACCATAGATGATCGCGAGGTGCCTGTCGAGGTCAGATCCAGCACCATCATCTGATCCCGAGTTTTTTTTCACCAAGATAAATGGGGTAAAAGAAAGCAAGCAGACAAAGAAAAGAAGCAAAGCCAAAAGAAATAACAGACCAGATTAATTGCAGTAAAGAAATGCTCTGAGCGCGTATATCAGCCATAAATATATAATACACGGGGCCGGCTTCCAGAATTACAACCGAAGCAATTAAACAAAAACAAAGAATCATAAAGAGGAGTCCGCCGAAACTTGTTACCGTCTGTGCCGGATTTTCCGATTTAAAATCGGCATAGACAGCGCCCAGGCCGACGGCCATGCCCACTATAGCAGGAACGAGGCAGAATATTGTTATGGTTGATAGAAACATCATAAAAGGAGAAACCCGCAGTAATAAATTGGACACAACAACCAGAACTTCCGCTAAAATTATCAACGGTATGTAATACAGAAAAAACTTGATCCAGAGAAATCTTTTTATCGATACCGGCGCCGCTTGAACAATCCAGAAGGCTTCGCCCTCCATACTCACTGCCGGAAAAACGAAACGTGCGACAATGGCCGTAAGCACGAAAGCTGCCAATCCTATATTCAGGAAGGAAAATAAATTTTGCAGATAAACGGCTTTTATTGGAAAATTATCCAAAGGTAGAACAGAAAAATTATAAATGTAAATTGCAATTAAAGCGGCCATTAGAAATAATTGCGGCCATTGTGCTGAGTCCCTGAAAAAGGTACGGATTTCCTTAACCGCAAAAGCTTTTGATTCCCGCGGAAGAAAATTCAGCAAACTTTCCCAGTTATAACCTTTGTATTTAACCGGTGCAAAAAGTCGCTTTGGCGTTGTCTGCGATTTAGAAAAACCATTAAAGTATGCGAACTGAGCGATAATGTTGCTGATGAAAATAAGCATCAAAGCGCAGGTTCCGGTAAGTGCAATATTAAAAAGGCAGCTTTTAATTTCACCATTAAGAGCGGCTTTAATTGTATCGGTAATCCATGTTGTCGGCAAAAGAGGCGAGTCAGGGGTTTGCATGGAATTTAAATAAAGGACAACTGAAGCAAAACTGTCCGGATTTACCAGTTGCTCCGGCCGTGTGAAACGTAAAACAAGAATAAGAAACAATGTCATAGCAACGCCGAGAATAATAAGAATTGTTCTGATGCGTCCGGCAGGTAATATTTTAGCTCCGAATAAAACTAAAATGCCGCTGAGAGCCGAAGTTATCAGACACATGAAGATTATTGCGGCCAAAAAGATCACATAAAAAATGATGCCCGCTTTGTAAATCAATCCGTAAGATAAAAATACCGGAAAACTAAAAGCAACAATCATCCAGGAACTGTCAAAGGTGCTGATGATCCACCGTGAAAAAAATATCTTCTTCGATGAAACCGGCAACGAATGCAAAAGCGGTAAATCCTGACTTAAGTAGAGATGGGAAAGACAATTAATGATGTTACTGAAGAGCAAGAGTGTGAAAAAAGTTATAATCAGCATCGAAATCAGTTTCATCGCCAATATATCGCCGAAATCCTGCACACTCTGAAAGTAAAACAATACCCGATAGAAAATGATAAAAGTGCCTGTCCAGAAAATAATGCCAAGCGAGCCGTACATGAAAAAACGAGGCCAATTGCTTTTCCCATTGTTTGGCCGCAAACCGTTGATTGCGGAGAGTATGCGCGGTCTTAACAGCGAAAGAATAGTATTCATATAAAAGTATTTTCTTTAATTATGGTTAAAAAAACTTCTTCGAGCCTGGCTTCTCCTAAGTTTGCAATATGCTTTAATTCATCAAGAGTGCCTTGTGCCAATAACATACCCTTGTGAATTAAGCCGATGCGATGGCATAAATCCTCGGCAATACTTAAAGTGTGTGTGGAAATAAAAATAGTTGTTTGATGGGCGGCCAGTTCTTTTAAAATATCCTTAACCATGCGCACTGCGGCAGGATCAAGGCCGACCATTGGCTCATCAATAATCAATATTCGGGGATCATGTAACAGAGCGGAAGCAATAATGAGCCTTTGCTTCATTCCGTGTGAATAAGCTTCAATCAATTCGTCAGCCCAATCCGCAAGAGCAAATTGCTGCAGAAGTTGTTGTGCTTTTTGTGGAAATGTATCGTGTCTGACATTGTACAGGTCAGCCGAAAATCGCAGAAACTCCATTCCGGTGAGCTTTTCATATAGAAAAGGCCTGTCGGGTACAAAACCGATCATCTGTTTCGCCTCGACGGGATTTTGAGCCATATCCAGTCCGCCGATAATAATATTACCGGATGTCGGCGCCAGAATGCCGCCCATCAGGCGGATAGTTGTTGTTTTGCCGGCGCCGTTAGGTCCGATGAAGCCATAAATTTCTCCGGCGGCAACATTTAAACTGAGCTTGTTTACCGCTAGGGTAGTCCCGTAATCTTTGGTTAGTTCGTGTAATTTAATCATTTAGTCTGCTCTAATACCTCCAGTTTGATTTTGCCCATCACTCCCATTAAATTAAGCTGTTCGACGCTGTCACCGCGGACAAGCCTGATATGGGTAACGTCTGCCGGAATTTGATTGAAAACGGCATCTGCAGTGATCCATTGTCCTCCCAGGTAGAGAACGTTCCACGCATGCCAGTAAAATCTGCCGTGCAGATAAACCAATCCAGCTTCCATTTGCGCCGGAATACCGGCGGCTCGCAGCAGGGCAACCGTCAGTATGGAATGCTCGTTGCAATCGCCGGCTTTGTTTTTTAGAACTTCCAATGCATTGGGAACCGACAAAACCGGTTTTTTCTTGATATTGCGGTAAACCCAGTTGACAATTTTTCTCGCTTTCTCTCCGGCAGTGCCGGCCGGCGCGATTATTTTATTTACCTGAGCTTTTATTTGTGGATTATCGGATTGCATAAACGGAGCAGGCCTCAAAAAGAGGGCGACGTCCGGGGGAATCTTATTGTTTAAATTTGAAGACGGTGGCCAGTGTTCCCTGGTGATAGTCAGAACGTCGTGACGGAAACTTTGTCTGTCGCCATTCAGGGACAACAAATCGCCAATACCTTCGATTTTTATTTTAATTGCTTCAAGTTTTTCAGGTTCGGTAATTTTAACATTAGAAGCGACAGAAGAAATTTGCGTAACATCCACACCGCCTTCATCAACAATTCCTTCCCGGGCTTTCTGCCGGCTGACCTTTTCCATAGAGAGCCCCAGAATACCTGTTTCTTTTAAAACATCTCCCTCTTTACTCAGCCAGGCACAGTTTTTAGCCCCCATGAAATCGGCGCAGTATTTTTTCGTTAAGATTCTTTTTCCCATAATTGGAATAATTTCATCGGCTGACCTGGTAACTTTAATTGATTTGACGGAAAGTGTAGAAGGATCAAAAATGCTGAAGTTGCGGGATATATTTTTTCCCAAATCAGCCTGAAACGCGGCGTCATAAATGCTGCCGCTGATATGGGGCATATCCTGGAGATGAATCTCGTTTTTTTCCTGTGAACCGGGTAAACCCATAAAAAAGATCAATTTATTTTTAACCACATTACCGTGAGAATTAAAACGAAACAGGTTGGAATTCAAATCAAAATTAAATGAGGAAAGAGACATGTCGGGATTCAAATCGCCCTCGGTCAAAATATTTAAAGCCTGCGTTACTCCCATAGTGTTAATCTGCATAAAAACAATTTCATTAAAGTGGTAATTTTTATCAAGTTTAGCAAATGTCCGATGAACAAAACCGATTTTTCTGCCGTTTTGATAGATATTCATCCATGTGTCTTGAGACTTCTGTGACTTTATTATTTGAACAGGCGGGACTGACTGTGTATTTTTAGGTAAAAATTCAAGGCGAATAAATAGCAGAATGAAAAAAACACAAGTGATTAAAACGCCCCAGACTATATTCCATTTTATTTTTTGCATAACCAATAGCCGGCAAAGATAAATCATTGATTTAGAATGGTCTTTACTATATAAAATATAACCAATGTATGCAAGGGTAAACAAATGGTTGGTTTGATTTGTTTTTGTATAAAATTAAAGATTTATTGACAAGAACACTCAATTGATATAACAAAAAACGCTCATTTAATACTGAGCCGTCTATAGCGAAATATCATATTTGCTGCCCCGGTATCATGTTAAATGCAATCAGTTAATAAGAAAAGATAAATGCTTTATGAAACATGATAGTGTAATTGCTCGCGGTGGCTATCCTTTTATCATCCTGTCATTGGTCACTACCATATTTATTGCATTTTTTGGTATTGGCTGGCTGACAATTTTATTTGCATTTATTACATTTTTTATTATCTGGTTTTTCCGTAATCCGGATAGATATTTTCAAGAAGAGGAAAAAGTATTAATTTCTCCTGCCGATGGTAAAATAATCAAAATAGAAAATGTCGAAGTAAATGGGACTATTTCTGGAAAATTTAAAAAAATCAGTATTTTCATGAATGTTTTTAATGTCCATGTCAATCGTGCTCCGTATTCGGGTCAAATAGAGGCAATTAATTACCATGAGGGGA